>Ga0208159_1001060_pt1 | contig 10533 bp, 9 predicted proteins | sample 9_EtaG_FD_184082 | JGI IMG/M metagenome (GOLD analysis project Ga0208159, IMG submission 184082) | Marine viral communities from the Subarctic Pacific Ocean - 9_ETSP_OMZ_AT15188 metaG (SPAdes) (version 2) | ecosystem: Environmental > Aquatic > Marine > Oceanic | place: Pacific Ocean | collected... | reverse complement strand
GTTTAAAGAAGAATGGATAATTGACGGATATTGGTACAACCTTGTCGGTAAACATTTTTTTAGCATCAGCCCCGGATTTTGATAAGATACCATATCTAGAGTCTGAGGAGATAGTAGCTTGGTTAACAGTTTCTGATGATGCCATGAATGAAAAGCCACTCCGTCTATTTTTGAGGTAGCACATTCCGTAACATCTTGTATCTGCTTTGCAAGCTTCCCAGAATATGTAGAATAATCTATTTGCTTCCCTAAAATCTGGTTTCCCAACATCAATCTTGGTCCACTGCAAGTACATATAATGAGCCCCAGTAATATAAGTAGCTTTGCCTTTGTTATAAAACCAATAGCCTTCTTCACGTTTGGTAAATTCTTTATCAATGTAAACATGCCATTTATTTTTAAAATCTGCTGGTAAACTTTTCCAATCAAATATACTTTTTAATTTTTGAAGCTCTTTTGGATAATCTTCAACAACCCATTTATCGTGCTTTTTACAAACGCTTTCGGGTTTAGGTAAAGCAATACGTAAATTTTGTATTTCATATATTTCACCAATTTTACCAGTTTTTGATATAACAATAATATCGTGATCTTTATTATATCCATATTTCCATTTTTTAGATTTATTTAATCTTTTAATTGTATTTATTTTTACAGGCTCTATAACCTTATATAAATCTTGATTATACATTATTTAGATCTTCTTTCAGCAAAACCTTTAAAAGCTTCTTCTTTTTTTAAAGTTTTATTTTCTAATAACGCTTCTTCTGCTTCAATACGACTTAATATTTCAAAGGCATCAAAGATAGCAAGTTTTTTTGTTGCTGCTGCATTTTTAAGTCTATCAGCCGCAACGTCTTCTTCTGAATCAACAATAGGTTCTTTTGCAACTTTAATTAATTCATCAACTGCTTTATGCCCAGCTTGGATTATACTCTTTTTCGTTTCCTTTACGTTCATACTTAATAGATATTGAATTAGTTGGTACTCTATATAGTCTTTCGCCATCTACAATAAACTCATATTCACTGCTAGGCGTAAAACCAACTAAATCTTCTTTATGTATATTTTTAAGAGTCTTATCAACATGCTTTATAATACCTCTTAATGGTATTTCTTTTTCATTTAATAATACATTATTAGATACAATTGGTTTAACAAAACAGTAGCCTTCGGGCGCTATCCATTTATTATTTTGTTTATATAAAAATATTTGATCTAGCCTTATAAAATATTTATCTTCTTTATAATATGATCTACTGTTTTTTTCTATACCTCTAATATTATACCATCTTCTAAAAACATTATGATGTACTATAACTTCATCGCCTATTTTTATATTTGTATTTATAGCTTTAGGTAACCCTAATACAATACCGTTTCTGCTAACATAACGGTGATCTGATATTTCAGAATTTAATAATAACTCTGAATCACCTATTTGTTTTGTATTTGTATATCTTTTGTGTTTGGGTTTAATTATAAAATCGTATATGCTTTGCATTAATATTCTAAATTATATTCTACAGCTATAGCCATATTTTTATTAAAATCTTTCCACGGTAAAACATTTCCATCTTTTTTTATAAATATAGAAAACTTATTTTCGCTTTCAACTATATCGCATATAATATGATTTCCATAAACTTCTTGGCCTACAGAATAGTGCATTGCGTCATTTTTATAATCTCGACCTATACTAATTTTTCTTACGAGTGACATGTCATTCAATTATATTACTTTCTAATTTTCCAGTTTGTAAATCAATTTTTACATCACCGTATTTTTCTTTTAATTCATTTTGGAACATAGACAAATCGCCCTGCACTTTACTAAGTATATGCAATATACCATGCTTTTGAATTTCAAGTTGTCCTAATTGATTAGTTCCGTTATTTATTTGTTTAACAAAATTTTGAATTTGTTCTAATTCTGATTTAGTTACTTTTTTTGCCATATTAAATTAAATTATCTTTTTTTAGGTGGTGAGTCTACAAACCAACCTTTATATTTATCTCTTTTATCACATATATAATCCATATATTTATCAACTTTTTCTTTCCAGTTTTTATCTAAATCAGGATTAATTAAACCTGACTTATAACTTGAAAAGGTTTTATTAATATAATCTTTTGCTTTGTCTTGATGATATAGTAAATGATTATTTATACAATAAAATGAACCTCTTTGTATATTATTCCAAACATCCATAGGTTGTGTATCTTTACCTAAAACAATACCGTAAACACAACTTTCACTAATATGTGTAGTGTATACACCTTTTGATTTTTGTAAATAATAATACATGTTTATATTTCTTGGTAATATATTTTCTTCACCAAAAAAATCTTTTAACTCACCTATAATTTGATGTGTTGTTATCGGATGCGGTTTAAAATATATGTTATCTCCATGCTTTCTTTTAATATTCTTCAATCTATTCAAACATACATTTTCTCTTACTTTATTTGATCCTGGTAAAACTGCTATATAATCTTTTGGTTCATATTTTTGAAGAGCTTTTTCATCTCTTTCTAAATATTTATTAGCATTATTATTTACAATTCTATTTACAAACCAAGAAGAATAATCAAGAACATCATTGTTACTACTATCATAATAAGCGTCTATTAATTGCTCATTTCTTAATTTATAGTTTAATGGCTGTAAATAAAAATTACCAGCATACTCGGTATAACCCATAGTTTTAAAGTATGGCATTTCTTCTGCCATAACATCGTAGCTGGATTCTATACCTCTTTCGCTACACTTTCTTATTACATAACCTTCCACTTGTTCTAGGTTATATAATTTGTTATCTTTTTTTAAAGGACCTATTCTTTTATCTAGCTCCTTTTTATTAAACATTTCCATAAAATTAAATTTAAATTTGCATATTATATTTATTACATACTTTTATCTAATACTAACTTCTTGGGTGATTGACCCTTGTGCCAGGCTGATTAGATTTAGTTGAAGGCACATACCAAGTTGTTATTGTATCAAACGAAGTATTAAATACTGTACTATATACTGTTGAAGTTGTAAATACTGTAGTAGTAGTGGTACTGGTATTAAATACAGTACTAGTTGTTGTGTTAAACACGGTTGTTGTATTAGTACTTGTATTAAAAGTTGTAAGAGTTGATGTACTAGTATTAAACTCTGTTGAAGTCGCGGTAGTTGTATTAAATACAGTAGTTGTAGACTTCGATGTTGAGAACTCAGTTGTTGTTGATCTACTAGTTACAAATGTAGTGGTAAAACTTGTAGTAGTATCTCTGCTTGTACTAAATGTAGTTGATGTACTTATATTTGTAGGTACTGTTGTTCCAAAACTAGTTGTAGTTGTTGTTGATGTATTATAATTTGTTATGGTAGATACAGTGGTATTATAGTTTGTACTAGTTCCTTTTGAAGTTTCAAACGTTGTAGTAAACGACGTTGTAGTGGACCTTGACGTTTCATAAACTGTTGTTGTACTAGTACTAGTGTTATAAGCGGTTGTTGTATTAGTGGACGTATTAAAAACAGTAATAGTTGATGCTGTTGTGTTATAAGCAGTAGTCGTATTTTTATTAGTACTAAAAGTGGTTACTGTTGATGTGCTAGTATTATACGTAGTTGTATATGCCGTCGTTGTTGATAAAGACGTTTCATAAACCGTAGTTGTACTAGTAGAAGTATTAAATGCAGTAATTGTTGATGCTGTGGTATTATATTCTGTAGTTGTAGTAGTATTTGTATTATATACTGTATCGGTTGATATACTTGTGCTAAATGTTGTCGTAGTACTTTTAGTTGTTTCGTAAGCCGTTATTGTTGTAAATACTGTTGTTGTACTTGTGTTAAATGTAGTGGTTGTACTAGTTGTTGTATTATAATTTGTTACAGTACTAGCGCTAGTGCTAATAGTGGTATTAAATGCGGTTACAGTATTTGTACTTGTATTAAACGTTGTAGTCGTTGTTTTACTTGTATTAAACGTAGTCGTAGTACTTGTTGTCGTTTCATAAGCTGTGGTTGTAGTAAACACAGTTGTAGTGCTAGTATTAAACGTAGTCGTAGTTGTAAATACTGTATTAGTACTTGTATTAAATGTTGTAGTAGTACTTGTGCTTGTATTAAATTCTGTTGTCGTATCAGTACTTGTGTTGAAAGTAGTGGTAGTACTATGATTAGTACTAAAAGTTGTATTTGTACTTTTAGATGTTACTGTAGAAGTATTATAGGTTGTAGTGGTAGCTGTATTTGTATTATATGTTGTTGTTGTAGAAAATACAGTTATAGTATTTGTATTGTATGTTGTATTTGTACTAGTATTATATGTTGTGGTAGTAGCCTTACTTGTTATTTTTGATGTATTAAATACCGTTGTTGTACTCGTATTAAATACTGTGCTTCTACTTGTAGAAAATGTCGTAGTTTTTGACGTTTCATAAACTGTTGTTGTACTAGTATTAAAAGTAGTTGTTGTAGAAGTTGTAGTATTAAAAGCTGTTATGGTTATTGTTGATGTTATAGTAGAAGTATTAAACTCTGTAGTATATGGTCCTGTTTGTGTATCTCTACCCGTATCATTAATAGTTCTAGTAGTACTTGTATTATATGTAGTAGTCGTAGATTTAGTAGTTAATCTGCTGGTTGCTATAGTTGTAGTTGTACTTCTACTAGTTGCAAATGTTGTAGTATATTCAGTCGTTGTTGCCGTACTGGTATTATATGTTGTAGTATATACAGTAGTAGTAGATGTACTAGTATTGTATGTTGTTACTGTACTTGTATTAAAAGCTGTTATTGTAATTGTATTTGTTGCTCTTAAAATTGTTGATCTAAATATTTGCGACGTTGATAAAGTATTCTTAAATGTTTCGGTTGATGTATTATATGCGGTAGTTGTACTTGTATTATACGTTGTTGACGTAAGTCTACCTGTAAGAGTACTTGTGTTAAATACAGTATTAGTAGTATATATAGTAGTTGTGCTTCTACTTTCAGTGGTGTTTTTACTTGTACTAAATGTGGTTGTATATGCAGTAATTGTCGCGGTACTTGTATTAAATGCAGTACTTGTTGTGTACGTTGTAGTTGTATTCCTTGATTCAGTGGTATTTTTATTTGTACTAAACGTTGTAGTCGTGCTTCTACTTGTATTAAAAGTAGTTGTCGTGCTAAATACTGTTGTTGTTGCAGTATTAAATACAGTTGTTGTTGCTGTAGACGTGTTAAACGTTGTGGTAGTACTTCTTGAAGTAGATATAGTTGTATTTCTATTTGTAGAGGTACTTCTAGTGGTATTGTATGTAGTAGTTGTAGTAGTACTTGTATTAAAAGTAGTACTAGTAGTATATACTGTTGTGGTTGATCTACTTTCAGTAGTATTTCTACTTGTTGAAAATGTTGTTGTCGTTGAAAATACTGTTGTGGTACTTGTGTTGAATACAGTAGTTGTAGATTTACTTGTATTATAAGTAGTTGTGGTATTGTAAACTGTTATAGTATTGAAAGAAGTGGTTGTATTTCTAGAAGTGCCCGTTGCTCTACTTTCACCTGTAGATCTAGATGTATTGAACGTTGTAGTTGTACTATAAGCGGTTACAGTATTAAAACTTGTAGTAGTATTTCTTGATGTACCTGTAGCCCTACTCTCTCCAGTACTTCTTGACGTATTATAAGTTGTTGTAGTATTATAAGAAGTCGTAGTGTTAAATGACGTAGTGGTATTCCTTGAAGTACCTGTAGCTCTACTTTCAGCCGTACTTCTACTAGTATTATACGTAGTGGTAGTATTGTACGCCGTTGTAGTATTAAAACTAGTAGTTGTATTAAACGCCGTCGTAGTACTTCTGCTTTCAGCGGTAAGATCACTTGTAGCGAATGTTGTTGTTGTACTTCTACTAGTATTTGGCATGATTAATTTATTGTTTCACCTGATATTGGTATTATTATTTTACCACCAGATTTTAAATTATTTGTATAATTATTTAACAAACTTGTTTTATGAGCTTGAGTTACGTCTCTGTCTATAGCCCATAAATCACATATTATAATGTCATATTTTTTTGATGTGGCATATGTCCATTCATCATGTTGTATAACAGTTATGTTATTATCCATCCAAGTAACATAATCTATTATTTCTTGGTCGTCTTCTACTACATCTAAAGATGTTACGGATTTATTTTTATAAATATAATCAGGAGCGTTTCCTAAATATAAGCCTAAATATAATATATCTCCCCATACTACATCTTCATATTGTGCAGCGGTTACATCCCATCCACAGCATTCACCACCATCGCCAACAAAATTCTTTGCAGGAATTTCATGGTTATATCTTTGGTGCATAACATCTGCTTTATATTTAAATCTAGACATGATATACTCATCACCTTGCCCAGCTTCTGTTTCTTGCTCCCTTTTATTTATTTTTTCTACCACAAAATTTGTTCCATCATGTGCCGCGATTATACTTTCGTCAAAATAAGCTCCCATATTATATTTGTTTAAATTCTACATCAATTGCATCACATTCATTATAGTTAACATATTTTAATCCTTTCCATTCTACAACTGCACCTGGTATATGTTCAACCTCATCTGCCATAACACCTTGCCATACTCCTTTACCATATTTTTCATCTTTATATTCGAATAAGTATATATTTATTCCATTTAATGATTGACCATATTGTCTAATATTTTTCTTTAATGATCTATCTGAGAAACCACCACCACAAGAAGTAAGTGACGTTACAGTTCCACCTGCACCAATTTCGTATTTATGATCAGGACCAAATCCAGAAGCTTGCTGAGCTCCATAGAAACCAGATGATAATGGGAAACTAGTGTTGTTTTGTGCATAAACCTGTGAGCCTACTTGTGGTAATCCGCTAGATACATTAGTTCCGAAGAATGTATTACCTAAACTTTCAAAACATACAAAACCAGAACTACTATTACCAGTAGAACTAAATCCTGTTAATGAAGCAGCTGTAGAATATACGGTTGTTGTTGATGCACTTGTATTAAAAGTAGTTGTTGTTGCATAAGCTGTAGTTGTACTCTTACTTGTTCCAGTTGATCTACTAGTTCCAGTTGATCTACTTTCACCTGTGCCTCTGCTAGTATTATAAGTTGTTGTTGTACTATAAGCTGTAGTTGTGTTAAACGCTGTACTTGTTGATCTTGAAGTACCTGTTGCTCTGCTTTCTCCCGTGCCTCTCGACGTATTATATGTGGTAGTCGTATTATAAGCCGTAGTTGTATTGAATGCAGTTGATGTTGATCTACTAGTTCCAGTATTTCTACTTTCAGCAGTAGATCTACTAGTATTATATGTTGTGGTTGTATTATAAGAAGTTGTTGTATTAAAAGAAGTTAATGTGCTTTTAGATGTTCCAGTGCTTCTAGTTTCTTCTGTAGTTCTTGAAGTAGCAAACGTTGTTGTTGTTGATCTAGTGGTTGATATTGTTGTTACTCTACTTGTTGATGTAGCAGTGCTGGTATTAAACGCTGTACTAGTTGTATATGTAGTTGTTGTACTTCTTGATTCCGTTGTGTTTCTACTAGTTGCAAAAGTGGTTGTGGTACTTCTACTAGTATTAAATGTTGTTGTGGTATTAAACGTGGTTAAAGTAGTGGTATTAAATACTGTTGTTGTACTTTTAGAAGTAGAAAATGTTGTGGTTGTATTTTTTGATGTTGATATAGTTGTTGATCTACTTGTAGTAGTACTTCTTGTTGTATTATATGTTGTTGTAGTACTAGTACTCGTATTAAATACAGTATTAGTTGTATACACCGTAGCAGTACTTCTTGACTCAGTTGTATTTCTAGATGTAGCAAATGTAGTAGTAGTTGATTTACTTGTTACAGTGCTAGTATTAAACGTAGTGCTTGTAGTATATACCGTAGTAGTGCTTCTTGATTCTGTTGTATTTTTATTTGTTGATATTGTTGTATTAAAAGCAGTTAATGTATTTGTACTTGTATTATAAGTTGTAGTTCTGCTAGTTTGGAATGAGGTTAAATATGCTGTTATTAAAGTACTAATAGTATTTCTTATAAATGTATTTGTACTTGTATTATATATAGTAGTTGTATCCCTACCTGTATCATTAATAGTTCTGGTTGTACTAGTGTTATAAGTTGTTGTAGTACTTTTTGATGTTATAGTACTAGTATTATAAGCTGTTGTAGTAGACTTAGTAGTAACTCTAGTGGTATTATAAGTAGTTGTTGTTGCGGTTGTAGTATTGAACGCTGTAGTATACTGAGTTGTTGTACTAGTACTTGTATTAAATGTAGTTGTTGTACTAGTGTTAAATGCTGTTATAGTTATTGTTTGTGTACTTCTACTTGTTTGGAATGTTGTTGTATATACAGTAGTTGTATTTTTTTGCGTTGCAATGGTTGTATTAGTTGATTTACTAGTAGACACAGTTGTTGTTTTACTAGTATTATAAACTGTAGTTGTACTAGTATTAAAAACTGTTGTAGTACTTGTATTAAAAACAGTACTTTTATTTGTTTCAAATGTAGTTGTATATGTTGTTGTTGTTGCTGTACTAGTATTAAACGATGTTGATATCGTAGTTGGAAAAGTAGTGCCAATAGTTGTTTGAGTTGCAGTACTTGTATTATACGTGGTTGTGGTATTAGTAGAAGTATTATATGTTGTTGTATAAGCTGTTGTAGTTGCAGTAGTTGTATTAAATACTGTAATAGTAGCTCTAGTCGTGTTATACTCCGTAGTTGTAGTTTTTGTTGTATTATAAGCTGTTGTGGTATTTCTACTAGTGCTTATTGTAGTTGTTCTATTAGTTTCTGTTGCTGTAGACGTATTGAAAACAGTTGATCTACTAGTTTCTGTTGCAGTACTAGTGTTAAATGTTGTTGTAGTACTTTTAGTTGTATTAAATGTTGTTGTAGTATCACGTGTAGTAGCAAATGTTGTTGTTGTTGATCTAGTAGTTTGAGTACTTGTATTAAATACTGTAGTAGTTGTAGTGGCAGTATTAAATATTGTATTTGTTGCAATACTTGTGCTAAACGTTGTAGTTTTACTAGTTTCTGTTGCTGTAGATGTATTAAACGTTGTTGTTGTAGCTGTAGACGTATTAAAAGTAGTCGTTGTACTTCTTGTTGTTTCAAACGTTGTAGTTGTAGATGTACTTGTATTAAATGTAGTAGTGGTGGTTTTATTTGTACTGAACGTAGTTGTTGTTGATTTACTAGTATTATAAACGGTAGTAGTTGATTTTGCAGTTACAGTAGACGTATTAAACGTTGTGGTTGTAGAGGTTGTTGTATTATATACAGTATTAGTACTAGTACTTGTATTAAACGTTGTTGTAGTAGTTTTATTTGTGCTAAACGTTGTAACAGTAGATGTTGAAGTATTATATGCTGTTGTTGTATTTGTACTAGTATTAAATGTAGTTGTTGTTGACTTTGTGGTAGTCGTACTAGTATTAAATGCGGTGGTTGTATTAGTACTTGTATTAAATACAGTATTTGTTGCTCTAGCTGTAGAAAATGTAGTAGTTGTACTTTTTGTTGTTGCTGTGCTTGTATTAAATACAGTTATAGTATTAGTAGAAGTGTTAAATACAGTAGAAGTTGTTCTAGTTGTTGTAGTAGATGTATTAAAAGTGGTAGTAGTAGCGGTCGTAGTGTTAAATGTAGTTGTAGTACTTCTATTAGTTGAAACTGTTGTATTTGTATTTCTAGATGTTGCAAATGTAGTAGTTGTATTTCTAGATGTGCTAACGGTTGTGCTAGTAGATACGCTTTTACTAAACGTTGTATTTTTATTAGTTGAAAATGTGGTAGTAGTTGACTTTGAAGTACTAGTGTTTCTGCTAGTATTCTTTGAGGTAGATCTCGTTTTAGCGGTGTTCCAAAAATCTATTCTGTTCCAAAGCCATCTCATTTAAGTAAAAATTTAAGGTTGAGGATAAGCTCCGAAGTTACCTACATAGTTAACTAATATTTTTGTTTCACTTGCTACAAAATAATTTAAAACAGCAATTGCATTAGCGGTAGTATCAAAATTTATAGTACCTCCGCCCGGTGTATAAACAGTATTAGCAAAAGCAGCCCAAGCTAATGACCCAACGCTAGACGGATTTGTTATTACTATTGTACCTGTTTTTCCTATAACATTTGCGCTAATATTTGAAAATAATATCGTATTAGTAGCATTTTGAGCAGTTACATCATAATTATTTGCTGTAGTAGATAGATTTATGGTATGAGAGTTACCTACATGTGTAACAGTTTGAAAACCTGTTGCTCCTAAATTACCAAATGCCGCAATATCACCTAATAAATAATTTCTTGTTGCTCCTGAAACATCTGTGCCTAACAGTTTATCTGTTGAACTAAGGGAACTATCGTTTGTTATATCTTTTATTCTAGGCATTCGAATTATTTTTTAAATATACTTGTAACCTTTTCTCCACTACGCCCACCGAAATAAGCTAGAACGACGGCCATCATGACCTTTTCAAAAGTGTCATTCCATGT
>Ga0208159_1001058_pt1 | contig 10536 bp, 4 predicted proteins | sample 9_EtaG_FD_184082 | JGI IMG/M metagenome (GOLD analysis project Ga0208159, IMG submission 184082) | Marine viral communities from the Subarctic Pacific Ocean - 9_ETSP_OMZ_AT15188 metaG (SPAdes) (version 2) | ecosystem: Environmental > Aquatic > Marine > Oceanic | place: Pacific Ocean | collected... | reverse complement strand
TGGTTAGTTCCTGAAATAATAGGTGAGCAAGACTCAACTTATAATATAACCAATGTTAGATTATTAGATTCTGAAGATTCTAATTTTAATGGTTGGTTTTTAAAAGAAGGTAAATATCATGGATCTATAGTTGGTACTCAACCTGTATATATAATACAGCCTGGTAGCTCTATAGGTTCTGATGGATTTTATCCTTTAGTACAAGATGGTTCTAATACTCAAGATGTATCAGGAACAAAAGGCTTTTTCTTAAAAGCAAGATTTAAAAATGAATCAACTTCAGCGTGTGAATTGGCTAGCGTTGGAAGTGAATATTATATTAGCCAAGCATAATTATATTAAATGAAATTACAGATTAGAAAAATTATTGAATCGGATTGGAATTTTTTGCCTTCATGGTGGAAAAATTACAATGACAACCCTGTACCTCGGGATTTTTTACCTGAAAATGGGTTAGGGGGATTTATGGTTTGTAAAGAATCAGATCCTATTGCATGCATGTTTCTTTATATAACTAATTCTAATACTGCTATTCCTGGAATAGTTGTATCAGATAAAGATTATAGAGATAATGATAGAAACGAAGCATTACAATTACTTTTAGATTTTACTGTAAAGTTTGCAGGAGATTTAGGTTTTAAATATTCTTGGGCTGTTGCTCACGAGAATATGCTTTTAAAAAAATATGAAAAAAGTGGATTTGCTAAATTTGGCAATCCTTGTTATGAACTAGTAAAAAAATATTAATATGGGAGCAGGACTAGGGGCCGCTGCAGGTCCAATAGGTTCTATAATATCTGGAGGTGTTACTATTGCGGGAGCAATGAGAGGTAGCAAGCAAAGAAAAGCTGAAGCTAGAAAAGCAAGAGCTGAATTTGAAACCAGAAGAGCCAATTTGCAAAATTTTACATTTACAAATCCATTCGCTGGAATGGAAAATGTAGCTGAAGATTTAACTATAAATCAAGAAGCTGCACAATTTCAAGCACAACAAACAGATCAAGCATTAGCAAACGCTTTGGGTGCTTTAACACAATCTGGGGGTACCGGAGGAGGTAATGCTCAAGCGATAATTAATGCGGCATTACAATCTAAACAAAATGTATCCGCAGACATTGCCAGACAAGAGCAAGCTAATAGATTAGCTGCTGTTAATAGAGAAGCTAAATTACAAGAGCTAGAAGCAACAGGAGATTTAGATCTTCAAACACAACAGTATACACAAAATCAAGAATTGTTTACTTTAGCAGCTGGAAGAAAAAGACAATCTGATGCTGCACAAGCACAAGCTACACAACAATTATTTGGTGGTATAGGTCAAGCTGTTGGCGGTATTGCTGGTTTAGGAGGCAAACTCGGTGGTGGAGGCGGCGGTGGAGCCGCTGATGTTGCTAGCACTGTTACCGGCGGTGGAGGAAGTAATGCAAAAAACTTTCCGGTACCGAGTAGTTCTGGTGGAAGTGGAAGCCCTGCAAAAAGAATTCCAATAGGAGATAGATAAGCTAAATATATAAATATGGCAAGAAGACAAATAACTAGTCGGTTAAATTTAAACGAGGTTGAATATATATCTCAGGCTGGAAGAGATGTTGTAACTGAAACTATAGGAAGGGAAATAGGTGGTTTAGGACAGGCTTTAGGTGCAGCATATACAAAAGCTTTTGGTAATAAAACTGAAGAAGTGGATCCAACGCCGGAAACAAAAGAGCAAGATTATACATCCACTGATTATACATCACAGTTAAATTTAGATGGTGGTGATGGTATTGGTTTTTTGCAATCTGACCCAATATTTACACAAACAGGTAATGCTGAAGTATATAGTTATGAAAAATTTGGAGAAGATATTAAAAAAGCGCACTTGCAAAAATTTCCAGGTGATTTTGAAGGAGCTAACGCAGCAAAATTAGCACAAATTACAGCTGCTAAAAATTGGAATTTACAAACTTATGGTGTTTTATCACCTACGGCTGAACAAAAACAAGCAAAGCAAGGTAAAGTTACTGTTAATAACATGGTAATGGCATCTTATGATAGAATTGGCACTTATATACCTGGATCTTCCATACCTACAAAAGATAGCACAACCCCGGGGTCTGCTGGTACTAAAAAGGTTAATACAGATCAATATGCAAGTTCAAATTCAATAGGAGGTGGATTCGGAAGAAATAAAAATGTTCCTTTTGCAAGAAGAAGAGGTGCTTACGGAAGTTTTGGAAGACCACAAGGTGGATATGCTTTTCTTCAAAATGATTTATATAAAGTTGGACCATCTCAACCAGTTGAAGGAACGAGTGATGCATCTCAATATGTTGAAGGTAGAACATTTGTTGAAAAAGAACAAGAACTTTCTGCTCCTTCATATATGGGTAGTGCTGCTGCGCAAGGATATAATTTAACTGTTAAACAAAGAAATTACCAAAAGCAGGTTGATGCAGATATGGCCGACTATTTAAATGCTCAATATGCAGGACTTGATGTTGAAAGAACCGGAGACACTTTGATTGATGATTCAATACAAGAAACCATGATGGGTATTAAAAAAGAATTAGCTAATCATGTGAATCAAAGACAAAAATGGTTTGATGAAGGTAGAGGTTCAGCTTGGACAATTAAAATGAATCAATTAAAAAAAGTACCTAATGATGTTGCTAATTTTATACCTGCTATAAAAGAAAGTAGAGATGAAATAACTAAAGGATTAAAAGAAGGCACCTATGATCTTGCTGCAATGAGCCCTGAACAAAAAGATGAGCTTTTAACTATTGCAAGAGGTGGGTCTATGCTTGGTATGGCAAATACTCCAAGAGGAATCTCTATGATAGGTGAAACTAGAGGCAAACAACCATACTGGAAAAGTTTAGCAGATGTTATGAACGGTAATGCTGCCCCTCAAGTTATAGAAAAAGTTGATACTTTTCAGTCAATGCAAGGCATACTTGGTAATTTTAAAAAGAACGGACAGTTTGCAGATTTTACATCTATGCAAACAATAGACCCGGCTACTGGTATGAAAATAACTTCACCAAGAAACTTTGATGATCCTGCTTTACAAAATATATTTACAAAATATATAGAAGAAGAATTAAGAGATAACAATGAAGCAAGAGCTCACGCTTCTAACTTTGGCATAGACTACAATGCTTATCAAGATATGATCGAAAAAGCAAATAAAGGACAAGGCCCAACACCTAAACAATTTATTGCTGATAAAATGATGGAGCAGTTAAAAGGTTATTGGCCAGGAATTTCTGGAAGTCCAAAAGAAGATGTTACAACTATGGCTACATTAAAAGAAAGACAGGCATTTGATGCTCAACAAAGCAGATTAGATAGAGCTAGTAAAGAAAGAATTGCAACTATTAAAGCTAAATTTGGAAATCAAAAAAATAAACAAAAAATTGGTGACGCCGCAAAAATAGGTGTTGAAGGAAATTATATGGATGAAGATTTATTTGCATCCATGAGAAGTGTTATTGGAGGACCTGGTCGTTTAACAGGTTCAGATGGGCAATATGTACCTATTTCTGATGAACAAGCTGCTGCACAAACAGCAAAAGATATAAACAACTTATCAACAATGCTTACCGAGCTCACTGGAGCGAATATTGTAGGTTATGGCCCAGGCGCAGAAGTAGATGGCGATAAAATTGTTCCAGATGACGGAGAACCTGTATTTCTTATAGATAATAATTTAAATAAAAGAATGAGTTTACAGAATCTTCCGGTATTTTTTAAGAAAATAGTTGATACATCACCAATGTATAAACAATATAACCAAGAAGAAAAAACACAAATTGTAAAGCAAATGGTTAAAAATTATTCTGCTAAATTTGGAGATAAAAATTCAGCTAAATTTGCACAAAAGTTTAATCAAATGGCCAATCAAAAGTTTTAAAAATTAAATAATGACAATATACATAAAAGATAACGAAGAGTATACACTTGAAGAAATACAGAGTGCCGCACAAAAAAGCGGGTTAGACATTGACGCGTATATCGAACAACAAGGTTTTGAAATATCTGAAAAAGAAGAAAACCCTGTTGAAGTAGATGTTGTAGAAAATGAAGAAATTAAAAAACCTCCGGTAAGTTTTAATGAATTTGTACAATCAGATAAAGATGATTTTGATAGTATTACAACAGAAAGGCTGGCAAAAGAAGAAAAAGAAATTGATGAATTGCTTGCTGATTTAATACCTGAAATACCAAAAGAAGAAAAAAAAGATTTACCTTATCCGGTTACACAAAATATTATAAGAAATTATAATGGGAAATTTACAAGAGAAAATGTAGATATAGAATTAGAAAAATTCAATGAGGTTAAAGCTGACCCTTTTAAAGGCCTTAAAGAAGGATGGGAGGGAGATAAAAAAAGGTGGAATGAATTTTTAAGTTACGTAGGATATGACGTGGGAGGACAAGTAGAAGAAGCGCAATTCTTAAAAAACATAGATGCTTCTATGGATTTAGTTGGCTCAACTATAGCAGAAGAATGGAATAATTCAAAAGAAAACAGAGATGCTCGTATAAGAGCTATGAACAAGATGAAAGAAACCAAAGAAACTGCTAAACCCCTGCCTTCTTTTGCTGGAATGCTTATGGATTCTATGGATAAAGAAAAGGAGCCTGTTAAAGGAACACCTATCAGTGCGGCAATAGGATTATTAGGCGATATGGCTGCGGTAACAGAGTCTTTAGGACCTATAATTGGTAGCGCTCTTGCAGGAGGATCTGTTGGAGGGCCAGTTGGTGCTGTTGCTGGCGGATTTTTAGCTGCTCTTCAACAAATGATGCCTGAGTTTGTTTATGAATATAATTTAGAAAAAGCTAAAGCAAACTACCCTGATATGCCTGTAGAAAAAGCTATAGCTAATTTAGTTAATGATGGTGAAGCTGATTTTGCAATACCTTTACTTGGCTCTAGTGTAACAGCGGGGCTTGCTATGCTTCCTATGGGAAAAGCGTCTCGATATTTAGGCTTACCAAAATATTCTCAAAAACTATCAAGAAAATTAGGGTTAGATATAAGTAAAACTAATGCTGGTAAAAACTGGCTAGCTTCGAATGCTACAAAAAAAAGACCATCGTTATTTGAAGTTTCTAATCTTGAAGCTTTACAAGAAGTAGGTGAAATTTTTCCACAATCTGCTAATAGGAGTGCGGGGGCTGGAGAAGATTTTCAAGGTCTTTTGCAAAATATTAAAAATGATTTACAAAACGAAGCACTATCAACATATGCTAGAACATTTACTGGTATGTATGGTACCTTCGGATTAGCAAGAGGAACTCAAAATGCTTTTAAAAATTCAAGAACTAGTGTTGTACAAAGTATAGATCAAGGTAAAGCTGGTAATATTATAGAAGATATAGGCCAGTTAGCAATGGAGTTAACACAAACTGAAAATAATACAGAAAAGGATGTTATTAATGAAAAAATAAATAGTAAACAAAATGAGTTAGAAGGACTTGTTACTAGATATAATAGTATTCTAGGCATGGGCACTGAAGAAGAGTTTAATAGAATAGATTCTATGGAAGAACTTAATGACTCTTATGTATTAAAAGTTAGAGGTATACATGAAAGCAAAAATAAATTAACCCCTGCAAAATATTCTGAAGCTTTAGAAACATATAGACAAAAGTATTTAGAAAATAAAAATAGAATAAAAGGTATTGCTGAAGAAATTATAGACAGGCATGATAGTTTAACGGACGAACAAAAAGATGAAAGATCTGTTTCTTTTAAAATGGCAGATAATATTAATAAATATAATCCTAATGCTACTCCGCAACAAAAAACAGATTTTTTTAACAATGTTGTAATACCTAATACTGAAGCTTTAGTTAATAGAGTTACAAATAGATATTTTAAACAATATAGAGATTATAAAGAAGGCGCTTTGCAAAGGCATGATTTTTATGCAGATTTAATTGTTGGTACTGAAAATAATCCTGCATCTTCTTTAAGAGGTTTATATGAATCATATAATCCAGAAAAAGGTCAGAAGTTATCTACCTGGATAGTACAAAATCTTGATCTTAGAGCAAGGCGTATATTAGAAGAAAGAGTTGGATCTCAAAGAACAACTGCTGCACAAGAGATAGGTGCGCCTGAAACACAACAAATTTCAGATAAAACTACAGATGAAGTTTCTCTTAAAGCGCCTAAACTTGCAATAAGATTAGATATAGCTAAAGAAGTTTTAGGTAAAGTAAGAAGAGCTGCTAATAAAGCTTTGTCAACAGCTTTAGATATAAAAGATAAAAAGTTTACTTCTGAGCTGTTAAATACAGTAAAAGATGATGTATTTAAAGAAATAAAAGATTTAATTCCATCTAAAGCAAAAAGAGAAGCATACTTAACACAATACGCGCAAGCTCTGTACGATGCTATTCCCGCTTCTGGTTTAGCAAAAGCAAATCCAGAATTAAGATCTTGGCTAGAACAAAATCCTTCTAAGCAAAGATTTGTTGATTATTTTTTAGGCAAAGATGAACCTGGATTAAACCCAAGCACAAAAAGTGATCGTATTAATAAACAGCTTCCAGAATATATTGCTAAAGCATTAGCAGCAGAATCTATTATAGACGAATTACAAAATAATCCCGATACAAAACAAAGATTTGAACAATCACAAAAAGAAGCTGCTGAAGAAACAGCAGATAATATTCAAGATATAACTAAAGAAGAACGTGATTTAAAAAATAATAATCCTGAGCAACTTGAAGAATTAAAAAGATTAGCAACTGAAGGTGATGCTGGTAATGTTAATAATATACTAAATACAGAACGAATTTCAGTTGATCGGAATCCGGAAAACGATTACGAAAAACTAACAAATAGACAAGAAAGAATAATTAATTTTATTAAAATAGCAAAAATACCTACTGCTATTTTAGAAAAAGCTGGATTTACAAATCCTGGAGCAGAGTATACTAAAAGGGACGGAATAAAATATTATAAATTAAAGAATGGAAAAGAAGTAAAAGACGGTACTCCTGAATATAAAAAAGCATTAACAGATGGTTTACTTGTGCCTGCTAGAGGTGGTCTTTTTGCGGCAAGAGGACGTAAAAAAGCAAATGGAGAAAGAGTTGATGCTGATGGTCTTTTTTTAGAAGCTTACAACGCAGCTCGAGAAAACGATAAATTATACTCTAATTTAAGTTCAAAAAGAGTTACAATCAAAAAAGGTGAAAAGATAGATGGGTCATGGCTTAAAAGAAATGCTGCTCAACAAAAGCAAAACATGGATTTTTTAATTACTACTATAAAAGTTTTAGCTGACGCGGTTCATACACACGGCTTACCTATTGAAGATGCTTTTTTATTTATTACATCAGCTTATCAAGCAACGGAAGGTTTTATAAAAGTTGCTGCTCCTTTTAAATATGTTTCAAAGGTATTTGCTTACGGAAGAAGTAACAACCAACAAACCGGACAAATGTATAGAGAAGAGCATCAACCTCAAGCTTCTTATATAGGTAAAATTATAATGTGGGGTATTAAATATAATAAAATTAATCTTATAGAGCCCTTTATAAGAAAAAATTTTTATCAAACGCAACTTTCAAAAAGTGATGATCAAAAATTTGATGATGCTAAATTAGCAAAAAATATGCCAGAGGGCTATACTATTTTTCAAGACCCTGTTATAAGAATGTCGCAAGCGGGCGTTAATTTAAATGATCAAGTTAATATTGAAACAGGAAAAACAATAGCAGAAGAACAGAATGCTAAAAGTGAAGAAACTCCAGATGGCATTGCTGCATCGAATGATGTTATAAATGAAAAACAAGAAGACCAAGTTGAAGCTCTTATTGATAGAGTTATAGGTAAATTAGAAGAATATTTGGGACCAAAAGGATCCCTACAGGCGAGCTTTTCTGCAGTTCCTACTAATATATTAATTGGAGGATTAAGGACCGTTAAAATTGCTTATAAGGCTTCTAAGAACCTTGCTGAAGCACTACAAAAGGGCTACAGTAAAGTAAAAGACTTTATGGATGAGTCAGAATGGTTAGATTTTGCTAATAAAGCTATAACAAATGCTAAACAAATAAAGAATGGAAGTGAAGTTGCTCTTGCAATTGCTAATGAAAAATCAATTGAAATAGAAAAAGCAAGACAAGAAAAGCTTAAAATTCTTAAGAAAGCTAATGTGTATAGCAAAGAAAATGAAAATCAAACCTCAGAAGTATTAGATAATATTCTTAAGAATGCTGATGAACAGATTAAACAATCTAAGAAGCGTGAAGGTATGGATAAGAACTTTAGAAAGATTCTTAACCAAAAGAAAGATGAAGGTGGCAAACCGTCTAAATGGTTTATACCCCCTAACGCTGAAGATATAAAAGGCTTATTATATGCATTTTTACCTAAAGGAAAGCTTGGTTTAAAAGCAAGAGAATTTTTTAATACAACTATATTAAAACCTTACAGTGATGGTATTGCCGCAGCTGAAGCTGAGATATTACAAAAGTCTAAGTTATTTAAAGAATTAATAAAAGACATTGACTTAAACAAAGAAGTAGAAGGTACACCTTATAATATAGGAGATGCTGTTAGAGTTTATAATTGGGTAAAAAACGATGAAGATGTTGATATATCTAAACAAGAATATATAGATAGACTAGTAGGGGCAGTTGAAGCAAACCCTGAAGTTAAAAACTTAGCAGATAAAATAAATGAAAATTTTGATGTTAAGTACAATAAAAAATGGAGAAATAGTAATTTTAAGAAAAATATATTTGATGCTATTAACTCCGGTACTCGTGCAAAAAACTTAGAAGTATTTTCTGAAAATGTAGACGTAGTATTTAATAAAGATAATATTAAAGAAGTTGAAAAAGTTTTTGGTAAAAAATTTGCACAATCTTTAAATGCTACATTGAAGAGAATGAAGAGTGGAAGAAACAGAGTAAGCACAGATGCTAATTCAAATGTATATTTAAATTGGATTAATAGAGCTGTTTCTACAACGATGTTTTTAAACAACCGGTCTGCTTCATTACAGTTGTTATCATCATTAAACTTTATTGGATTAGATGATAATAATATATTTCAAGCCACCGCTGCATTTGCTAATCAAGCGCAGTGGCAAAAAGATTATAATACTCTTTGGAATAGTGATTATTTACTTAATAGAAGAAAAGGTGCAAAGTTTGATGTATTAGCAGATGAAATAGCCGAAGGAGATCCAAAAGGTTTAAATAAATTATTAAAATTTGGATTTTTACCTACACGATATGCGGATAGTTTTGCTATTGCATTAGGAGGTGCAGCTTTTTATAGAAATAGAATAAATTCACTTGTAAAGAATAAAGGATTAAGTGAGCAGGAAGCTTCAGAAATTGCACTTAAGGATTGGATAAAAGCAGCAGAAGAATCACAGCAATCTGCAGATCCTTCAAAAATATCTGAAATACAAGCGAGTAGCACGGGTAAATTAATTTTTGCTTATCAAAATACGCCATTTCAATATGCTAGAATAGGTAAAAGAAAACTACAAGATATAACATCAGGTAGATCTTATGCTGAAGGTGGTATGAATAAAGTAAGAAAAGATTTGCAATCATTTTTGTATTATACTATAGGTCAGTCAGTTGTGTTTAATGCATTACAAACTGCACTTATTGCTCAAATGTTTATGGATGATGATGATGAAGAAAAACTAAAAGATAAAGAACTTTTAGCTATAGAAAGAGGTATGACGTCTTATGCTAAATCTCTTGGTAATCCTGGAGCTATTGCAGCAGTAGGCTATAGTATGTATTCTGAAGCATCTAAACAAATTGATAAGTTTGGAAGAATAGATAATCCTTATAAAATAGCTTTAGAAGCAACATCTATATCTCCACCTTTAAATACTAAATTAAGAGATATTATTGCTATTGGTAATATATATAAATATAACTATAAGCAAATAGAAAAAGATCCATTTAAACTTTCTTTAGATAATCCAAGTTTAGAAATAGCAGGTAATGCCGCTTCATTTGGTGGTGTACCACTTGATAGAGTTATAAGAAAAGCTCAAAACTTACAAGGGGCACTATCGGAAGAGGCTGAATTATGGCAAAGAATATTTTTAATAAACGGATGGAGTAAATGGGATGTTGGATTAGATACTAAACCTAAGAAAAAAGGGCCTAAAATTAAAGGAAAAGGTTTAAAAGGTGGATTAAAAGGGTCAGGTCTTAAAAAACTTAAAAAAGGTGTAGCGGGTGTTGCACATAAAGATGGTACTATAGAAATAGCGCCGGATCTTTCGCCTAAAGAAAAAAAGCTTACTATGATTCACGAGCAGCAGCATCAGATAGATATGAAGTCTGGTAAACTAAATTATGATAAAAAGTTTGTTTATTATAATGGTAATAAGTATGCTAGAAAAAGCGGTAAGATAATGTATAACGGGAAAGCCTATAAAGAGGGTGACCCAGATTTGCCTTGGGAAAAGAGGGCATATAAAGCAGAGAAAACTAAAAAGTTTTTGTATGCATAAAAAAAAGGGATGTTACAATTAAGTAGCATCC
>Ga0208159_1001057_pt1 | contig 10538 bp, 23 predicted proteins | sample 9_EtaG_FD_184082 | JGI IMG/M metagenome (GOLD analysis project Ga0208159, IMG submission 184082) | Marine viral communities from the Subarctic Pacific Ocean - 9_ETSP_OMZ_AT15188 metaG (SPAdes) (version 2) | ecosystem: Environmental > Aquatic > Marine > Oceanic | place: Pacific Ocean | collected... | reverse complement strand
GATGATGCGTTTTTTTTGTGCCTGTTTGAAATAAAAAGTTTGACAGGGTGGGCGGTTTGTGGTATAGTCCGCGTGCCGTAAGTCGCTGAATACCAAGGGTTTGCGCCAAACCCGGCGGGGAAGGATTTCCATAAGTCGTTGATATACAAAGGTTTATGGAAAATAATACGCTTAATAAATAATTGCACGTCTTAAAAAATTGCACGCTCAAATAATTTTATTGCGCTCTATATTTACTCGGGTCTGATTTCACCCCTGCCTGTTCGTATTTAGAGCTTCCCTATTTCGGGGTTAGAATTTCAAGCTTTGCGCAAGAACAAAATACTTTTTTTAACCGGTTGCTAACCAAAGACTTAGGGAAATCCCGGTCGGGGCGGATTGCCCTAAACCCTTGGGCTACAAGGGTTTAGAGCATCTCCACATAAAAATTATTCCAAAGTTTTTTGCATATACCAAACTGATATTGGCATGAGCGCCCAAGGCAAGAATAAAAGTAAGTCCCAAGTCATTTGCCTAGTACTCCTTCGATTACAGGGTTGGCAACGAGATTGCGAATAGCAACTCCGTCTCCATACTGACTGCCCTTAACGACAGACTTGAAACTGCGAGTGCTATACTCGTAGAATGCGGAGACAACGACTCCTGCTTGGTTCACATAGTTGAACCATAGCTTATCGCCTTGGCGGTTTACATTGCGTGGCTCGTAGTTAGCCACGGCTTTAGCTTTTTCGGTGAATGACATTTCTAGTTGCATAATATTAGTTTTGTTTTAGGATTTCAGTTAGTTGATCGTAAACTTTTTGCTTTGAACCTTTAAGCCCTGTTTCTTGTTTGATGATTGCATAAGCCGATTGACCTCTGCGAGTCATGCCAAGTATCTCTAGTTTGAGCATCTTGTGCAAGGCGTTTAATCGGAATTGTGCGATCTGTTCGGGTGTGTCTAGTACTTGTGTCATAATAGTATTCTCTCAGTTTTTGGATTAGTTGTCAAGCCCCAAATCTTTTCTGAAATCATCTCTAAGATTATGAAGCAAAGTGACCCAAGCAAAGTCGTTAAGTTGTGCATCGTGCATAAGTTTGGTAACTTGATCGGGGGTTTGCCATCCGAGAACATCATCGGTACGACCCAAAGGAAGCATGGTGTCTCGATCTTGAAACCACATTGCGACTTCGTAAGTGTTGTCGTCAATATGACCATACAAGCCCGTTCCGTCGTTAAGGTTTTGAACAACTGAGATCGTGAATTGATCTTGATTGTCTTTGTCTCGTCGACCGAAAGTCAAGCGAGCTTGACGGGCTTTGCCTTGTGCGAATCCTCCGTGTTGACCGAAAGTCAAATCATCGAAGCCTTTTAGTTTGGTGTCGTTCTTAATCATGTATACAATAATGACAGGTTTGGGGGTAAAGTCAACACTTTTTTTTAATTAGTAGGCTTGTGTGTCATAAGTTGTTAGCCATCAAGGATTTATGCAAATCCGGCCGGGGCGGGTTTTCCCTAACCCGTTGGTTATCAACAACTTACATGGGCCAATGCCAAAGCACCACGCAAGGGAATAATATGCCCACCCCTAAAATAAATACTAATTCGATCATGAATTTACCCCTTCCTTTACAAATCCTGTCGAATCCTTTTTGGCAAGACCCTTTTCGATTAAGCCCACGACCACCCCTTGCTTGTCGAGGAATCGTAAATCCGATTCGTCGCCATTGACAACCTCAACGCCATTCCAAGTGTCGGGTAATTGATTGCGAAATACCACCGCAACATTGCCACCCATTGACAAAACGAGCTTGGCAATCTTTTCGTTAGTCTCAGAGCAAGAAAAAGTCAAGTGATAGTTACTAGGCAATTCACCATTGAGAAAAGCCTTCATTCTCTTAAAGGACTTTGTGTAATCGTAAAATTGAGTTTTGCCGTGCTTCTCAAAGATGGTTACCCCATCTTCATTGATGATATCTTCCCATGCAATGTCGCTTGTAAGGTTGGGGCGAAAGACTGCTTGCATACTCTTTTTGCTTGCCGACTTAATCGTCGAAGTAATTTCCTTTGATAGCTTTGCAAGGAAGTCAAACCTTTGCTCAAAGAAAAGCTTGGTCTTTTTGATACGGGAATCTTGCGTGTTTTGCATTTGTCCACGACCCGCAGTATTCAAGCAAGCCATGGTGCAACCTTTGCTTCGCCACTTGCAAACCTCATAACCCGACAAATTTGCAGGTGCTAAGTGAATGCCTTTGGTCATGTAACCGAGAGCTTCGCCTTTAATAATTTTGGCATTTCCTGCCGTGAGTAATGTTTGCTTGATCATATAATAAATCTAATGGAATTAGCGTTGAAAGTCAAGGCTTTTGTTAGCAAAGCCTAAAAATGAAATCTTCGAAGTAATCAGGCTCAAGCCCAAAATCAGTCACGAAGTAGTTTTGCCAATCCCAAGGATCGTCGCCATGTTCAATGCCGTCCTTCATTAGCTTAAAGAAATCGACAACTTGTTTGACCGCCTCGGCTTGCGTTAAACCATCACGGGACATTAGGATCTTAACTGTTTCTTTCATGTAATTAAGTATGGCAGAACCTAGGCTAAAGTCAAGAAAAAAATGCAAGTCCTTGAGTATCAAAGACTTAGGGCAAAGCCGGCAGGGCCGGATTTCCCGAACCCCTTGGTAGTCAGAGACTTACAAGTCTCTGATCATTTCATCGAGTCGCTCGATATCAAGCCCGCTATCGTTGTAGGCTACGCGGTCGGGAGTCTCGGTATATCCTACCTCTCGCATTTGTTCTACGAAGTTTGCGTAAGTTCCGCACTCTTTGGCGAATTCATACATGCCTTGATCGTTGCCGATCCACAATGCCACATTCCAAGTGGCGTGATTTTTCCATCCGTTATAGCTCATAGTCTTTCCTTTCCTATTGTATATGGTGAATGCTCTTTGAGTCTGTCAAGCCCTCGCTCAAGCTCATTGAGAATCCAAATTATGTTTTGCAATGGTCGAGGCTCGAAATCCATTGGCTCTCCGTTTTTTAATATAATGTACATATCGAATTGATGATCCATAATTATAGGTTCTCCGTGTTGTGACCTGCTCGCCTCATTGAGTGCAAGGCTTCTTGCTTGGTCATGTTGAATCGACTCATGAGGTACATGAGTAGGGCATTGCCCGTGAGTTCTTGGTTGTTGTCTGTCATGATATAAATCTAGTCGAATTTTTGTTAATTGTCAAGGGTTTTATAAATGTTGTCATAAGGTCCTGACAATCAAGGCTTTACGGAAATCGGGGCTGGGCCGGATTTGCATAAGTCGTTGATACTCAAGAGTATCGATGGTATTGTTAACCGTCAAGGATTATTCCTAGACTATCCTCAATTTGATCTCTTCTGTAACGAGTGCGACTCTTGGTGATATAAACAGGATTCCATTCAAATTTTTCTTCCCACCTCTTTATAGTGCGGTATGTAACATCGAAAGTTTTTGCCAATTCTTTAGCGGTAATGAGTTCGCTTAATTCTAGCTTGGTGACAAGACCTTTTGCGAGGACATTTGCGTCTGACCCCGAACCTTTCGGAAGACCTCTTTGTTGGGCGGGTAATTTTTTAGGCACGAACTTAACAAGATCCTTGACTGTTGTCAAGTCAACGCAACCGCCTTCTGCCATTAATTTAATAACTTGAATTAGTTTTTGCTTTTGTTGCCTGTCTTTTTTGACCCCCTTAATGCCATTGTATAAAATCATTTTCAACTCTTCGTCAGAAAGTATTGTATCTCTTATCTTTCTAGCAACCTCAGCATCTTGAACGCCCGAGAAAGTAATATTGCAACGAAATCGCTTACCATCTCTTTGTACATAAGGATGCCATCTGTAGCAATTTGCTTCTTTGTTGAATGATAATTGATTGTTGGGGTCTTTGGCCCATCCTTTGCCGACAAGGATTATTCCATCGGGTTGCTTTTCCTCTACTTTTATAGAAATAGCTTTGCCTTCCTTGAGAAACTCAATAACTAATTGTTCAATTAGGTTTTGTTGCTCTGCCGTCAAGTCTTGCTTGTTTAAATTGCTGAGGGTAATCGTTTGTGAATTTTTTCTCATAGTATTATTCCTCGTCTTTGTTCATAATGAAACCTTCAAAGAGAAAGTTTTTCTCGTCTCTTTCATTGCATAGCTTTTTTGCCATGCGAAGAGCTTTTCCTCTCCCTTTTACTTGGTCAACTAGGTAACCGCCAATTTTTACATTGAAATACTGACGGAAGTTTAGGTTTTTTGTTATGCTTATCATTCTATAAATCTAGTAGAATTTTGGTTAATTGTCAAGAAAAAAAATGAGAGCCAAGTCGCCACACTTGGTAAAGCTTACAGGGGTTGACCCACTAGGCGTAGTACTGCCTCTCAAAAGGCGAGTCCCTATCGAGGCAGGAATCGAACCTGCGAGAGTTGGGCGAAGACTGCAATCTCTGCTTCTCTCATCTCCTCCGATTTGCAGATCGGATAGAACTCGGGGACATAAAGTGATTATCAAAAGAACTATAAATACAATACTAAGGCATTCCCTTGTAATTGCAAGCAAAAAAATAATCTTTTTGAAATTGTGTCGTAAGTCTTTGACAGTCAGGCATTTGTGAAAATGCCGGCGGGCCGGGATTTCCCTAAGTCGTTGATAACCATTAACTTATGACACAGAACTGTAAGTTAAGCTAATTACACGCAGAAATCCATGCAACAAAAAACCCCCTCCGTATTTGGAGGGGGCTTATTTAAAAGGCTGACCTTTCCTTATTAGAAAGGATCGTCCTCGTAAATGTCGGCAGGTACTTCACCATTAACATTCCCTGCAATCTCAAGAGGTCTTGCTTGCTCGACTGACTCAACAGGAACAAGCTCGGCTTCCTCGACTTGATCGAAGTTGAAGTCAAACCCAACCTCAGAGTCAAGCACGGAGTGCAAGGCATCAGAGCGATTAGGCAAGGCAACCAAGTTCCCCTTGTACACCTCAGTAAAGGCATTGTAAAGGGAATTCATGTTGCGATCCCAAAATTCGGGATGGTCAGACTTTTCCCATTGGTCAACAACATCTGTTACCTTGGTTTTGGGGATTGCCCCTGCTTGGTAGGAACGAATCACAAGATCATTGACTTGAGCGTTGCCCAACTCAAATTGCCTGTAAGACTCGATGCGTTGGTCTTGCCCACCCCAAAAGGTGAACAACTTGCCCAAAGTGCGAGCGATGACTTGGTCAAGCTCGGCAAAGATGTTCTTGGTGTGCCTACGAGCCAATTTCACAGTATTGGTGAAAATGAGGTTGTCGCAAACAAAGGGAGCATCACCTGCACAGAGTCCTGCAGGGAAGCACTTGTCATGGGCATTACGCAATCCAATAACAGTCCCTCTCTCGGCATTTTCCCTAGTGGGGTGAGTAACCTCAAACAATCCGAAATAGCGTTTGCCACTTCTAGCAAGGTTATGAGATTCACCGACTACCTCGAAACCGCCTTGCTCAAGATGGCTACGAGTCTTGTTAATCAAAAGATCGTGACTGATCGGTTGATACGAAACGGACAAAGAACCATCTTGATTCCTCTCCTTGCGATACTCCACTTCGGGAGTGTTGACGGACTTGACTTGGTCAAGGTCAACGACTTTATGCTCTCCTCCGCAGATGCGAAGATCGATTTTGCTTTTTGAATTAGACATGATTATATTCTCTCAGTTATTGGTTGTATTGTCAAGGATTAATTTCTATAAAATCCTATGGTTTTATCTTGGTTAAGTTGTTCTTCCTGCTCGGCTTCCTCCATCATTTCATAAGCGGTAGCTTTTTCGGCAATTATCTTAAAGGTTACACCCACTAAACCAAGAAGGCTTTGGTCTTCTTCGTCAAGCTTTCCGCTTTGCATTGCAGGATCGATTAGGATTTCTGATATAAGATGCATACCTTTTTCCATTATGTCGTTGGCATTAAGTTCATCATGGGACGAGTATTCGGGATTAATGTTCATAATTCTTTTTGTGTTTTGGTTTCCTATTGTACTTGATTAGATTTTTGTGAGGGCGAGCCTTAGTGAAAATCATTGTTTTTCTAATCTTTATCTCTCTCACTTTCATAATACAATAGTAAGGCAAGTTGATGCTAATTGCAAGCAAAAAAATAAATTTGTGTGCAGTTAAGTAAAAGTGTGTCATAAGGTGTTGATACTCAGGGGTTTATGAAAATCCCGGCGGGGCGGGATTTGCGTAAGTCGTTGATTACCAAAGAGAAAGCCCCCCGATCCGCTTGGCTTGGATCGAGGGGCCCATGAACAAAAGATATTTAAACGAGCTTATTTAAGCGATTAAGTTTCCTTAATGCCTTGTCATGTTGGTATTTAAGGTCATGGTAAGCTTGACCGAATCTTTCTTGAAGTTCGCGTTCGCCTAGCTTATATCCTAGCTCACGCACGACCATTTCGAGTTTGTCCTTTAGTTTCATGCTTTGTTCAAGCTGATGATTCTGTCATAGCGAAAGGAGCGAACCCCACCTCGATTATGACAAAAGGAACGAAAACCTGCGGTGCGGAGACATTCTCTCACATTGCCGAACTCGTTAGAGTGGCGAGGTTTTTCGATGGTGTACATTGCGGTGCGACCATCCTTGGTTCGATAGACAAGACTATACAAGGGGTTGAATAGTCGTTTGAGTTTAGCTATTAGCTTCATTCTTTTTTTCCTCCATTACGGGATTGATGTTGTAGTGATTGTAAATGTCCGTTGCTTCCTCTGCGTTAACGCATTGAACGGCAACTATGTCTCGACTAGTGTCGGGATGCCAAGGGGTGGGCGACTCCTCAAAGTAAACCGACCATTGCTCGGCATCCATGTCGTATTCGGGCAAGCCCATTGGCTTTCCGATGCAAACTGCTTCTATGTAATGATTCATGGTTGTATTCTCTCAGTTTTTGTTGCCGTTGTCAAGCTTTTATACAGGTTGCAACGCTTCCTTGTAAAACACTTCATCAACCTTGCCGTCATCATCACGCACTTGAAATTCAAGGCACTCGGCAGGGAATACATGACAGGCATCCCAATCATAAAGAGCAGAGTCGGTGGTGGACGCATTTTGGTCACGATACCAAGTTGGGGGATTAAGAGGTTGAACGACCAAGCCGATAAACCCATGCTCGACAAAGTACTTGAGTACCTTTGCAACTCCAATGCCATTGATCTTAACTGTCACTTCTGAGTCAACGGCAGGTAAAGGTTTGTTTGCTACCCATTGAAGGCTTTCAAACTCCGTGTAAGTCCCTTTAGGGCGTGATATGCTTTTAGTTTCTACTAATTCAGTTTTAATCATAAGTATATTCTCTCAGTTTTTGGTGGTGGTGTCAAGCTTTTTTAAATATCCGTTGCCGTCTGAAGTATAGTTGTCTTCGGGCATACGCTGGAAATTAGAATCGACTTTACCTTTCATGATGTTTAGAACTTTAAGCCAAACTTCTTGGACTTCCCTCATGAAATTTTCCTCTCCCATTTCAGGGTAGACATGACTAATGTCGTTAGGGTCGTAAACATTAAGGACATCAAAGATGACTTGAATATCTTTGTCAGTTAAATTATCCATTTTGCTTTGCCTCCTCGTTTTGATCGTCTACGATCTTAGCAAGGCGAATGAACTCATCAGTCGCCTCCTTCTTTGCTTCCGCAGGAGCTTTTGGGTTCTTCAACACCTCAATCATAGCAATCTTTGGAAGTCGAAGGAGTTCTGCTTGAATTTCTTTCTTTGCTTGCGGATCTGCCTTTGGGTTCTTCAACACCTCAACCATTGGAAGGATGAGTGCTGACCATGTAGGTGTTATATCAATCGTTTTCATAAATACAATTATGACATACTGAGCCTAAAGGTCAAGCTTTTTTTTATAGTTAAGTAAAGTTGGCGTAAGTGCCTGAATACCAAGGAGTTAGGGAAATGCCGGCGGGGCCGGATTTTCGTAAGTCGTTGATGCTGAAGAACATCGGGGTCATTGTTAACCATTAAACGCGGGCATGAAAAAAGCCTACCTGCAATGAGATAGACTTTATTTCACAAAATTCTATTTGTTATTTACATGATCTACAAATCTCTTTTTTATTTTTTCGGATTTATTTTCATTAAGAAGAAAGTTTATTCTTCTATATATAGATATCCTATTACCGAAAGCGCAAGTATAGGAATGTATATTGCTATGTTTGCAGGGTTAAAGGCTATTAGTGCCACTATTGATCCTGTAGTGAGTTCCATGACTGACATATATATTATTGGGTGGTTGTGATTATAAAGCGTAAGACGCAAACACTTGTTTGGGCTCTAGCTTAGCGTAATTTGAGTTGTAAATAGGTTTTTCGCTATTCTTATCAATAAAAGTCTCATTGTTATAAGGGTTGTAAGTGACAGGTACTCCGACCGTCCCGTAAGCACCCATGCCTAGGTGGTCAATGTATCCACTAATACCTGCGTGAACATTCTTGCGTTTCTCTTTAAGCACTCGCTCTCTGCCCGCTTTATTAACACGAAAGGCGCAATCCCACAATTCTATCTCTGTGGCGTGCGCCTTAACTAGTCCATCTTGTTTTACTGACCAACATCCTTTATGCAAATTTTTATATACAAAAACTTTTCGTGCAGTATCAATATGGTATCTTTTATCTTCTTGGTTTAATTTAATCATGAAATAACTATGACATATACACGCACGATTGTCAAGAAAAAAACCCCCCACCTGTGAGATACAACAGATGGGGGGTTTGGAGGAGGGAAATAGATGTGGGGAGAGACTACTGAATACTCTCAACTTTTCGGCGTGAACATCAGTTCAATGTTACCTACTTTGCACCACAGATTAGACGAGGTATTCGTCATCGGCTCATCCGATTGGACTCTACCGCCCCACCACAGGGAATCTGCGTACCTTAGCCCGCTCACGACAGGCTCATTCGGTCACCCACAGGAAGGATTATAAGCCCTTCCAAAGTCAATAAAATGTAAAAGATCAATTAGCTTTATTTGTTTTATTTGAGTTAAGCTATCTCAATTTTGTATACATAGTATACTCGATTATTTGTTATTTGTCAAGTCTTATTTAAAGAAAAGTCATTCAGCTTTTATGTGATTACTGAATAGGTGATGAAAATAACCAGAGGACAAAAACGGAAACCCCCGCCACATTACCTAAAGAAATTATTTATGCAGTTTGTTTTCGCAATCTAATTGCTCTTTCTGCTTGTATTTGTCTTAATCTGCGATCTGCTTCTCTTTGTTGAGCCATGATGCCTTCAGTCTCTTCATTGTAGCTTAAAAACCTACTATTAAATACTTGAGGGTTAAATCCCTTTACCTTGTTCATTACTGCTGATGCTCTTGCGTTACTTGCTATACTCATAATTAATGTGTGATTATCTGATTGTTAAAATTATAGTATGGACAATTATTTCTTATTTGTCAACAACATTTTTAATCTATTTCGTGATTCTTCGGGCATTACAGGTATGAAGTTAGGTTGTGCAGGTATAATAATACTCTGAGAGGGGGCAGAGGGTACATATATCCTTGGGGGTGGGGGTGGTATCTCATAGGTCTGACCCTTATGAATAACATATACAGGCATTGCACCCAAGTAGTTGGGTTGTTCTAGTTTATTTGAGCAACCTACAATTACAAATAGTGCCGATATAAATATAAAAAATTTCATGTCTAATTATTTTCGGGGTTATTCTGCTTGGCTAAACATTCTTCCATCTTATTTAATCTTATTTCGTCTGCAATTACTTTGTCTTGAATCATGTCATTTATATAAAATTGATTATTAAAAATATTTTTTACATTCTTTCCATTGTTTGTTATTTTATTTAGGTCGGCTTTTATTTGCTCTATATCTTCTTGCCCCTTATTTAATACAATTTCTTTTGTAACTATCTGCCCTGTCTCTTTGTTCTCAAACTCAAGGTCATCATCAATCTCTACCTCAAGCTCACGCAACTCATCCATTGCTGAGAGTATTGCATCTAATTTTTCGTTAATTTCTTTTGCTAATGTCATATATATAATTAGTTATTTGGCGATTATAAAAAAAGTGGGCAAATTATTTTGATCCACTAGGAACAAAAGGAGGAAAAAGACAAATCAAGTTGCTTGGCTTCTCATCATAGTCACACATATAAGCAAAAGGTCGGTATTCGGGTTGCTCAAGCCACTCCAAACTATCCATTGACTGAACACCCATAATGTGTGCAAAGCTATTGTCTATGTGATCTTCAAGGAATTTGATACTTTCTTCTTCAAATGTCATGGTTAAAAGAATAGTTGAAAATACCTCAGAAGTCAATAAAAAAGCTAAAAATACATAAAAAACAATGAAATTAGCCCAAAATTAATGAAAAAAATATGCTATGCAATTAGCTTGGCTATACCTGTATAGACAATATATTATTTGCGATTTCTAAAAAAAGCGGGCGGATTTTTATTAACAGGAAAACCCCATTTATTTCGCTCAATTTTATTTGCATCTTTTTCTTTTGCAATTAACATCGGGGGCATTCTATCT
>Ga0208159_1001056_pt1 | contig 10540 bp, 18 predicted proteins | sample 9_EtaG_FD_184082 | JGI IMG/M metagenome (GOLD analysis project Ga0208159, IMG submission 184082) | Marine viral communities from the Subarctic Pacific Ocean - 9_ETSP_OMZ_AT15188 metaG (SPAdes) (version 2) | ecosystem: Environmental > Aquatic > Marine > Oceanic | place: Pacific Ocean | collected... | reverse complement strand
CACCCTTGAAGATTGTCACCGCCTATACCCAGACTGGGATGATTTGCCAGAAGAGTGTCAGCTTATTATTGCGAACATGATGTTCAACCTTGGCTATCCCCGCCTGTCAAAGTTTGTCGGAATGAAGGCAGGGGTAGATGCACGGTCCTTCAATGAAGCAGCCGATCAGATGGTTGACTCGAAGTGGTATACGCAAGTGCCGAACCGCGCACGTCGTTTGGTAACACGCATGAGGGCACTGGCAGATGATTCCGAAAGTTAGTGCACCGACAAGGCCAGTGCCAATGAAAAAACACTGTCGCCGTTGCCCGCGTTGTAGCGAGCCACTAAAGACAGTGTATGTGCATGGTCATACGCAGTGCGTTAATTGTGATTGTATCATTGACGATTGTTGTCAAGGAGAAACCTGTCAGGCCGCTCCAGAATCATCATAATCACAACGCCATGCAATTGGCTTGTAAGGAAACTCATAATCTTTAAAGATTAAAATAGACTCCTTCTTTATTTCTTTTGTGCGCTTTTTACAAATTGACATGTTATTATATGGCCCCCAATTATCTTTTAACTCAAAGCAATGACCATCATGCCCCTGTCCTAAAACAGCGCACACAACCACAATAGCTGTATACATTTAATTTTCCAATTCTACCAAAATTTCTAACTCATTATGTCTGGGGGTAAGCATTTCTAGTTTGCAAACAGGACAAATCATAGAATCCTCTTCTAACCCGTCAGACTTAAAATTCATTTTGCTCTCACATTTAGGGCAAAGTCCATTTGATATAAACTTAGCCATAGTTCCGTCACCTTCTTGCATCATAGGATGTCTTCCTAGAAAGTTGCTCTATATAAATATTTAGGTCATACTATATGAACATTGTCAAGAAATAAATTTCACACTTTCCAACGGGGGGAAGATGCTGAACAATTTCGAAGCTGGTAAGCTTGGCGAACATATATGTATGACCCACCTTATGAAATTAGGTTACTCATGTCAGATTATTAATCTTGATACAGTTGATATCGTAATTAATTATCAAGAAACTTTTCTGCGGATTCAGGTCAAGTCAAGTATATTAAAGGGTAGAGGCAGTGGCATGACGCGCCACATGGGGTATCAATTTGCCACATCTCACAGTGGCAAAAAAAAACCTTTAACAAAAGAACATTGCGACATAGTAGCGTTTGTTGCCATTGAGCCAGAAAGAGTTTTTTTTAAGCCCATAGAATGTTTAAAAGGTCAAGTCACAAAACGCATATCACCAATAAAGTTTAACAAAGATGATTTGGAGCGGCGGTCTTTGCAATATTGTTTAGACCGCCTTTTTTTGTCCAACTGAAGCTATCCCTCCTATAGAGGAGTTTTCACCGTATTTTTCTTGATACGCTTTACTAACAAGAAAACCTATTTGTTGTCTGATATTACGGTGCTCATCCTCCGACATTTTCTTTAATTTATTATATGTTTTCATATCAACACCAATTGATTTATGATTTATTGCAGGCATGACTTACTCCAATGAAAGGGCAACAAACAATGCCATATCCTAACAGATTTTATGGTAAACGCAACAAATTCGGCGCCAAAAAAACAGAGTTCATGGGGATGAAGTTTGATAGCAAGTGGGAGGCAGAGCGTTACGGTCAATTATGGAAAATGCAAGAGAATGAGAAGATAAGAGACTTAGACAGGCAAGTGCGGTTTAATATTGTTATTAATGAACAAAAAATATGCTCTTACATAGCCGACTACACTTATTACAAGCCCAATGAAGATGGTGTAGATGAATTTATTGTAGAAGACGCAAAGGGCGTAGAAACTGATGTTTTCCGCTTAAAAAAGAAACTTATGCTAGCAGTAAACAATATTGATATAAAAATTTCTAAAAAATAATACTTGCAATGTAGAAAAAGATTTCCTAGATTGTTTCTAACGACAACATTTATGGAGGTCAAAATGACAGATATGTTATCTGTATCATCCTCTTCACTGTCTGAGCTTGATATCTTTAAGAAAGAACTTGAGCAGACAATTTTAGAGGCGCAAGAAAAGGTTAAGCTCATTAAGAGCGAAATCGAGTCAAGGTATCTTGAGAGGGCTCAAGACAAGCTACGTCAAGAGGGCAAGGACTTCGGCAGCGTTACCGTTAATGATAATGGTTACAAGGTCAAAGTTAATCTTCGTAAGCGCGTAGAATGGGAACCCGGTATTCTCGTTAAAGTGCTGAATAGCATGGATGAAGATACCGCCCGTCACTATGTAGACGTTAAATACACTATTCCAGAAGCAAAATTTAATGCGGCACCGCCAGAGATTAAGGGCGTTCTGAGCGAGGCTCGTACTGTACATTTGCAAGGTGTAAGTGTGGATTTAGAGAGGGATGATAATGCTTAATATCATTACAGCAGAGCAAAGGCTCAAAGAAAAGAAAGGCCACAAAATGGTTGTTTGTGGTCAATCAGGGGTAGGCAAGACTTCTCTTGCTCGTACCCTTGACCCATCCAAAACCCTGTTCATGGATTTAGAAGCGGGTGATGCGGCTATCGAAGGTGTAGCTATTGATGTTATCCGTCCGCGAACGTGGCAAGAGTGCCGCGACTTTGCGGTTTTCTTGGGCGGGGCAAACCCATCGTTAGGTGAAGAAGCTACATATAGTCAGGCACATTATGAATATGTATGCCAGACATATGGCGACCCAGTAGAGATATTGTCTAAATATGACACTATCTTTGTTGACTCTATTACAGTAGCTGGACGTTTGTGTTTTACGCACTGCCAGAACCAGCCTGAGTGTAAATCAGAAAGAACTGGCAAGCTAGACACTCGCGCCGCATATGGTATGCAGGGCAGGGAAATGATGGGGTGGCTATCGCACCTTCAACATATTCGTGACAAGAATGTTATTTTTGTTGGCATTCTTGACGAAAAAGTTGATGATTATGGGCGGCAGACTTATGAGTTGCAAATTGAAGGCGCTAAAACAGGTCGTGAATTGCCCGGAATTGTTGACGAAGTTATCACGATGGCAATCATGCCTGATGATAGCGGAGCGCCTTATCGCGCTTTTGTTTGTCAGACACTGAACCAGTGGGGATACCCTGCCAAGGACAGGTCTGGTAGACTAGACCTTCTAGAAGAACCACACTTAGGAAGGCTTCTAGAAAAAATGTCAGGCGGCAAGCCTCAAGCTGAACGCCCGATGAATTTTGTAAACCCAAGTGAAATTAAAGTAGAGGACGAAACCAATGCTTAATCTAAACGAAGTACCCGTATCAAGCGGAAGCAATGAGCCATTAACACTTATTCCTGATGGCACCATTGTCAGAGGCGTCTTGATGTTTCAAGGCGGCGACCAAATGATGCCTGAGTTTTCTCAGAGCGCCATGTTCTTTAAAAAGTCAGCGCATACCAGCGCAGTATGGATGCCAATCGAAATGACTATTGTTGGAGGTCAATACGACAAGCGTAAGGTCTGGCAGAATATTTTTGTTCATGGCGATGCTATTGACGAATCTACTGGCGTATCAAAGGCTCGTATGATTGGCCTTGATACAATCAGGAAGATTGTCAACAGTGGTCACAATCTAAACGCAAACGACATGTCACCAGAAGCACAGGCCAAACGTCAAATCAATGGCGTTGAGGATTTGCAGGGCTTGGAAGTTTGTTTTGTGGTTGGTATCGAGAAATCGAATGACCCACAGTATGCAGACAAGAATAGAATTAAAACTTTCTTGTCACCAGACAGTAAGGACTTTGTTGCACCAAATGGCTCTGGAGGCGCCTCTGCGGGCTCACCATTGTCACCTATGCCACCGCAGGTGCAACAGGCCATGAATGCGCAGATGCCAGCCCAACAGGCTCAGAGCGGCGTTACGCCAGCTTGGGCACAGAAATAGTCGGTACTGTAGTTCAAGTATCTTGAGCAGGTATTGATTAGGGAAGAGCCCATAGTTCCTGGTGCGTACTAGGGCACAAAAAACGGGGGCTCGGCTCTTCCCGACAACAATTTAAAGGCATACTAACGGCATCCATAAATGGTCGTTAGCTGGTTTGGGTGGCACCAGTGCCGTAAAGCCACCCACCTTATTAACGAAAGGAAGGGAAGTAAAATGCGTAATGCAAAGAAAGTGATTGAAGATATTCGTGAAAGATTAGATGCTTTGGAAGCAATTCTAGAAAATAACGAAGCATCTAAGAAAATTCCAAATAACGCTATGGGTACTTTTAACTTGCTGAAGAAGGGCAAATTTTCTGTTTTATCTTTGGCGAAGAAGCTAAACAAGTCTGAAGGAAGTATTTACACAGAAATGTGGAGCATCCGTAAGGCTGGTTATGCTTTGGGTAAAGAGTACAACAAACGCAAGCGTCTACACGAATATCGGCTGGACAAATGATGCTAAAGCATGTTGATTTATGTTCTGGGGTCGGGGGTTTTGCCCTCGGCTTCAAATGGGCGGGTTTATCTAAGCCCGTCCTTTTTTGTGACATCGAGCCGTGGTGCAGAAAGTTACTTGCACAAAACTTTCCTAACGTACCTATCGCTGATGATGTTAAGGAGATAGCAAATGACCCAAAAAGATTTATTCCAGAACCCATCGGAATCCTCACCGCAGGATATCCGTGTCAACCATTTAGTCAAGCCGGGGCAAGGAGAGGAGAAGCGGACCCTCGCCACATCTTCCCGCACATCCTTGGAATTGTTGCACAAACAAGACCGACTTTTACCGTTTTCGAAAATGTTTATGGACACATCTCTATGGGGCTGGACAACGTACTCCATGCAATGGAAGGCGAAGGTTACACCGTCAAACCGTTTGTTGTTCCAGCTAGCGGTGTCGGCGCCCGCCACAAGCGCGACCGAATCTGGATATTGGGCTACGCCGAACACAATGGACCACTTGCCGCAGAGGTCGCCAGAGGCTCTTTTAAAGCAAGCGACACAGGAACCGAAGATGTGGGCAACGCCGCGCACAACGGATGTAACGGGCGGTCCGAGGCAGTTGGACGAAAAGGGTCGCAGGGTGAGCAAGAGCAACCCCAACCTGAAGTTCGGGGCGAACTTAGCCGACCAAGTGAAGATGTGGCCTACACCCAGAGCATCGGAGTACAAGGATACAGGTCCAGTGGGGAGCAAATCGCATACTCACATGAAGGACAAAAAATATCTTTGTGCAGCAGTGAAAGAAACAGCGCAACCCAGTGGGAAACTGAACCCTGCATGGACAGAGTGGTTGATGGGGTACCCAATCGGGTGGACAGAATTAAAGGATTAGGAAATGCTATTGTGCCACAGGTAGCAATGAATATAGGATTATGTATTAAAGAGATGATTGAAAAATCATAAAAGTCTGTATTGTCAATTATAATTTATATGACTTTGTTAGGAGAAAATACATGCCTAAAGAAGAACTTTTACAACGGAAAAAGAAAGAAGAGTCTAATCGAAAGTTAGCTGAATGGGACGCAATGATACCTGATGGCGCGTTTCAAGATGCGAACATTTCTGAAAACCTAACAAGCAGACATATAGATAAAACAGAATATAAAAAACATATAGGAACCAGTTCTCTGGAGCGGTGTCGTGAGAGTTGAAATTGACGTGGTTTTATTCTTTTCTAATAAGCCTATGAAAAAGATAAATGGGTTTTTGAAGGTAAGCGATGGCGCGGATGATGATGATGTTCTTGATGAAATGGCTGGGTTTATTGAAAAAATTACAGAAGAATATATGACAGAATTTACAACAGGGGTGGCTAACTTAATTTTAAGAGGTGATGAATTGTTTCAGGTTTCATTTGCCAATCCTAAGAAACAACCTGGAACGGAGGGCAAAAATTTATGCAATATAATAATACCAGACGAAATAATAGTGCATTAAAAGATGTAGGTGACTGTTTTCAAACTATAGGCTGGCACAAAAGGTTATGCGACCTACAGGAACATGAAGTATTGGGCTTGATAGCCATTATACAAAAAGCGAGAGATTTGACAGATGACTATACAGAACAGGGCGCCCTTGAATTTGAACAGAGTGTCACCAATGCTAACGAACCCTTCCCTGATGACGAAATTCCATTCTGATGCAATAGAGCTTATATCTTATGAAATAGACAAAGCATTGTGCGAACAGAATGACGCGCAACCAAAGCGAACATATCTTGGTGGTTCATCATTGGGTAGCGCTTGCGCTCGTCAGGTTCAATACAGATACATGCAAGTAAAGCCCGATGAAGACAGAATGTTTTCTGCTCGAACCTTGCGTATATTTGATATGGGTCATTTTATAGAAGACTTGATGGCTAAATATATTCGGGATGCGGGATTTGAGTTAAAGACGCACGGCTCTGATGGTAAGCAATTCGGGTTTTCCGTAGCGGACAATCAAATAAAAGGACATATAGATGGGGTAATATGTTCGGGTCCAGTAGCTATGGACTACCCAATGTTATGGGAATGTAAATCAGCGAACACCAGGAAGTTCTCCGAATTTGTTCGTAAAGGTGTAGCAGAGGCAAACCCTGTTTACGCTGCTCAGATAGCTCTGTATCAAGCATATATGGATTTAAATGAAAACCCCGCACTGTTTACAGTGTTAAATAAAGATACCAGCGAAATATATTATGAGCTTGTTCCGTTTGATAGGGAGCTTGCTCAACGTGTTAGCGATAAGGGTGTAGATATATTAAAAGCAACAAAAGCAAACGAAATATTGCCGCGTGTTGCCGTTAATTCAGATTATTTCGCTTGCAAATATTGTGAGTTTCGTCAAACTTGTTGGTCATAGAAAAAGAGGCCGCTCGCAAGCGACCCCTTTAAGTGAGAACGAAATCAGAAAAAGGAAACAATCAGACTTCAGGATACAATATAATGAGTGTTATACGTTTTGACAATACTAAATCTAGTACCGCGCACGAATTAGTACAAAAGATAAGTGATGAGGTTCCGCGCTCCGTACAGGTAGATATTCTTAGAGAGACATATCCGAATGGTAAAATTCGAGGGCATGATTTCTATATCGGTTCACTGGCAGGGGAAGCTGGTGAAAGTTTAAAGATTGATATTAATCCCAGTAGTCCGCACTTTATGCGTGGTCAGGACTTTAACGGTGGTGAAGGCATCGGTGGGATTGTAAAGATTTTAATGGAAGCTCGCGGAATGCGGCTGCCAGAGATAAAAGATTTGTTCGGGTCATATATATCAGAAGAATCACGCGCACCTGTAAGAGAGCCGTCTTGGAAAATGCCCAATGGTGGTCTTAACCTGAACAATTTGCCAATAACTCCTGGGACGGCGCCAGAAAAGGTTCGCATTGATGTGAATACTGAGCATAACGGGCAGTGGGATTATATCAGTCGGGATGGGGAGGTGCTGGTTACAGTGCGCCGCTACGACATTGACGGCAAGAAAGAATTTCGCCCGTGGATTCCTGGCTCGCCTTATCCAAAAGCGCCTGATGTACGCCCCTTGTACAATATACCGAACATATTAAACGAACAGCAGATCGTATGGGTAGAAGGTGAGAAGTGCGCTCAAGCCTTAATTGATTCGGGTATCACGGCTACATGTACTTTAGGCGGGGCAGGTGCGCTAACAAGAAAGAACGCAGATAAGTTCGACTTTACGCCACTTAGGGGTAAAGACCTTGTTATTTGGCCTGACAATGATGATGCTGGCAGGAGGCTCGCTGAAATTGTTCGGGAAGTAGCGCTGGACTCTGACGCTAACTCAGTAACAATACTGCAAAACCCTCAAGGCAAGCCACCCAAATGGGACGCGGCTGACGCAATTAATGAAGGTTTTGATGTAAAAGATTTTCTTAAAAGCGCGGTGGGCACGACAAGAAGAAGCATAAATTTATTAGATGATAGCTTGCTTGTGTCACGATTTACTGGTTCTGCGCCAATTCAACATTTCTTGGTTGACGGTACATTTCCGTTAGGTGTTCCTATCATCTTTGCCGCTGCAGGAGATGCTGGTAAAGGCATGATGACCCTAGATTTAGCGATGAAAGTAGCCGCAGGCAAACCAATGTCTAACGCCTTTGGTGGTGTAGTAAAAGAGTTCGGGGATGTTGTTATCTTTACAGCAGAAGATGATGAATCGGAAATGCACAGGCGTATTGAGCGTCTTGATGAGGCGGGTCACAGATTCGATTACCCGAACAAGTTGCATGTTGTACCCCTGCCAAACGTAGGCGGTGTGTTTCCTATACTACGAGAGAATATGGGCGACTACAGCGAGACGGATGAGTTCAAGAAGATATACGAACAAATTATCCAGCTCGGAAATATAAAGCTCATTGTGTTTGACCCATTGGCATCATTCGTACATGCGGACGTAAACGCTGACCCTGCGGCGGGTGCGGCTTTAACAGGGCTATTAGCTCGCGTGGCAACTGAAACAGGGGCTTCTGTACTTGTGTGTCACCATATGACCAAAGTAAAGGATGACGCTGTAATCAGCAGGCCAGAGCAGGCTCGCAATATGATTCGGGGCACATCTGCCTTGGTTGACGGTGTGCGTTCTGCATTCGCCTTGTGGCAAGTAGACGAAAAAAATTCAATGGGTCGGTGCAATGACTTAGGCATACAGTATGAGCGAAATCGGTGCTTTGATGGTGCAGTTGTAAAGTCCAACGGTCCAGCCAGTAGGCATATACGGCATTTTATTCGGGATACCTTTACAGGATTGCTGGAGGACAGAACCGAACAAATTCAGAATCTAAATCAAGGCAATCAAGCTCAAATGCGTAAAGATGCGATGTTTAACTGGATTGCTGATTGTGAGCGCAATGGTCGGGCTTTATGTCAAATGGGTGGCGCAGATAGTATCTTTAATCGACTAAACGATGCAGATTCTCCACCTTGTTTAAGCGGAATGGGCGAATCATCAATAGGTAGAATTGTTCGGGATTTAATAGCAGAGCGCCGTATCGAGAAGTATTCATTTAGTACATCTGGAGGTCGCAAGTGGCTTGGAACTACAAATGGCGTTATGAGCCGTGGTGAATATGAAGCAGTAACAGCAAGGGATAATATATAATGGATATAAAAGACTATGATGGCATGAATCGGGCTTACTTTCTCGACAAGGCAGAGGAACTTATCAACGGGCAGCGAGCCAAAGATTACGGTGACGCTAAATCAAACCACTACCGTATCGCCAAAATATGGGAAGTAATCCTAGGGGTGGAGATAACACCCGAACAAGTTTGTGCCTGCATGATTGGCCTGAAGCTGGCTCGCCTATCTAATGACATGCAACAGGACGACACATGGGTAGATATCGCAGGGTATGCCGCTTTAGGAGGGGAAATATCTCAGAAATAAAAAAACAGGCGAGTTGTTCGGGGTTGCCCGCTCGCCTGCTTTTCGTAAAGACATCTTGTGTGTAACCACACGGTTTTTTCTGCCCGAACCATTCAGACAGAAGGATATGATAGCATGGTAAACAAGACTTACAAGCAAAAACAACAAGAAGAAGAATATAAAAAATGGAAGCGAGCCCAGGGAGTTTCCGATGATTTGTTCGGTTCTAATCCAGAAAGGCGCAGCGGAGGGATCAATAGAAAATGTTCGGTTTGTGGTAGCCCGCAGGCCTGGCGCTCTTCTGACCACGGGATGACATGGCAATGTTTCGCACACGCAAAAAATTAAAAAAAAGATGGTTTGACTTTAAACGATTAAGAAACAGTAGGCGAATCGTTAAGTATAAGTCGCCTGTGGTTAGTTTTTAATTATTTTACTTTCCAACCCGTTTCATCTGTATCCTTTGATTAGCGCATTTAAATATCTAGCGCATTTTTCTTTTTTCTTTGGCTTGTATTTGCTCGGCTGTTCATAACCTGTAGGAATGTGGTTGTTGAACGTGCCAGCACAAGAAGCATAACGCTGGTCAATGTGCTGACCATATTCCCATTGGTCGAACTCTTCATCTAATACGTCAATGCTTTTCCAAGCGATTGCCTCAACCCAATACATTTTTCCCTCTTTGTTGAAATTGTTTTCATATTATTCTTGACACTAAACTATACTTTACTATACTGTCAATATGTGATGAACGAAAAATATGAAAGGAATATCACGATGAGTAAATTATATATGGCCTATGGGTCTAACTTAAACAAAGACCAAATGCGCTACCGCTGCCCTACTGCTAGGGCTGTTGGTTCGGCTATGATTTACGGGCATGAACTGGTGTTTCGTGGCGTAGCTGACATTATGAAATCTAAAGACCCTAATATGTATATCCCCGTAGGTATTTGGGAAATCGAGCCAGAAGATGAATTATCCTTAGACTATTATGAAGGATACAGAACTGATGGCACGGGTCTGTACGATAAGATTAAGGTGGCTGGCATTATGACCTACACCATGAATACTGACTGCATTTCAACACCTAGCACTGGTTACTTTAACTCTATCCTAACTGGATACCGCGATTTTGCATTGGATACTAACTTCCTGTATGACGCGGCTGGTTGGGCTGGATATGAGTCTAGTAGGGCTAACAACGTGTTTGGATTGGAGATTGCAT
>Ga0208159_1001054_pt1 | contig 10543 bp, 9 predicted proteins | sample 9_EtaG_FD_184082 | JGI IMG/M metagenome (GOLD analysis project Ga0208159, IMG submission 184082) | Marine viral communities from the Subarctic Pacific Ocean - 9_ETSP_OMZ_AT15188 metaG (SPAdes) (version 2) | ecosystem: Environmental > Aquatic > Marine > Oceanic | place: Pacific Ocean | collected... | reverse complement strand
AAAGAAGATCAACCAGAAATAGTAGATGCTATAGGTGATATGGTAGTTGTATTAACTAATATGGCTCATTTAAGTGGCACAACAATTGAAAAGTGTATAAACACAGCATACAAAGTTATATCTAAAAGAACTGGTAAAATGGTTAACGGAACATTTGTTAAAGATGAAAAGTAGAACTATTAAATTCAGAGATCCAGTCGTTGAGAACGTTGTGGATAAGTTTGTATCAAGATCTAATGTTGGCTTTGAAAAGTATGGAAGATCAATGCACGAAGAAAGAACTGGCGGACATAAGGACTTAGCTGGTTATTTAAACGATATACAAGAAGAGCTTATGGATGCTATTCTTTATATTCAAGCTGCACGTGAAGAGTTAGCAGAAGATAATAAAGAAAATATCTTAGGTGTTAATTCTCCTTTACCAGAGTCTTTTAGACCACCACATCCTAGTCATGCAGATGATTTAGAATATGGCGCGCCGGTATAGTAAAAAGAAAGGTCCAGTAAGATCAAAGAAGGTTGAGCATGATGGAATTAAATTCCAGTCAGGACTAGAGAAACATATGTACATAGCTTTGAAAAAAGCTAAGATTAAAGCACAATATGAGGGACAGACTTACGAGCTTGTCCCTTCTTTTAACTTCGATCAAGAAGCTTATGAAAGACAAAGTAATGGAAAAGGTGAGTACCGTAATCGAGGTAATAAAAAAATACTTAATATTAAGTATACACCAGATTTTGTGGGAAATGGCTTTATCATTGAATGTAAAGGACGCCCTAATGAATCTTTTCCCATACGCTGGAAGTTATTTAAAGCTTATGTACATAAACACTTACCGGATGTTACGTTATACAAACCTCAAAATCAAAAGGAATGCGAAGAAACCGTGAACTTAATTCTTGGGAGAAAAAAGACCTAGCAAGAAGAAAATATGCTGAGCGTCAATTGCAAAAGTATATAGATTGGAGCATCGAATCTAAAGGCTATTTAAAATATAAAGATCTAATTAAATACTCAAAAAAATATGGCACGTCAACAGATAATTGCTAAACTAGATAAACCAAAAGTTAGAAGAAAAGGTATACATTCAAAATGTAAAACTTCTAGCTCTAAATCTAGTATATTATATAAAAAGAAATACAAAGGACAAGGAAGATGAAAGAAAGTACTTTGATAGAAATGCAAAACAAAATAAAAGCAATGACAAATGTTATACAAAGTTTAATGAATGAGTTTGACTACTTAAGAACATTGTCAATTGGCACATTAGAAACAATAAAACAAATGCCTGATTATGAAAAAGCGTTAGGTAAAGTAAAAGAAAAAGCAAATAAAGAAGATAAAAATGGAGCTGTCGAACAAGATACTAAGTGATATAACAGTATACATGAAATATGCTAAATTTGTACCTGAGTTAAATCGTAGAGAAACTTGGGTAGAGTTAGTAAATAGAAATAAAGCTATGCATATTAAAAAATATCCAGAGCTTGCGGATAAAATAAATGAAGCTTACGAATTAGTTTATGATAAAAAGATTTTACCATCTATGCGTTCGCTTCAATTTGGTGGTAAGCCAATTGAAATTAGCCCTAATCGTGTATATAATTGTGCTTATTTACCAATTGATCATATTGATAGTTTTCACGAAACAATGTTTTTACTACTCGGAGGAACAGGTGTTGGATACTCAGTACAAAATCACCACGTAAGCAAGATGCCTCCAGTTAATAAACCTTATGAAAAAAGAACAAGAAGGTTTTTAATTGGTGATAGTATTGAAGGTTGGGCTGATGCAATTAAAGTTCTTATGAAATCTTATATGGGTGAAAAAAGATCTTCAAGTGTACAATTTGACTATTCCGACATAAGACCAAAAGGAGCTCAGCTAGTTACATCCGGTGGTAAGGCACCAGGACCTCAGCCTTTAAAAGAGTGTATACTAAAGATTAAAGGTATATTCGATGCTAAAGATGATGGTACATCTCTAACTACGGTTGAAGCTCACGATATAGTTTGTCACATAGCTGATTCTGTTTTAGCTGGTGGTATACGTAGAGCTGCTTTAATTAGTTTATTTTCTGCTGAAGACAACGAGATGATTAGTTGTAAATCAGGTAATTGGTGGGAAACAAATCCACAGAGAGGTAGAGCTAATAACTCAGCTGTACTTATGAGGCATAAAGTAACTAAAAGTTTTTTTATGGACCTATGGAAACGTGTAGAGCTATCAGGATCAGGTGAGCCAGGTATTTATCTTAACAACGATAAAGACTGGGGTACAAACCCTTGCTGTGAAATAGCATTAAGACCTTTTCAGTTTTGTAACTTATGTGAAGTTAATGCTAGTGATATTGAATCACAAGAAGATTTTAACGAAAGAGTTAAGCATGCTAGCTTTATAGGTACACTACAAGCTGGTTATACTGACTTTCATTATTTAAGAGATATATGGAGAGATACGACAGAGAAGGACGCCCTTATCGGTGTGTCAATGACAGGGATCGCGAGTGCCGCTGTGCTGCCGTTGGATATGAAGGCCGCTGCAAATATAGTAAAAAGAGAAAATACAAAGACAGCTAAAGCAATTGGCATTAATCCAGCTGCAAGATGCACAACTGTAAAGCCTGCTGGGACGACATCTCTGGCATTAGGAACATCTTCTGGTATTCACGCATGGCATAATGATTATTACACGCGTAGAATCAGAGTTGGTAAAAATGAATCTATGTATAAGTATTTATCTGCTAATCATCCTGAATTAGTTGAAGATGAATTTTTTAGACCTCACGATACTGCTGTAATTAGTATACCACAGAAAGCGCCTAAAGGTTCTATATTAAGAGGTGAATCTCCTTTTGATTTATTAGAGCGTATAAAGAAAGTTGCTACTGAATGGGTTAAGCCGGGCCACAGAAAAGGGTCTAACACTCACAATGTTTCAGCTACTGTTAGTTTAAAGAAAGAAGAGTGGGATAAGGCTGGTGAATGGATGTGGGAAAACAGAGATCATTATAATGGATTATCCGTATTGCCTTATGATGGTGGTACATATACTCAAGCTCCATTTGAAGATATAAGTAAAGTACAATATGATATAGCTATGAAACATTTAAAAGATGTTGACCTTAGTAAAATTGTAGAAACAGAAGATGAAACAGATCTTGCTGGAGAAATTGCTTGCGGAGCAGATGGATGTGAAATAAAATGATACAATCATTTGTATATGGTTTGTTAGCTACAAGTGTTATGTTAGCTATAAACAAGTTCGTTACAACTATATTTATAAAAGTAAAAAATAGTGGACTAGCATTAGTCTACGGTAGCTTAGCTGCTAAGTTAGTATTTTTAAGTATATTTACTTTAATTATAAAAAACGATCTACAAAATGCTATAGTGTATTGTTCTATAATTTTAATAGGTATAATATATTCTAACTTAAATACAATAATAAAATTAAAATGAAACGAATAGCTATAATAGGAGGTATTGGCATAATGACTATGGCTGGTACTAATATGATCTGGCATAAGCAAAAGCTAGATTTTAACCCAAACACACTTGCGTTAGCAAGCGGCGCTTTTATAGTGTCAATAGGTATAACTATTAAAATATGAATTATGTGTGACGGATGTCCGGGCGGATTTTGCCCATGGTGCTAAATATAAAAAGGGGAAGTCGTAATGACCTCCCCTTTTTTGGTTACAGGAACTTTGGGTATGGTGCCCAGTTTTTTATTGTTCCTTTATATGTTTACTCATAGCTAATCCTAATTTTTTGCCAAAGTTAGAATCTGACTTATAGTGTGCTTTAGCTACATTTCTACTATAGCATATATCTTTAGCTACTTTATCTAATTCTTTAGATTTTTCAGGATGTTTGTTTTTTAAATAGTCAGATATTAAATAAGCTTGAGTGGAATGTCCTGATGGATAAGAAGGTGTTTTCATAGATTTTAATTCTACATCTTTTAGTTTTATCCCAAAAGCTTTAGCTAAATCTTTAGGTCTAGGTCTATTAAAGTAATTTTTAAGTTTTGAAATATGAGGTACAGACTCTTTTATTAATAAATCTATATCTTTATCTTTTACAACTTCATTAAATCTTTTACTAACATCATCATTAACTTTTACAAACTTTTTATTATCAGGAATTTTTTTTATTGATGATATTTCTGACATTGTTTTTAAAGAAGTATCTTTTGGTGGTTTTTCTTTTTTAAAAGATTCTATATTAAAATTCTCTAACATAATATTACTTTATTAATTACTTGATCTTAAAACTTTTTTCCTTCTACCTCTAACAGATTTTTTTAATCTTCCACTTCTACCTTTATAACCACCTTTTTTACTTTTACTTTTACGTTTAGGTTTAGGTTTTATCTGCCATTCTGGCCAACCTAATAACATAGCTATACTCTCCCAAGTCTCAGTGTCTTCAGCTAATGCAGCATCAATATTATTTACTTTATTATACACTCTATCAACAGGTAAGTTTGTTGTAGCAGATATTACTTTACCAGCTGCTTCATAAGCTGGATTATCTAATGCAAAGCCTTTTTCATATATTTCTTTTCTACGCTCTTTGCTATCAAACATCCAGGCTGCTTGTCTAAGTCTAGATATTTTACTACTAATAGGTGGTGAAAATTGTAACAGTTTATATATTGAATCTACATACTCAGGTCTAGATCTACCTGATCTTTCATACAGATCCATTAAAAAGTTTTTACCAACAGATACAGCAGCACCACCAATACCTAAACCTCTAAGTAAAGAATCTGCCATACCGTTAGCAACTCTTGTGTATGTTTTTTCTTTTTCCTCATCTTTTTCTTCGTCATCTCCAAAACCTAACATTTGTACTCCAGCTTGAAGAGCATTAAATATTAAGTTCTGCACAGCTGTGTAATATATTATTTTACTAATATTACTTTTTCTATCACCTCTACCTGCTACTAAATCTTGGTAAGCTCTTTTAGTTAATCTACCATATTGCATAGGTGTGTTTGCAAATGCTAATAGTAATCTACCTAAAGAACTAGCTTGTTGTTGTGATATTTTATCTGGCCTGCTAGACTGTTGAGACTCTTCAGCTAATTCTCTAAAATCTTGAAAAGCTTGTGCTTCAGCCTCAGCTTGAGACATACCCTCAGATATATAAGTGTTTATTCTGTTTCTATAAAATGTAGCGCCACCTGAAGCAATAGCAAAACTGTCAGCTATTTGTGTAGGTAAAAATCCTTTCTTTAATATATAGTTTAATACCGCTCTTGCTTTATTTTTAGATGTTTTAGCAGCATCTGCTATTTCACTTTCTGATATGTTGATTTTTAAACCATTACGTCTATCAACTAAAAAATCAGAGTTCATTAGCTTTTTAAAATCAGACCAGTATTGTTTTTGATTAGCAAAAGCTTTACCAGCAGAATATATATTGTTGTCATTCCAGTTGATAAAATTTATTGAAGATATTAACTGCAATACAGCTGATCTAGTATTAAAGAACATTATAGCACCAACAGATCCATTTATCCAATCAAGTAATCTATCACTTAACCTATTGCTACCTTCTATTCTGTTTTTACCAGTTTTCATTCTGGTTAACATGTTTTCTAATGCTTCTCTATATTTGCTACCATAAGTAGCTTCTAATTTATTTAAATTTTCTTTACTAAATATAGCATCAACATTTTGCTGCCATTGTTGCAAATACTTAGGTCTTTTAACATTATTTAATCCTTCAATTAAATCTGTAGTAATAGTTCCAGCTAACCAACTATCAGCTGGAGCAGGATAACCATCTTCTTTATTTATTTTAATTAATTCTTCAGCAAAAGTTTTTAGCTTTTCGTTTCCTTCTACTATTTTGTTTGCATCAGCTAGATCTCTTTTAGATATTCCTGGTATGTCCATGTTTTGCTTGTTCCATATGTACATACGAACTACTTGTTCATTAGTGAATCCATCAAAAGCTTCTTTTTGCAAATCTTTAGGTACATCTAAGTTTTTCTTTAAAGCTTCAAAGTCCGCCATCAACTGCACTCTTGCAGCAGCTAAACTTTCCATCGCCTTAGAAAAGGGATTAAATAGGTTGTCTTTGAAAAACTTCATTTGAGCATCTCCAATTTTACCTTTACCTAGCAGTGGATATATAAGACCTAACATATCTTCAGCAGAATAAGGTATCCAAAATTTACCTTTACCTTTTGAAGCTCCTATTTGTTTTGCTCTAGCCTCTGAATAAGTTTTCTCAGCACCTATACCCTTAGTATCTTCTATTATTTTATTAAAATCTTCACTTAAATTCTTACTAAACTTAGGTCTTGACTGCTGTGTTTCAGATTTAACATCTACCACATTTAATACTCTTTCAACAGGTGCAGATTGCTTTTTTCTAGGTTTAACTATTTCAAAATCAAAACTACTTTTTTCTGGTGATATAAAATTATTACTTTCCCAAACATCTGTATCCCAACCTAGTTTATCACCAATTTCATTCATTAAAGTGGTATATAATTTTACTCTACTTGTTTCAGATTGAAGAGAAGAGAATTCAATTTTCTTTATATTTTTATTTTCATTTATAACATCTATCAAACCATTATAAACTGTTCTAATAACTTTAACAGCGTTACCAGTGCCTGTGGCATCTATTCTACCGCCTAAGTTAAATTCTACATCAAAAGAACCTTGATTGTCTCTAGAGTCTAAATTAAAATTATATTTTTTACCTTGTATTTCAAAAGTAGTTTTTATATTTCCAGCTTCATCTGTTTTCCAGTTTAACTTTTTACTACGTGACTTACTGAACTTAATTTTATTGCTACTTACTAATTGAGTTTTAGACTTAACATCTAGCTTAGACATGCTATCTTTAACTGCAGCTACGTTAGCTACAGCATCATCTGCAAAGTAAAAATCATTATAACCTTCAGCTGCTTTACCTACTAACCACTGTGCTTTTGCTTTACCAGTTGAGTTACCTAATCCTATTATATTTTGTTTTTTAAATTCAACACCTTGTGATTTTAAAAACTCATATATAGCGTCTTTAGCTTCAGGAGCTCTAGCAGTTAATACAAATAAATCTTCATTGCCTCTAGCGTCTTTTATTTTTTTAGCTATATCTAATAATGGTCCAGGCTTTCCTTTAGTAACTTTATTAAACTCTGAAAAATCAAACTTATAACCTTGATCTAACAGCTCTTTACCTTGACTAGCAAACTCTTCAGCATTTAACCTACCTTTAGTTCCATCAGGAGATGTATATAGTACATCACTCTTTGTAAGAGCTAACGTATCGTCAAAATCAAATACTCTAATTTTTTTAACAGGTTGATCTAGCGAGTTGGCTATGTCTAAAGCTTTATCTGTTTTGCTAAACTGCTTGAGCATGTCATCATTAGTCATGTTTTTATCAGCTATAACTTGACTATCGCTTGCTTCTTGCTTGTTAGCTTTTATAGCTGCTTGCTCATCTTGATAAGCTTGTTTTAAATCTTTACCTTTAACTGATTTTTTAAATGATTTAACTTCTCCTTCTTTATCAAACTGTGGAGTATAAACAGTCATTTCAAAAGGAAACTTGCCATAAGTAGTTGGGTTATAATATCTATCAAATCTACTTGTAGAATTTTGAGGTATACTAGACTTATATCTTATATTAATAGCATCATCCATTAGTTCTGGTATAACACTAGTACTAGCATCTTTAAATTTTTGTCTTAACTCAGCTTCTGTAATATCACCATTAACAAATTGAGCCATATAGTTTTGCATAACTTTCACAGGTGGATTATGCTCATACGTATAGTCTGAAGGATTCTTGCTTTCGCTTAGTGCTATACTGTCTATAGCATAAGCAGATCTAAGTATTGCTGTCATATCTCCAACAGAAGCAGCAAAAAACATACCAAGATCATTTATTGTTATATCAGCTTTAGTTTCTTTGTTTTCTTTATACCATTTTAATTGTCTTATAATAGCATTTTGATTGCCAGTGGCGTCATTATAGCTTAAAAGTAAACTTTCATTGCTTAATTTACCATTTTTTATAAACTCTTTTAAGTATTTATTTTTGGCAGCTGTAGATTGTGGAGCTCTTTTTGTCTCAATTTTCTCGCCATCGTAGACTAGTTTATTATTGACAAGCTTTAATTTATTTTCTGTGTCAAAAGGTTTTAATAAAACATTAAAAAACTCTGTTTTATTATTAAACAAGCCAAATCTTAAATCAGAACCTCTTCCAGACTTCTTACCCTCTACTAGTTTCCATATGCCATTAATTTGTTTCCACGCATGATTAGGTAGCCCACCTATTTTAGCTGCAGAAGTAAAAGTTTGTTCAAAATGCTGTATAACGTATTGGAAAAACTCAGCATCATTATCAAACTCTTGTTGCAAGTGTCCAAAATACTCACTCATTAAACTCAAATAACCTAGTATTTGATCTTCTTCTCTAAAATTTACACCTTCTTTACTTATACCTAAGTTTTCTTTTATTGAGTCTACATCTGTTTGCTCGTCAAAAGATCTATGTAAATATTCATTAAGCTGGAATTTATCAGGTTTTTTAGCATCATATAATGTTTTAGGTGCTTGATCAACTATATCTTTCCAAGAGTTTATTATTTCTTCTCTTAGCTTAAGTGGTTCTGTGCCTTTTTTATTATATAAAAACGTATCATAAGCTAATCTAAAAGCTGTATCAGGAGTAATTCCTTTAGTAGATAATAGCTCTATGAACATTGGAAGACTACCTAAGTATGTTGCTTTTTGATCTTCATTTAGTTTACTAAAAGTTTTACCTAAATTTTCAGCAGCAAATAGCTTTTCTTTTGTGCTTTTACTAAAAAGTTGGGGTGGTATACCGTCTCTAAGAGTTCTTAACGATTCTATTGCTTCACCATCCTGTATTAATTGTTCTCTAATTTCTTGACTAGATATTACTTGATCAAAGTTTCTTACAAAACCTTTTAGTATATCACTTACACCACCTTTACTAGCTACGACTTTCTGGTTCCAATTAGCTTGATCTTTACCAGTTATACCAAACGCTTCTTTAAATTCAACATCTGATATATTAGGTTTTTTAATTTGAACTTTTAAACCTGGCCCTGTTTTAGCTCTTACACTACGCTTATTGTAAAACTTTTCTAACAATTTGTTTACAACACCTGTAGCTTTAAACTCAGATGTATAACCTTCAATTAAAGAACTTTTAGCTGTGTCGATGTTAGAGTTAATAAACTTCTGTATTGCAAGCATCTCTGGTTTATTAAGATCAGCATTTTTACTTATCTTTTTAAATATAGATTTACCTATTTCTTCATCTCTACCTATCATCATAGATACTTCTTCAAGAGCTGTACCTTTTAGTTGCTTTAAGTTTTTTGCTTTTAATGATTTAGCTTTTGCTCTAATAGATTTAACTACCTTATCTACGTCATATACTTTAGGTATTTTTTCTCTAACCTTAACTCCTTTTCTTTCGTCTTGTCTTATTTCTCTTTCAGTTCTAGTGTCTCTCGATGTCTCTTCTTCAGCTGCTATTTGTTTTGTATCTTCTGTTATTCTTGTAGTTTGATCTTCAGCTGACCTAACACCTAGTTCTGTAGCTAATGTTTTCAACTCTAGCATACCTTTATTAGCAATGTATTGATTAAAAGGTTGTCTAGTTCCATCCCATTTTTTAATCCACTTTGATCCTAATATACTATTCTTAGCAGAATCTACGTAAGACTTTCTTGTAATACCTGCTTCTTCTAAAATGTTTTTAGGTATTTTACTACCATAAGAGTTCCAAGCAGCTCCAGCAACTCTGCCAGCCATTTTTTCAACTTGATCAGATCCTATTACTTCAGCATCTTCACCAACACTTTTTAATTCTTCTATTTTAGCTGGAGTTTTAGAAAACTTTTTACTACCAGTTTCTGTTTCTTCTGTACCTAGCTCAGAGATAGCTTCACTAAGTTTACCTTCTTTAATGCTTTTGTTATACTCTCTTAAAAAGTTATATACATCTTTGCCTGTTTCAAACTTAATCTTAGCAAAACCTGCTTTACGCAATATAGGTGTTAAGAAGTCTTTTAATTTAGTAAATACATTTTCATCATAAGCTATTTCTTTTTTAGCTATGGCATCAGAAAACAAAGTTAAAGCCTCGTCAGGGTTTTGTGTTAAGTAATCATCTGAGTATAATCTATTACCTTGTTCATCTACTGCTTGTAACTTACTATCAAGAACACTTAATTGCTTTTCGTTTAATTGATTTCTAAAATCTTGTACTAGTTTAGTAGCATCTTTACCTTTTAATTCTTTATTTAATATACCGTGTAGTAACTCGTGGCTACCAACAGATACAGCACCTGTTTCTTGAGCTACTTCCTTGTTTATATATATAGTTCCATCTTGTATAAAGCCATCTGACTCAGCTGCTTCTTTACCAAAACGATCTGAAAATTCTTTTTTAGAACCTATAGCTTCTGTTTTTAAACCAAACTTTTTACCTTCTGTCTCTGCAAACTTAACGCTTTCTGCAACT
>Ga0208159_1001052_pt1 | contig 10573 bp, 6 predicted proteins | sample 9_EtaG_FD_184082 | JGI IMG/M metagenome (GOLD analysis project Ga0208159, IMG submission 184082) | Marine viral communities from the Subarctic Pacific Ocean - 9_ETSP_OMZ_AT15188 metaG (SPAdes) (version 2) | ecosystem: Environmental > Aquatic > Marine > Oceanic | place: Pacific Ocean | collected... | reverse complement strand
ACAAGAAAAGCAGATAGAACTTGAAGGACTTGATACAACAATTGACTGGAAAAACACTGGCGACAACTCTTACGATGGCGAAAAGCTTAAGTTGCTTGTCCATGACGAAAGTGGTAAATGGGAAAGACCGGATAACATCCTCAATAACTGGCGGGTTACCAAAACAACGTTAAGACTTGGTGCACGTATTATAGGTAAGTGCATGATGGGCTCAACATCAAATGCTTTAGACAAAGGCGGGGATAATTTTAAAAAGTTATATAACGATTCAAACGTAACTAAGCGTAATTCTAACGGACAAACAAAGTCTGGTTTATATTCTTTGTTTATACCTATGGAATGGAACTATGAAGGTTTTATAGATGAATATGGTCAACCGGTATTTTATAATCCTAAACAAAAAACAGTAGACCCACTAGGTGATGTTATTGAGCAAGGGGTTATAGATTATTGGGAAAATGAAGTTGAAGGTCTTAGACAAGATCAAGATGCTTTAAATGAATATTATAGACAGTTCCCGCGCACAGAAGATCATGCATTTAGGGATGAAACTAAAAATAGTATATTTAATTTAACAAAAATATACGAACAAATTGATTATAACCAAGATTTGCGTAATAGTAATATTATAACACAAGGTAATTTTCAATGGGTTAACGGTATAAAAGACACTTCGGTTATATTTATGCCAAGTCCTCAGGGTAGATTTAATATATCATGGATTCCCGGAGAACATTTACAAAACAAATGTATTGTTAAAAATGGTATTAAATATCCGGCTAATGAGCATATAGGCGCATTTGGCTGTGATAGTTACGATATTTCAGGAACGACTGATGGCAAGGGCTCTAAAGGCGCATTACACGGACTTACTAAGTTCACAATAGAAGATGCACCACCTAGCTCATTCTTTTTAGAATATATAGCTAGGCCTCAAACAGCAGAGATATTTTTCGAAGACGTACTAATGGCGTGCGTGTTTTATGGAATGCCAATACTTGCTGAGAATAACAAACCTAGGTTATTGTATCATTTTAAAAGAAGAGGATACAGAGGTTATTCGATGAACCGACCTGACAGATTATGGAACAAGCTTTCCATAACTGAAAAAGAAATAGGCGGTGTGCCAAACTCTAGTATGGATATGAAACAAGCACATGCTGCCGCAATCGAAATGTACATTAACGACCATGTTGGCTTAATAGCCGAGGGCGAATATGGTACTATGTTTTTTAACAATACGCTTAATGATTGGTCTAAGTTTGATATAAACAATAGAACTAAATATGATGCGTCAATTAGCTCCGGGCTTGCAATAATGGCTTGCCATAAAGATTTATATAGACCCGTTGCTAAACAAGAAAAAACAAAATTAAGTTTTAGCATGGCTAAATACGATCAAAAAGGATCTATTTCAAAAATAATAAAATAATAATATGGGTTATCAAAATTACTTTCCAAGCCAAGTTGTTAGTGACGCTGAGAAAATGTCTGATAAATACGGCATGGAGGTTGGTAGAGCTATTCAGCAAGAATGGTTTACTAATGACCAAGGCTCATCAAGATATAAAAGTAATCAAAATACATTTCATAATTTAAGATTGTATGCCCGCGGAGAGCAAGCTATACAAAAATATAAAGATGAATTATCTATTAACGGCGATTTATCTTATTTAAATTTAGATTGGAAGCCTGTACCTATATTATCTAAGTTTGTTGATATCGTTGTTAACGGTATTGCGGATAGATCATTTGATATTAAAGCTTTTTCGCAAGATGCTTTTGGTATAACTAAAAGAACAGAATATATGGAATCTATTGTTCGCGATATGCAAACAAGAGAATTTAATGATTATGTTCAAGGTGCTTTTAATCTTAATATTTATCAAAACGATCCAGAAACGCTTCCTGATTCTAGAGAAGAATTAGAGCTACATATGCAACTATCATATAAGCAAGGAATAGAGCTGGCTGAAGAAACTGCAATTAATACATTACTTGACGGTAATAATTATGATTTAATTAAAAGACAATTTTATTATGATTTAGCAACCATAGGAATTGGCGCGGTTAGAAATTATTTTTCTACAGAGCAAGGTGTAGTTGTTGAATATGTAGATCCCGCTAGTATTGTATATTCTTATTGTGAATCTCCATACTTCGAAGACATATATTATGTTGGCGAAGTAAAATATATTCCGGTAAACGAACTAAAAAAGCAGTTTCCACATTTAACAAATGATGATTTAAAAAAGATAACATATTCTAGTAGTAGCTATAATAGAATGGGTAATACTAGAAATTATATAGACTCTAGAGAAAAAGACGAAAACACTGTACAGGTTTTATATTTTAATTATAAAACTTATATGAATGAAGTTTATAAAACTAAAAAGACTTCTAGCGGTGCAGATAAAGCTATAGAGCGAGATGATGCATATAATCCGCCATCAGATAGCGAAGAGTTTGGTAAATTATCAAGATCTATAGAGGTTCTTTATGATGGAGCAATGGTCGTTGGAACCGATATGCTTTTAAGATGGGAGCTTTGCAAAAATATGATAAGACCTAAAAGCGACAATACTAAAGTTAAAATGAACTATAGCATTGTAGCTCCTAGAATGTATAAAGGTAAAATAGAATCTTTAGTAAGTAGATGTACTGGTTTTGCTGATATGATTCAGCTTACACATTTGAAAATACAGCAAGTATTGCAAAAAATGATTCCTGACGGTGTTTATCTTGATGCAGACGGGCTGGCTGAAATAGATTTAGGTAACGGAACTAATTATAACCCGCAAGAGGCGCTTAATATGTTTTTCCAAACAGGTTCTGTTATTGGCCGTTCGTTTACACAGGATGGCGACCCTAATCCAGGTAAAGTGCCAATTCAACCGTTACAAACAGGTGCAGGTAGCGCTAAATTGCAAACTCTTATTACTACATATAATTATTACTTGCAGATGATAAGAGACGTAACTGGATTAAATGAGGCTAGAGACGGCTCAACGCCTGACGCAAGAGCTTTAGTTGGTGTACAAAAATTAGCGGCTGCAAATTCAAACACCGCAACTAGACATATACTTGATTCGGGATTATTTTTAACATCTGATTTAGCAGAAAACTTATCATTAAGAATATCTGATATATTAGAATATAGCCCGTCTAAAGAAGCGCTTATACAAAAAATAGGTGGATTTAATGTGGGTATATTAGAAGAGCTGTCTGAATTGTATTTGCATGATTTCGGGATAACATTAGAATTGTCTCCTGACGATGAAGAAAAAGGCAGATTAGAAAACAATATACAAACAGCATTATCAGCAGGCTTAATTGATTTAGACGATGCTATAGATATCAGAGAAGTTAAAAATGTAAAGTTAGCTAATCAAGTTCTTAAATTACGTAGACGTAAAAAGTTAGAGCGCGATCAAGCAATGCAGCAACAAAATATACAAGTTCAAGCTCAATCTAATGCACAATCACAGCAAGTGGCGGCACAAGCTGAAATACGGAAGAATCAAGCTAACTTACAGATTAATGTTCAAATGGAACAATTAAAGGCACAACTTGAAGCGCAAAAAATGGCAGCTGATTTTGAAACCAAAAAAGAGCTAATGGCTTTAGAGTTCCAATACAACATGCAGCTTAAAGGTATAGAGGTAGATTCAGCTAAACAAAAAATTACTGAAAAAGAAGATCGTAAAGACGAAAGAACAAAAATACAAGCTACGCAACAAAGCGAGCTTATAAGACAAAGAAAAGAAAATAGCCCACCGCAAAACTTTGAAACAACACAAGGTGACATATTGTCAAGCGGTGGTTTAGGTAGTTTGTAACCTAAGTAATAATAACAATATATAATTATATAATATTTTATCATGAGTGAGAATACTGAACCAAAAGTATCGGTTAAAGAGGACGGTACTGTAAAAATTGATTATACACAAGATGCCGTTCAAGAGCAAAGCACAGATGAGGTTCCTGTACGCGACGAATCCGAAACTAGCGAAGGAGTTCGAGAGGGAAACGAGCAGGAGACAAATGAAAAAACTGCCGGAGAAAGTATCAGCAATCAAGATGTTGTTGAAGAGCAAGCGGTAGAACAAGAAGAACAACCTGTACTACAGGAAATAACCGACGAAGTAGTTGAAGAAGTTGTTGAAGAGCTTCAAGAAGAAGTTGAAGAAGCAATTGAAGAAGCTAAAGAAGCTGGAGTAGAGCTACCTGAAAATATTCAAAAAGTTGTAGACTTTATGAATGAAACGGGTGGTACTTTAGAAGATTATGTAAAATTAAATACAGATTACGCATCTTTAAACGAAGACCAGTTATTACGTGAATATTACCAAAACACTAATCCTGGTTTAGATCCTGAAGACATAAGTTTTCTTATGGAAGATAAGTTTTCATACGATGAAGACGTTGACGATGAGCGCGAAATAAGACGTAAAAAGTTAGAGCGTAAACAAACATTATCAAAAGCTAAAGATCATTTAGATGGTCTTAAAAATAAATATTACGATCAGATTAAAGCGGGATCACGCTTAAATCCAGAACAGAAAAAAGCGGTAGATTTTTTCAATCGCTATACAAAAGAAAGCGAAGAGTCTGCTAAAGTAGCCGAAAGACAGCTAAATCGTTTTAAGCAAGAAACAAGTAAAGTTTTCACAGATAAGTTCGAAGGTTTCGATTATTCAGTTGGAGACAAAAAGTACAGGTTTAAAGTTAAAAACGCTAGCGCGATTAAAGAAACTCAAGGCGACATTAACAACTTTATCAAGAAGTTCTTGAATGAAAGAGGAGAAATGTCAGATGCTAAGGGTTATCATAAATCATTGTTTACAGCTATGAATGCAGATCAGGTAGCGCAACATTTTTATGAGCAAGGCAAAGCTGATGCTTTAAAAAATAGTGTGGCAAAATCTAAAAATGTACAAATGGATCCGAGAGGGGCCCATGATAAAACTACATTAAAAAATGGTTGGTCTATGCGTGTTGTCACGCCTGGTGAAGACAGCTCTAAGCTAAAAACACGTTTTAAAAAATAATCCATTTAAACATAATTAAAAATGGCAACACAAGTAACGGGAACTAACTTCCCAAGCGGAATTCTTCCGCGTCCTGAACAAACAGTTTCAGGTGACAATTATTTAAATCTTAGCGAAATGAACTTTGGTATTCACGAATTACCAGAGGTTCTTGAAAAAGAAGTAGAGCGTTTCGGTAAGCGTACAGTAACAGGATTCCTACGTATGGTAGGTGCAGAAATGCCAATGGCTTCAGACCGCGTTATTTGGGCTGAACAAGGACGTTTGCACATTTCTTTTACTGATGTAGAAATTGAAGATGCTGACGGTGGCGCTGTAATTAACAGTGTAACACACAATGGTGGTACTTTGCGTTTTGCTAGCCAGGCTAACCGTGACTTCTTTACAACAGGTATGACTATTATACTTTCTAAAGGAAGTAACGAACTTAAGTGTCGTGTAATGGGACAAGCTAGTACAAATACTGATATTCACGTAGAGCCTTATACTGCAGAAGATTTAACAAGTGTTGGAGCTGATGGTACTACTGGATGTTCTGTATTTGTATTTGGTTCTGAATTTGCAAAAGGTTCTGGCGAGTCTGGAAATTCTATCGAAGCTAAAGTAAACACATTTGACAATAAGCCTATCATTCTTCGTGATAAGTATGTTATTGACGGATCTGATGTAGCTCAAATTGGTTGGGTAGAAGTTTCTACAGAAAACGGTGCTGGTGGTTACCTTTGGTACTTAAAGTCTGAGCACGAAGCGCGTATGCGTTTTGAAGACCAACTAGAAATGGCAATGATTGAGTCTGAAACTGCTACCCACGCTGGTATTACTGGTGCTGGCGTTGAGTTAGGTGGTTCAGAAGGTTTGTTTGCAGCAATCGAAGACAGAGGTATCGTATTTACAGGTACTGACTTTGACGGTGCAGGTGGTCTAACTACTGACTTTGATGATATTCTAAAAGAATTAGATAAGCAAGGTTCTATTGAAGAAAACATGATGTTCTTAAATCGTGCTAAATCTTTAGAAATAGACAACATGCTTGCTACTCAAAATTCTTATGGAGTAGGCGGTACATCTTATGGTGTATTTGAAAACGACGAAGATATTGCATTAAACTTAGGTTTCTCAGGTTTCCGTCGTGGTTCTTATGACTTCTACAAGTCTGACTGGAAATACTTAAACGATTCAACCACTCGTGGTCTTAATGACATTATTCAGGGTGTGTTTATTCCTGCAGGTACTTCTTCAGTTTATGATGAGCTTTTAGGTAGAAACGTAACACGTCCGTTCTTACACGTACGTTACCGTGCTACAGCTACTGAAGATCGTCGTATGAAGTCTTGGGTAACTGGTTCAGTTGGTGGCAACTTTACTAGTGCTGAAGATCAAATGAAAGTTCACTTCTTATCAGAAAGAGCTTTAGTTTGTCAAGCGGCTAACAACTTCGTATTATTGAAAGCATAATACATTTTTTATATTGTCTCCGGTTTCGGCCGGAGGCATTATTTATTTATTTAATTATATTATATCATGGCAACAGCTAAAAAAACACCGGCTAAAAAGGCACCGGTTAAAAAACAAACGCCTGTACAAGAAACAATAGTTGCAGAAGCGCCTACTGTAAATTTTAGAGAAGAAACGTATGCAACCCCTCCGATGCCTTCAATGCCTGCTAAACCTAAATGGGAACATAAAAATAGGCTTTATGAATTAACTTCTCTTAGAAAGCCTTTAATTTATACTTTGCCAACTAGGCACTCTAAAAATGTATCTTTACTTTGGTTTGACGAAGAAAAAGGTTATAATAGAGAATTAAGATACGCTACAAATCAACAATCTTGTTTTGTAGACGAGCAAGAAGGGCCGGTTACATTAGGCCGTATTGTATTTAGAAATGGTATACTTGATGTGCCAAAAGAAAATGTTGTTTTACAAAAGCTATTATCTTTATATCATCCGGCTACAAAAAACGGAATAATTAAAGAATATAAACCAGAAGTAATTGCAGAAAACCAAGTTCAAAGCATAGAGTTTGAATTGCAAGCAATGAACATGGCTACAGAAATGGATATTGATCAAGCTGAGGCTATATTACGTGTAGAAATCGGATCTGCGGTATCTACGATGAGTTCTAAGGAGCTTAAACGTGATTTGCTTGTATTTGCACGTAATAATCCTTATTTGTTCATAGAACTAGCGAATGACGATAATGTACATTTGCGTAATATAGGTATTCGAGCGACAGAAGCTGGTCTTATAAATTTATCAAAAGATAATAGAACGTTTAGCTATGCTAATACGGGCAGAAAGCTAATGACAGTTCCTTTTGATGAACACCCTTATTCAGCACTTGCTGCATACTTCAAAACAGATGAAGGTATGGAGGTACTGAATAATATTGAAAAACGACTATAAGTCAATTAGTAGTTAGGCTCCTTATTCAGGGGCCTAATTACTATATAATAAAAAATAACTATGAGCGTAAACGTAAATACTGTTTATACAAGAGTATTAGCAATATCTAATAAAGAGCAGCGAGGTTATATTACTCCGCAAGAATTTAATATATTTGCTAATCAAGCACAAATGGATATATTTGAGCAATATTTTTATGACCTTAATCAGTTTATTAGATTACCAGGTAATAGTACTGTGCACGCAGACATGGTTAAAATATTAGAAGAAAAAATAGATATATTTGAAAAGTTTAATCAAGACGTAACTATGTCTAGTGGCGGCGTTGGCACATTGCCTGATTATTATAGAATGGGTGATTTGTTTTTTAACAATAGCGGTACTTATGTTAAAATTGATAAAATCAAACAAAACAAAATATATAGTATTCTTAATTCACCGTTAACATCACCAACGGTATCTAATCCTGTTTATATAAATACTTCAAGCGGTACTACTGCTGCCACTAGAGAAAAGTCTATACAAGTTTATCCTACTACAATAACTAGCGGTGTAACTTGTAATCTTATAGCCACACCAACAGCTGTAGAATGGGCTGGAGGCGTTGTTAATGGGGTAAGCTTATATAATTCTTCTAGTTCCGTAAATTTTGATTTACATGCTTCTGAAGAAACAGAATTAGTTATTAAAATACTAGAGCTAGCAGGCGTTTCAACTAAACAGAGTGATATTGCTCAATATGCAGCTCAAAAAGACGTACAAGGTATTCAACAAGAAAAAGCATAATAAATGGGATTATTAACACAAACTGGACAAACTTATTATGGAGATGCTAGTAATTATGGTAATTACCAGTTTACTTCATTAAACGATATTGTAAATAATTTTATTATTGCTTATGTAGGTGAAAGTAAAATTATAAGTAAAATAAGTAAAACCGATGTATTGTTTCATGCAAAACGCGGTATACAAGAACTTAACTTTGATACTTTACCTTCTACTAAATCTATAGAAATAGATTTACCTGATACTTTAGCTTTTACTTTACCGCAAGATTATGTAAATTATGTTACATTAACATTTACTGATAATAACGGTATAGAAAACTTTATATATCCTACTAGTTTTACTTCTAATCCTACAGCACCAAAACAAAACGCAGACGGAAGTTATCAATTTGCTGCAAATGAAATTGATTTTAAAACTAATTCACAAACTTTAGATAAGTTTAAAGCTGCACCTCATGCTGATACAAGTAGCGCTACAGATTTAACAGACACTGATATATTTAATTTATATAGATTTGGAAATCGCTACGGTATAAATCCAGAACAAGCGCAAGCGCATGGTAATTTTTATATAGATCAAGTAAACGGAGTTATTAGATTTAGCTCTAATCTTGCAGGTAAAATAGTTACACTAAAATACATTAGCGACGGATTAGCAACAGACGGAGAAATGCAAATACATAAATTTGCAGAAGAAGCTTTATATAAGCATATTGCTTACGCGATACTATCAACACGAAGCAATGTGCAAGCCGGACTGGTTGCGTTGTATAAAAAAGAATCACGAGCGGCAAAAAGAAACGCTAAAATACGTTTATCAAATATTAAAATTAGAGAGCTTGCTCAGGTTATGAGAAATCAAGCTAAATGGATTAAACACTAAAATATGCCTGAATTAAAGCGTACGTTCTTAAAAGGTCGAATGAATAAAGACCTTGACGAAAGACTATTGCCTAACGGAGAATATTTTGATGCGACTAACATACAAGTTAATACATCGGAAGATTCGGACGTTGGAGCTATTGAAAGTATTTTAGGAAATACTCAACAATTAAAAAGAAATAGTAGCAACGATTTATGGACTGCTGGTTTTGGATTAACCTCTCCTCAATGTATTGGTGGTATTAGAGATACTCAAAATAATAAAATATATTGGTTTATTACTGGCACTTTAAGTGATAACCCAGCGAATGCTATTTTAGAATATGATGAGGCAACAGATATTGTATCTGTAATAATAGCAGACATAAGAGCAACAGCTAACCAGGTATTAAACTTTAATACAAGCAACCCAATTACAGCTATAAATATAATAGACGGTTTATTATTTTTTACAGATAATTTAAACGAGCCTAGAAGAATAAATATATCTACATTTAAAAATTCTCCTACAAATACAGGCGCAAGCGTAGCCACTATAGATGCTACAACAACTTTATCTAATCCTAAAATTTTAAATAATAGAACCGTATTTACCGCAGAAGATATAAACGTTATTAAAAAGTCGCCTAAAAAAGCGCCTAAAATGACTCTATTTAGTAGTTTAATAGGCGATGGCAACTTACCAGGTACGGGTATTACACCTATGGTTACTGAAGCTTTAAATTTTAGTAGCTTAGGTACGGCTACAGGCGCTATAGGTTTTCCTAGCTTTAGCAATCAAACATTAACATTTGAAGATGAAGTTATAACACCCCAGGGGTATGCTGGTAAAAGTGTTGAGCTTCGCGCTAGCATAGATGATATAGAAACTGGTCAAAAAGAAAATTATGTTATAAGAGGTACCGTGCAATTTGCTAGCTCTACCACATTAACATTCACCCCAATAGTAGTTCCAGAAAATATTCCTGATGTATTAACACCATGGGAATTACTTATTATAGAAAAAGACTTTATATATAAAAGAGAGTTTCCTAGATTTGCGTATAGATGGAGATATAATGATGGCGAATATTCCGCAATATCACCATTTACAGAACCAGCCTTTATACCCGGTAAGTATAATTATGAAAGCATGGACGCGGAAAATGAAGGCATGCTTAATCATCTTAGGAAAATTAAACTTGAGTTTGATGAAAGAACTACGACGTACGGGCCGCCTCGTGATGTAAAATATTTTGAAATACTTTACAAAACTAGCAAAAGTAATAATATATATGTTGTTAAAACAGCACAACTTACTGAGCCTAGTTTTCAACTTGATCCGACAGGTGGGCCGCAAGGTGGGCTTTCAGATTTACAAGGCGGACAATTAGGAGGAGATGGAACAGGTAGCGGCAATGATTTAAATACATCCGTTGTTTTTGAGCCTAGCCCGGCATTAATATT
>Ga0208159_1001051_pt1 | contig 10584 bp, 12 predicted proteins | sample 9_EtaG_FD_184082 | JGI IMG/M metagenome (GOLD analysis project Ga0208159, IMG submission 184082) | Marine viral communities from the Subarctic Pacific Ocean - 9_ETSP_OMZ_AT15188 metaG (SPAdes) (version 2) | ecosystem: Environmental > Aquatic > Marine > Oceanic | place: Pacific Ocean | collected... | reverse complement strand
AAAGAAGGTTGACTCAGGGGATGTAACAGAGAAACCTGGTGCTGGGTTCGAAGATCCCAACGTTTTGTTTCTAACCTTCGAGGAGGTTGACCGAGATGCAACTACAAAAGTTAATATCGGAGAAACTTCAGTTGGAGTCCAAGTGGGCAACACAGGCGTTAACTCAGGGCAGAGTAACACCTGATATGAAGTGGATCGATATAAAGATCAAAAATCTTAAAGCAAAGATTAATGATCAAAGTGTTGAAGACGCTAAAAAAGGTCTTCTAGATATAGCTAGCTAGACTAGCTTAAAAAAAACAATTTTTTTCCTAAGTGTCGTATGCTCTAAATTTTCCTGAAAAGCATTCAGTGTCGCATCCAGAATAAAACCCCTGGTGAAGTAGGTCGTCTACTATTCAATAAAATAAATTTTCGAAAAAACACTCATGGTATAATAGTAAAATAAAAAAATAAGGAGAGCAAAAATGTTTGAATGGAAACACCCAAGTTATTATGCGGAACTTAGAAAGCTCCGTAAGATCGAAGAAGAGAAGGAGTCGGAGAACAATCAGGACAAGGATCCTTCTGAACAATCTCAAGATCCTCAATCTGAAAAATAAGTTTAGTGCCCTTGCAAGTTTTGCAGGGGTCGCTATTCCTTCGCTTCTCCCCAGGATCGTCCGAGGGCAATATCAACTTTGGAAGGTACTTTGAGACTTTCGATTGCATTTTCCATTATCTCCTTTACTGAATGTATATCTGATTCCTCATTAATTGAAAAACATAATTCATCATGTATTTGTAACAAAGGTTTGAATCCCGCCTGATGGCATTTAATCATAGCTTGTTTTGTTTGATCTGCAGCAGATCCCTGTATTAATCTATTCAATGCTTTGTATGTAAAGGCCCTTCTGATGTTATTTCCATAAATGGCCTTAGCCTCTTCATATTGCATTGCCTTATTCATTCCGAAGGTAGCAGGCTCCCACATGTCAAATCGGCATTTACGGCCTCCTATAGTCCGAATAAAGCCATATTTTGAGGCAGAGCTAGATACATCTGTTGCTAATTTCTTAACAAATGGCACTCTTTCTCCATATTGTCTTAATAGATTTTCAGCTTTATCTTTAGAAATACCTAATTCCTTACCTAATTTAGCCTTACCCATACCATAGAATAAACCCAAATTAATTGTTTTCGCTTGAGTTCTTGTGATACCTGCCATGTCTGCAACTATTTGGTGAAAGTCCGCAGACTCATTTTTGTAAGCTTCAATAAACTCCGCTGCACCTTCAAAGTTATCATTGACCGATGCAGCGTAGTGAGCAACTAGCCTAGGCTCTTGTTGTGAGTAGTCGAAACTACCCCATTGTTTACCTTCTTCAGGTAGGAACAAACTTCTAATTTTGTCACCAAACTCTTTGTTTCGAGCTGGTATTTGTTGTAAGTTAGGATTTGAATATGATAGTCTTCCAGAAACTGTACCACCTTGATCACTTCTTAGTTGATTTATTTCTGAATGTATTCTACCTTTATGAACATAACGTTGAATTGAGTCTATAAATGTTGAATGGAATTTATTTATTTCTCTTGCTTCTCTTATTAGTTGGGCTATCGGGTTATCACAGTTTACTAACCAATTTTGGGTAAAGCTTGGCTCACCGGTTTTCGGTGTTCGTGGATACTCAACTCCTATTCTGTCAAAAATTTGTGCTACTGATCTTGCTGCCCAGATGTCTACATCAAGCGTGGTCTGAGATTTTATGCTTGATAAAACCTCAGACTCTTTTAGTTTGAACTCTTTTTTTAGCATAGCTGCCTTCTCTTCGTCAACTCTTATTCCTGTCCTTCTAGTTTCGATTAATATAGGTAATAGATCCATCTCCATTTCCCACACATCATGAAGGCTTTGTTTACTTATTTCTGACTTAAATCTATCCCACAACCTTAACGTTAGTCCTGCATCTTGTTCAGCATAAAAACCAACATATCCTGCAGGTAACTTCCAAAGATCTGCTTTTGCATCTATTCCCCACTCTTTAGCTTTCTCTGATAAAAAAGTTTCGTTTTTTATTTCTCCTAAATAATCTTTAGCACAGGCATTCAAACTAAAACTGTATCTGTTTTCATTGATTAGAGCTGCTGCAATCATGGTATCAACTATTTTACCTTTGATAGTAAAACCATTTACAAGTAACCAACCCACATCGTAACTAGCATTGTGAAATACTTTTGTTGCTGGTGTATTTAAAACATCCTGCATCCAGGCACAGGTAATAGATAAATCCATATTACCACCTGCATCATGTGCTATAGGAAAATACCATTGTTGTCCAAGTGCTGCTACTGCAAAACCTACTATGTGACCATCAAATGTTGCCCAACCTGGTCCTTTTGTTTTTATATTTGGATCTTTAGTTTCTAAGTCGATTGCAATCTCGTTTGCTTTTGATAGATCTGGATACTCTGATGGACAAATCCAATCGCTGTCGTTGTATATAAAATTTAATTGATGTGTCATTGTTTTTTCCTACTTAGTCCTTTGTCTTCAATAGACATTATTTTTTTAAATGGAATCCCCATTTCGAATAGTGCACAATCTGCACAATAATATGTATGGTTGTGAACAATTACAGCAATAACATTGTTGCAGTTTTCACACATAATTAATTTACTTTTTCTTTTTGTCATCCTTAAGTTTTAAAATTTCTAAATCACAATAATGTTTTATCTTTTCTAAATCTTCAATTTTATTTTTGTAAAGGTACCTGCAAACATACTTAATTACATTGCCTTGAAAAAAAGAAAGATTATTTTTTGATATAAATTCATATGGTTGAATCTTAAATTTTTTATAATGGGATCCTCCAACTTGTTTGTCTTGTGGAAATATGTCATCGAACATATCTTTATCTGTCATAATTAGCCTCGTATTGTTTAAAATATTTTCCTAATGGAAAATTGTATTGATGATATGTGCCCAACAGATGGAGTGTTTGTTTGGATCTTGTGGCACCTGTGTACCAAACTCTAAGTTCTTTTACTTTATCTGTTAAATTTTTTTTATCGTAATGAGAAGGGAAGTTACATTTACTTGCTAAGATAACATTATCAGCTTCTCCACCTTTTACCTGGTGTATCGTATCAATAATAATTTTTGGTGGTTGTGTTAAATCTACACCTTCATTCATAAGTTTCTGAAAATACTGCTTATCTTTGTCCTTAAATTTTCTTTTAAATACTTGATTCCAAAGACCTTTTTCGTCACGCATACCGCATCTTAAGTGTAATTCGTCAAATGTAAACACTTGATTTGGATGTGCAAAACTCCATTTTTTACTGTCCGTTGACCGGTAGCCGTGATCTATGTTTAATAAATATTCGTACATTGTGCATGCTTCCTCACGATTTATGCTGCCACCTTCACAAATTTTTTTCCAATACTCAATTGCATAAAATTGATTCGGGTCAAATGACTTGTTATTTTTTTGATCTTGATAATATAGGCCAAGGTTCTTTGCCTCCTGCTGCAGCTCCTTCTTCACATCATTTATTCTAGCTAGGACCATCCAACTACCCTCTAAATCCCAAGGCACTTTCTTTAATCCATTCCATCTATAAATAGCACCTACTTTGTCATTAGAATAAAATTCTTTTTTTACTCGGTTGTCACCCATAGAATTCAATAAACATTGAGAAAAAAAATGTATATTTTTATTTAGTCTCACAGATTTTTTTAAGACTAGAGATCTTCCAGGGAAAGTTTGAAACAAAGTTACATCAGCACCATTCCATTCGTATATTGCTTGGTCATCATCTCCAGCGATATATACTCTCTCTACTCCTTCAGACATCTTAACAACCATATCCCACTGCAACGGTGTAAGATCCTGAGCTTCATCTACCATCAATACCCTAAAGGGAACCACTAGACCATCTGTAATAAATTTATGCACCATATCTGTAAAATCTAATCTATCCGGTGTTCGGTGTCCATTTTCCAACTCCATTGTTTTGAATTGTTCATAACCTGCAATTATAGATTTGAACTGTTGCAGTCTTACATTTTTTCTAGGTTGTTGTTTGTAGAGCCAAACAGGATCAACCTTCATGTTCCGTGCCCTATCGTAAATTTGAAGTGACCAATTATTATATACTTTTTGATCATCCCATGCATCTTTATAGCCTACCTTGACAGTGCCATATTGTGTATGAAAAGTTAACAAATCAGCTTTGGGATCTAGTACAGGTATCTCTGCAAATTGTTGTCTTGCTAATGAGTGAAGTGTTCTAAAATATTTAAATGCATCTTCATCATAACCTTTAAATTTTTTTCTTACCCTTGTAACACATTCATTTACAGCTTTATTCGTAAACGATACGTAACAAATTTCATCAGGTGAATAACCCTTTTCAAGAAAACGTTTTACACGTTTCAAAAGGTTTTCTGTTTTTCCTGTTCCTGGTGGTCCAAAGATCTTAATTGTCTTCCCACGCAGCCTTTGCTTTAACGAATTTGACATCTTTATTTTTATGCTCACTTTGTTTTGGTAGAATCACAACCCAATGCCTAGACTGTATACCTTTAAATTTAGCTTTAGGCTTTGCCCCACCTTGTTCTAAAAATCTTGTGCATTCTTTTTCATTCCAATTGTAACTCATTTTTTTCATAAAAGCTCTAAACGTTTCAAGTTTAAATCTCATTTCTGTTTCATCACGCCATATATTACCAGAATCTATTTGATCAAATTCTGTAGTGTCTTCGACATCTTCAAGGAATCTAGACATTCTAGAATTAAATACATCGCTGCTCTCTTCAGAAGCATCAAAACCTTCCATGTCTTGTTTGTTAGTAATAAGTTCATCAAGCCAATCTCTGTATGGATCTGGATCTCTTTTAGTTGGTTTCAATGGTCTCCACACAATATCAAAATTTAAAAGTTGTTCTCCTAATAGTTGCTGTTGGTATAATTGTTTTGTTGATAATCTTATTGACTTTCCTTGTATAGGTAAAATCCAATATGGTTCAGGATATGAATTTACTTTAATTAATTTTCCAACTTCAGGTAAAGCTTCATTAGCACCTATTCCTAATTTTCTTTTTACACACTCACTAGATACACAATGCATTCTAGCAATAGATGTTTTACATTTGTAAGCATACTCTTTGTTTTCAACACCTTTAAAAATATTTTGTAATTCTTTTGGATGTAATTTTTCACTACAAACTTTACCCATCATCTCTCTTGTCCATTCTTCGTACATGACAGGGTCTGGATTAATTTTTTTTGCAAGCACTGCTACATTAAACATAGCATCATTTCTACCTTCACCTTTTACAACTTTATTTTTCATAAAATTTACTACACAAGGTGGGTAGTCTTTTGTTTCATCATCTTGAAATATTTTTAACTTCTTAAACTCTGCAGGTGTAAGTCTAAATTTTTTTACAAACTCATATAAATTTTCTAACTTAATTGAATTACAATTATCATCCATTGCAACTCTAGTAGCTAAATTAGCTTTTTGATAAGGTAGATTTACAAAGTTACCTTTTCTTTTTGCATTCCAATCCTCAGGAGTTAAATCAACTTCATCCTGTGCAGGAAAAATATCTGTAGTCGTATCATTTATTCCAAGATCAGATGCGATCTCAATTAATTTTTTACGCATCGAAGATGCGGGAATAACTCCTTTAATAAATATAATTAAATGGAGTCCGTTGGATTTTGATCTGAACGGGACGAGTGGGTATTTCCTTTTACGAATTGTCGATATAACGTCCTGATGCTGTATATTATAACGATCAACATCGATGACCCCCCAACTGCATGTATTATCATCTCTAATGGGAACTGAACCATAGTAAGCTTCTCCTTTTAAATGTTGTTTCCAATGATCTATCGTCATTGGTTTAGGTTCAACCCAATGTTTAAATTCAGCTTTTCCTTTAGAATTTTTATTTCCAGTAGGAGCAGAACATCCAAAATATGTAGAAGAGCCCTGGAAGAGTTCTACAAACTCCTCCAGGGTGTTGTCAAGTAGGTCCATACTAGAATGGAGTTTTTTCTACTTGTTCTTCTTTACCGTGATTAACTCTAACTGCACCCTTCTTGCAAGACTCATAAAAGTCATGGGCACCTTTAATTGTTTCTTCACTCTCTACTGTCCCTAGGTGTTCAATCTCCCAACCATACCAAGATCCTAAATTATTCTTTTCAAGAACTGTTTTAAGAGAGTATTGTTGAGTAAATGGTGCAGGTCTAAAGAAACCTTTACCATCGCTTCGTTTTTGTCTTAAGGACATCATCATTGAATTCCACTTTTTAGATTTTTTTCTTTGAGTAGATTTCATAGTGATCATAGCTGTGGATGACTTTTCAGGTTCCACTACCATTACATAGTGAGAAGCGGTTTCTTCAATATAATTTCCGTTCTCAAGTCTGTCCTTACCATCGTCTCCTCTGGTAGTTTTAGACATTATGTCCGAATCAGCTGAATAAACATTTGCAGGAGCAACAGCACCTTTATCTCTGTCTCTCCATTCGATGTACTCTAATTTATAATAGCAAGGTATAACTGTTATACCTTCAGCACCATTATATAGCTCATCCGTTACTGTGTTGTAGATCATTCCTGGTCTAGCCTCAGCTATGAACTGACTATCTCCCTGTGTTACTTGTGGAGATAACTGACCAAGAACTTTCAGAAATGGTAATGCTAGACTTTTTGAATCTACATTATCAAATCCAGAATCAGCAAATTGCTCAATATTTATATTGGCAACTGCACCTGCTTCTTTTTTAATCGATACTTCGTTCGATTGTCCGTCTTTTATTTTCATATTATTACCTATTATTTGTTTGTTATTTTCGTTTTATTTGCGATGTACACACCGAACAAATCAAAAGGTAGTTCTTTACCACCCTCAACTTGCTCTTTAACAAAAGCCTTAAGAGTCATAGGTTCAACTTTTTCTTTTTTATTATAGTTGAATCCATGGTCTTCACAGACTTTTATCAATTCAGAGACTTGGTTGTCTTGACCTCTGTTGAAAGAAGCAGTCACAGTATTTTTTATTAAATCCTCATGACCTTTATTTCTTAACCAACTGAAGGCTTCGTCAACACGTGATTCAGGAATTTTCGCTGCATAGAAAGGTTTTACTTCTACAGTAGAACCATCACTAAGTTTTAGCAAAGATACACCTGCTTCCTGCATCATCTCTGGAATTATTCTCTCCTCAAAATCTCTAGCTTTATGCTTGAGCAAAGTAAGTTTTTCTTCTTCTTCTTTTATTTTGATATTGAGATCTTTGAGTTTATTACATTTTTCAGAAATAGATTTAACACTATCCTGACTAATGTCTATGTTAGACATTTTTTCTATATCCATATTTTTCCTCCTCCAGGCTATTAAATTATTTGATTGATCTTTGCAACAAAAAAATATAAAAACTTTGCCGATGTGGAAATACCCTTATAAGACTAAACCTTATGAGCACCAAAGAAATGCTCTTAATGAATCAGCAGAAAAATTAAATTGGGCCTATTTCATGGAGATGGGTACAGGTAAAACAAAAGTAACAATTGATAATATTGCATACTTATACTTTCAACGTAAAATTGATTCGGTATTAATTATTGCACCAAAATCAGTATATACTAATTGGGAAACTGAAATTGAAACTCACATGCCACCTGTTTTAAAATACCAAATTTACAAATGGAATTTAGATAACCCTAAAATATATTACAAATTAAACGAATCAACCAACCTTAGAATCTTTCTAATAAACGTTGAAGCTCTTTCAACCAAGAGGGGTTATGATGCGTGTAAAGATTATTTACTTAGAAATAGATTAAATTTTGTAGCACTGGATGAATCAACCACAATAAAAAACCGACAAGCAAAACGAACAAAAAACATTTTAGGATTAGGAAGATTATCCCATACAAAGCGTATACTAACAGGATCCCCAATAACAAAATCTCCATTGGATCTTTTTACACAATGCCAATTCTTAAGTCCAGAATTATTAGGTTTTAGTAGTTATTTATCTTTTAGGAATAGATATGCTGAGATGACTGATATACCAGTTGGCTCTGGAAGGTACATTTCAGTACCAAAATACTACAAAAAACTAGAAGAATTAGAAGAAAAAATGAAAACTTTCTCTACTAGAATTAGAAAAGATCAATGTTTAGATTTAAAGCCAAAAGTAAGATCTAAAAGATATATTGATTTAGATGGAGATGCTAAAAAAATTTATGAAAGACTTAAACATCATGCTCTTGCTATAGTTGAAGATAGTACAATATCTTTTTCAAACAAACTCACAGAAATTATTAAACTTCACCAGGTATGTAATGGTTTTACAAAGGATGACAATGGTGAATTACTTCAATTACATAAATTTAAATTAAAAGCTCTTGAGGAGACTCTTGAAGAGACTGATGGCAAAGTGATAATATGGGCTAACTACCTATACAATATACATGAAATTAAAGATTTTCTTGTAGAAAAGTATGGGGCCAAATCTACAGTGAGTATTTATGGAGAAGTTAGTGTTAAAGATAGAAAAGATGCTGTCGAACGTATTCAAAAAGATCCTAATTGTCGTTTTTTGGTTGGTAATCCCACTACCGGGGGTTTTGGTCTTACTCTTACTGCTTGCAATACTGTCATCTATTATTCAAACTCATATAACCTAGAAGTTAGAATGCAATCTGAAGATCGTGCTCATAGAATGGGGCAAAAGGGGACTGTGGTTTATGTAGATATAGTTGCAAGAGGAACTCTAGATGAAGCTATTATGAAATCACTTACTGATAAAGGTAAATTAGCAGCAAAGACATTGGGTGAGGAAGATCTTAAGAGTTGGTTGTTATAATTTTGTTGTAATCTTCAACTCTTTGTAAAAATTTATCTCCATATTCTTTCAATTCCGACTCATTTAGTCGGAATTCTTGATATTGTAAATCTCTAGTACAAATTGATATTACGCCTTGTTCTATAGGACCATAATTTTTTGTATGTGCTAAGTAATATGCACCCAGCTGATGTTTGTAATCATCAACCCACTCTTCTCTTTTAGGTTTATTAGATTGTTTCCAATCAACAATACTTGGTTTTCCGTAAGCAACACATGATAAATCTGCTGTGCCTGCAAATTTATTTTCATATTCTAGACTTATTTCATTTCCCCACACTTCATCTATTTTAATATTATTTAAAATAGTTTTAGCCATCATTCTTGGCTTAGATCCCTCTTCCATAGCATTATAATAACCTTGGCCTGTTAAGTGATATTCTAATACCTGGTGCATCTCAGTTCCTATACTTGATGCTTGCCTCATTATTCTATCTGCCTCTGCATCTCCGACTTTACGTCTCCAATTATCTAAAAAACGTTTGTCTTTGGTAGCAGAAAGTATTGTTGTAACACTTGGAACTTTTACATTATCAACTAAGTATTTTCGTCCTGTTGTGTCTGAGAATCTATTGTAATGTTTGTAAGGATACTTTCTAAGTAACTTCATATGAAGTTAATACTACATATGATTTGAAAGTACAGCTAAAAGAATTGCACCTAGTCCACCAATAATAAACTTTTCCATTCTAGCAATACGTGCTTCCATACGATCTATTCTATCAAATGTTTGTCTTTGCATTAATCTGCAAATTTTTTCGTGATTATCAATTCTATCTATTGCTGATCTTTTAGCCACGTCTAACTCCTCTTTGTGCTATTGCTGCTCCTGTTGGATCATTAGGAAACAAAGCTTGAAATTGTTGTGGGTTTACTTGTCCGGTAGCCGGTGGTGCTGGTGCTATAGGAGGTTGAGCTGTAGGGTCTTCTAATTGTAGATCAGCCATAATAGATCCTTCTTCTTCAGCTTCAATAGGTGCCTCTTCAGCATCTACCATAGCTTCATTTTGTGTAGCAGTAGATAACATGTTTACAGCGTTAGTATCAGTTTGCAAGTTACCTGAAGTTCCCGAGTAATCTTGTGCAAACATTACTTCAAAATTGTTTTTAGGTATAGTATTTTCATCGTAAATAGGTGCTGGAACTTTAGCATCTAATTGTTGCATTCTTTCAGTAATTTCTTCTGGTGTTACAGTTTTTGGATCAATTCTTGGAACATCTACATCATTTTCATTTAAGTAATTTACTAATCTTGCAAAAGCTTCTCTTTTTTGTGTAAGACCAAGTCTACCAACAACGCCTGGTGATTGTAAAACATTAGCGGCTGTTTGAATATCTCTTCCCTTAAAATATCTTCTTCCAATACCTAACACTCCTGGCACACCATCACCAACCTTTTTACCCATCAACAATCTAATTTGTTCATCAGGGTTCAAAGCATCATTGAAGGCTCTCATGGCAACTGGATCTGTAAGTATTTGACCTGCACGTCTACCAAGTAATATGAATAATGCAGGTGCAAACGGATTAACAGCTGCAGAACCTCCAAGAACTAAAGCTCCTGTAAATGAGTTAAGACCACCTAATTGTAATCTTCTTTGCATGAAAGTTGATGTATCTGCAATAGGAGTATCTGATACAGCTTTCATGTATGTTAAAAACTTTTCAAA
>Ga0208159_1001049_pt1 | contig 10598 bp, 12 predicted proteins | sample 9_EtaG_FD_184082 | JGI IMG/M metagenome (GOLD analysis project Ga0208159, IMG submission 184082) | Marine viral communities from the Subarctic Pacific Ocean - 9_ETSP_OMZ_AT15188 metaG (SPAdes) (version 2) | ecosystem: Environmental > Aquatic > Marine > Oceanic | place: Pacific Ocean | collected... | reverse complement strand
TCTTTGCACAGTTGAGTTAGCCTCTTTTGATACGTCATTAGGCTCTGCCTGTAAATCAGGATAAACCTTTTGTAGCCTTTTGTCTAATTCTTCGTAATATTCATTTTCAGTTCCATCATAGCCTTCGCTAAGCAAATCTTCATGAATACCCATAGCAGTGTATGTCTTGACTCTATCCTTTTGGAACCAGTCATTTTTTTCTGACCATTCTACTGCTTTAGTATCAGGCTTAGGTTTATCATACACTTGTTGTGTTGTGTTTGGTACATTTTGTTCAACAACTGTCGCATTTTGTGTTTGGCTTTCTAGTTGAACTTTAGCTAGTCTTACTCTTTCTTCTTCAAGTGCTACCTTGTTGAGTAATTCAACACTTTTGACCTCTAAATCAGGGTCGTTTGTTTCTCTAGCTTTTCTGTATAAATCTTCAGCCTGTTGTCGCTGTGAATTTACTCTGTTTTCATACTCCTCTGTGTAACTTTTATCTAGCACCGAGGCTCTTTTAGTTACAGAGTCGTAATCACTTGATAATTTAGCATACTTTGATTCTGCTGCTTCAGCACGCATTTCAGCTTGCCTTATTTTATCATTAAGTTTGTTAATTCTTTTCGATACACCTCTAGTGTATTTATCAAGTTCATCGTCACCACCTGAGTTGGTCTCGACTGCCTCTGGTTCAGAACTGTTTTCTGTTGTATCTACAACATCAACAATAATTTGTTCTTCGGCTTGAACCTGATTTTCGTTATTTATTTCGCTCATATAATTTCTCCTTATACTGAAACAATGTCATCAGGGTTTAAAATTGTGGCTATAACTTCGTCGTCATTTATTATTCTGACTTCGCTTTCATCAGCCAACCTAAACCTAGAGCCTGCGTATCTGCCTATCATTATCCAATCGCCTTTTTGACACCATACAGACGAAAATCTTTTTTTATCTGCATAAGCATCAGGTCCAACCGCTACAACATAAGCAACCACAGTCGCTAGGGTTTCTCTTTCAATGGTTTCTTTTACCAATTGTATGCCACCTTCTGATACTCCCTTACCTCGGTAAGGCAACACCAATAAACGCCAACCTGTTGGTTGTGGCATGCGCTCTAAAACACTTTTATCTAATAAACTAGGGTCAAGCACTCGTTTGTCCTCTTCTACAAATGCTTTATCTAAATCTATGTTTTCTTGTTCTTCCCGTTCTTCAACGGTATTTTTTGGCTCACTCTCCATTTGAATCTCCTTGTTCGTGTAAGTGTTCTTTTATCTTATCATGAATATACGATAATGAAGATATTTCGCCCATTAAATATTGATATTTTTCCATATCTCTTATGCCACCTGTCATCAATATGGTTTTTATCTGTTCCTCTCTTTCATTCAAATCTTTACGAATTGCATGAATAAAATCATACAAATCCATAATTTAAAACACGCCGTTGAATTTATTACCTCTCAAAGCAGCTCCAGCGCCTCTGCTTTTACCTTTACCATATCCGGGGTTATGTTTATTGTCAGCTTTTACTTTTTTCGGTTGAGATAAAGGTATGCTGCCTTGCCCTTTTATTGTAATAGAAGTTTTTGCTTTCATATTCTACTCCTTAGTTTTTGTAGTTTTTTTTGTTGTGGTTTTCTTTTTTGCTACCGTTTTCTTTTTTTTCACAGATTTTTTTGCTTTTTTGGTTGGTGCTTTACCGCCCTTCCAAGCCTCATTTACATCAGGTGTGCTTGGGTCATCTGCCATGTAATGACCTTTTTCATCTCTTGCTCTAGTTATTTCTTCGCTTGCAACAGATTCCTGTTTCTTCATTTCAGCTTTTTTTGCCTTTATCTGTTCTTTTATCTTTTCATTTATTGAACTTGTCATTTATTCATCCTCGCTTGTAAATCAATTAATTTTAATTCTGCTTGTTGTTCTAGTCTTTGTTTTGCAATTTCATTCTTTTCATTTCCTATAGCAGCTTGTTGTTCTGCTTTGCTTTGTTGTATCTGCAATTCTGCTGCATTTTCCATAGCATCTTGTTCTTCTTTAGCCATAAACTGTTGATTTTTAAATTCAATTTCTTTATCACGCAAACCTAGCTCTTGTTGTCTAATCGCAACCAATGGGTCTTGTTGTTGCGGTGGTTGTACTGATGCTAAAAATTCGTTTGATAACTGTGCCAATATAGGCGCACTAGAATTTTCAATTATGGTTTGTATTTGTTGTTGTAAAGCCATTTGTGATTGTGGGTCAAGTTGTTGCATTTGCTGTGAAGCTTCTTGTAATTGTTGTTGTATTTCAGGTGGCAACTGTTGCTCTGCCATTTGGTTTGCCATAAATTGTAAATGTTGCATTACATGTGAAATTATTATTGATTGCAATTGAGGGTTTGTCATAACAGCTTGTGTCAAAAACAAGCTTTTATGTGCTTCTACATGCGCCTCGTGATTTTGTTCAGGAAATGCTTGTTGTGGTATACCTTGCAATAAGCCACTATTTTCAATACCAGCATCTAATGGTTTTGGTGTGTTGTCTGCTGGTGGCATTAACAATGAATCAATGTTATCAACACCTAAGGCTGCGTACATTCTTCTGTATGCTTCATAGATGCCTTGTGGGCCGTGTAATTGTGGGTTTGACTGAACCATAGTCAATAATTCTTGTGCCATAATTACTCTTTGACTCATAGAAAAAATGTTTGGGTCTGATACTGGTATTACGTCTATCTTGTTATCAAAATCTTGTATTTTAATTTCTCTAGGGCCTGTGCCTGTCTCATAGGGGTATACAGGTGGCAAAAACTCTTGAAACACCCTTGCAAGTATTTGAAACTCATTTTTTTGCGAGTAATGTAATCTTTTGTGTATTGCGCTCATAACCTTTGTGCCTTTTTCTAATAAAGCGACAGTTGTTCCAACAGGCATGGCTGCATTGGAGTCACCAATATTCATGTCTGCTATTGCTGCAAATCTTTTTCCTGAATCAACCAAAAGGCCTAATAGCTGAAATAAAACATTACTTGGCTCTTTGTAGGGCAACGGCATAAGTGAGTCTCTTAAAGCTCCGCCGGGAGCATCGACATCTCTGAACTCACCCGGTTGTAGTGGTGATGCTTCGTCTCTTATTCTTATCCCACGTGTCTTAAATCCAGCTGGTAAGTTGCTTAAAGTACCAGCGTCTATAAGCTGTCTCAATATTGAGGTTGATGCTTTAGATAATCCACCAATCATGTGTGATAAACCTAACCCATAAAAACCTAATCCCGGTAAAAACTTATATTGCACAAAGTAGTTTATTTTATTTCTAAATGTGTCTTCAGGGTCGTAGTTTCTTCTTATGGACAGTATTTTTTGTGAAGATTCGTCTATTGTAATTATGTAAGGAATTTTAAGACCAGTTGGTTCTCCTGCATTATCAACGTCTTCAAACCCTTCAATCTCTGCTACTGTATGTATTTCATAAAGTTTTCTTTGTTCATCTTCACCATAATCAGGCTCTACTCCTTGTATTTTGTCTATTTCTTTGTCTATTTCATCACGAACCATGGTTTCGTTGTCTGTCAAACTTATGTCTGCATAGAATCCTGAGAGTTGTAATTTTCTTACTTCGTTATTACTCATAGAAACCACATGCGTAACTCTTTCAGCAGAAAGCAAGTCTGTTGCGTTGTATGGCACTAATAAATCTTCAGCAGGTATAAACTTGCTCATAGGTCTGCCTTTTGCAGCATCGTAATATACTTTTTTAAATGCACTACCTGATAAAGGCAAGTAAAATAACAGTTGGTCTAAATCTGGGTCATACTCAGGCATTTCGTTCATGATGTAATAATTCATAAACTCTGAAACTCTTTCAGCTTGCATTTCTGTGTTTGCGTCTCTTTGTCCAACTACTTGTGTTTTAATTGGACCTTGCGCAGGTAAAAGTTCTTTGTAGGCTTGTGCCTGAAACTGTGTCACAGCTTCTGATAAAATTGGATGTATTACACCACTAGAACCTTCAAATGGTTGACTTCTTTGGTCGTCAAACCGCATACCTAAGTATTTAAGGCCGTCTGTGTATGTTTTTTCCCATTCCTTTCTTGATTCTTTGTCGTTTTCAACTGCATTTATAAGCTTGGATGCCATAACTCCTAATATAGAATCATCTAAAACATCAACAAGATTTGCGTCAAAAGGTATTTCAGGCTCACTGTTTTCTATTGGTTCATCAAAAACTATCGCATCATCCGTAATACTAATTTCTAAAGCATCTAGCATTTGTTCATCAAATGTTGGTATCGGTTGCTCTACTGCAAACTCTTCGTTTGGTACACTTACAGATTTAGTTTGGTCTCTAATGTCTGGATTATCTTCTGTGCCTAATTTTCTTTCTATAACCATATTGTTTTGATTTTACCTTTTTGCCTTAATTATTACCACTTTTCTGTGTAAATGTATCAAATATGCTAATAATATGACAGCGCTTTTCTATCTACTTGCATATCATCTTGATAGTCACTGTCTAATTCTATTAAACCGCCTTGTCTTATTCTCATCATAGCCATTGTAGTTGAGTCGCAAAAGTCATCGTTTTCTCCAAAAGGAAAGGCAGCCAGCTCTTCTATTACTTCTTCTGCAAAAGCATCTTCTGTAGCATATACCATACCACTTTCAAACATAGGTGCAATAGAGTTCATTCTTGCAACTTTGTCTTGTCCTCTGCTAGGAGAATATGCTTGTACAGGTATGCCTATCTTTCTAAGCTCTTGGGTAAGAGGTGTTCCACTTGCTTTTGCCTCTATTAACACTATATCTGGCTCCCAATACTTATATTCTTCCATAGCTATATTTTTAAGCTCAGGAAAATCTACTCTATGTCTACTTGCGTCTAATAAAATTATTGCACTTTCACTACCGTCTTCAGGGTCAAAAATACCCCATGTAGTGATTGCAGAATAGTCTGCTGTTTCTTTTGCGCTAAAAGCAGTATCGTAACTTTGCACTATACATTGACAGGTAGGTATCGTTTCGTTTTCCCATCTTTGCCACCAATCTCTTTTTACTATAGAACCACTTTCAGCCGTTGGGTTTTGCATCCATTGTGCATTCCACTTGCTTATAGGTAATGAAGCCTTTACAGATAATAGCTCTTCTTTTTTCCAAAACTCACTCCAAAGAGGCTCCTCTGAGTCAGGCATAATGGCTGGAAACTCTACAACTTCCCATTGGTCAGCATGCGTTTCTGATTGTCTTTTAAGCAATCTACCAGCTAAATCTTTTGTACTCCATCTTGTCATAACTAAAACGATGGTGCCGCCGGGCTGCAATCTTTGTCGTGGTCCAGATGTATACCACTCCCAAGCTGCATCCATTGCAGTCGGCGACATAGCATCTTGTTCTGAGTGTGGGTCGTCAATAATAAGTAAATCAGCACCACGTCCTGTAATAGCACCACCAACACCTGAATAGAAAGCTTCTCCGCCATCGTCCGTTGTCCATCTACCTGCTGATTTGTTGTCTCCTGATAAACTAATGTCAGGAAAAATTGTTTGATATTCTTCGCTGTCGATGATGTTTCTAACTCTTCTACCAAATCTAACAGCTAGTTCGGCCGTGTGAGTTGCTTGTATTATTTTTAAACTTGGATTTAGACCCATCATCCAAGCTGGAAAATACGTTGATGCAAATTCTGATTTTGAGTGTCTAGGCGGTAACATAACCATAAGCCTTTTACATTTACCGTTTGCTATCCTGTTAAGTTTTTTTGCTAGAACCTTGTGATGTCTTCCCATAATAAAGCCATCCCATTGAAATTTTACAAATTCTAAAAAATCTTTTTTACATTTGTCCCTAGCATTAAGATTTTTCCATTTATCAATTAAGGTTAAAGCTTCAACCTGTTCATCTCTTGATAAAGCTTCAAATGATTTTATTTTATCTAAGTCTAACATTAGGTGGAGAGCCAAGAAGTTTTAAAGGACATATTTGACTCTCCTGACATACCGTACGGGAGAGAGGAGATTCGAACATCCGTCGCAAGCATGTCTCTTAGACTTTACCCCATTCTTGTCCTTCAAACAATAATGCCTCTGCTTTTCTTCTTTTTTTAAGTCCTTCATTTGGCACACCGTTGACTTTGTTCCATCTTTGAATTTGATAGGGTATGTCTGCCCAATCTACATGTGTGCTGTTAAGAATTTTTAAAAGTGAAGAATTTTTGAGGTTTGTAGGTCCGAGATTAAAAACCCATGATACGAGTGAGTCAAACTGATTTTGATTTAATTCAACCTCAACCATGTCAGTTATATAGCCTTCATATTCATGCAACTCATGTGCAAGCAAGTCTTCTGCTTCTTGTTTTGTAATTGTCATTCCGTCTTGCACAGGACTGCCATCAATAAGTTTTAGGCTACCAAACCCTATAGTTGGCTTGTTTGCAGGGCATCTATATGAAACCACCATGCCGTCTTTCATAGGACATCCTTCAAAGTGTTTTATTAAATCAATACCATTTTGTGATATTTTCATTTTAGTCTCCTTTTTCAGGGGAGTGAGATGCTCCGAAATAAAACGAAATAATTGCACTTGCCAATCCTCCAAGATAACCAAGCACTAAATTTATTAGTGCCTCGCTGTTTTGTTCAGGCGGTTGTAGAGTCACTAAAAATATATAACCTAAAAAACCGCCAATAGTAAATAAACCAATAATTCTTGCAGTCCAGTCTTTGCTAAACATACCTCTAGCATGTTGTTTGTCTGCTACTTCAAGTTTAAATACATCAACATCAAGTTCTTTCATTTGTACTTCAAACTCTTGTTCTGCTTTTTTGAGTTCAAGCATTTGTTCTGGTGTGGCATTTTGTATAGCCTGTTGCACAGATTTTTGGTCATTTGAGACTCCCAAGACCTCTGCTATTTTTCCCATAGCCATGTTGCCTAATGGACCGCCCATTGCAGAACCAAGTGTAGGAGCAACGGCTCCCACTATATTTTTTAATAAACCTTTCATATTATTATGCTCGTTAAGACTGCTATCCCTATTGCGCCAAGAAAACCAAATATTCCAAATGTTGTTGCTTTTATAGTGGCGTTGATAAGAGTAATTTCTTGTTTAATGTCAGCAAATTCATTGAAAGCAGTTTTCCAACGTTCATGTGAAATTGTTTCTAATTTTGTAAGCCTTTCTGCTACATCATTGACTGTCATTTTTTTATTTACCATGTCTATTTTTTTGCTCTATTTTTTTTTCTAGTTTGCATTTTTAAATTGTTTAACTTGTTATTTCTAGGGTTATTATCTTTGTGTGCAACATCTTTTTTGTCACCCTTTTTTGCTTTGCCTAGCTTTGTCATAATAGCTCTCGCAGCATTACGCATTGCTCTATTTTTCTTTTGTTTTGGTTTGCTATGATATTGTTGATATTCTTTTTGATAGTTTCTAAACATTTTACACAGTATATATTTTTAGAGCCTTGCTTTTGCCCTTAACCTTAATTGGTTTTAAAGATTTTAACTTATAATTAACACTTTGTGCAGTATTTTCTCCAATAAGTATATCCACACCCACTTCTTTGGTTGCAGACTCTAGCCTAGCTGCTGTATTTACAGCGTCTCCTATAGCTGAGTAATCAAACCGGGTGTCGCTGCCAATATTACCAACCACGGCTTCACCCGTGTTTACTCCAATGCCGATGGCAACAGGCTCTGGTAAGGTTTTTTGTAGTTGTTGTATAGCTGTCTGTATATCCTGTGCGCATGCTATAGCTCTTTTTTCATGTTCATCTATTTCAATGGGTGCGTTAAATATTGCCATACAAGCATCGCCAATAAACTTATCTACCATACCTCCATGTGCTTGTATGCAAATTACTTGTGCTGTCAAAACCTTGTTCATTATTTCTGTGACTTCTTCTGGCTCTAGTTTTTCTGATAAGGATGTGAAGCCACGAACGTCAGTAAACAGAAACGTCGCATAACGCTTTTCACCACCAAGTTTTAGCAAGTTTGGATTATCTTGTAGTCTTTTTACTTGTCTTGGGTCTAGGTAATGTTCAAATTGTTTTTTAATTTGTAAGCGCAATTTAAACTGTTGTCTAAATCTCAAATAAAAAGCTATGGCTCCTGTAATAAAACCACTAATTAGCGTCCAAGAAACATCTATAAGCGTGCCTTGTTGTATTAGTGTGTAACCAATAAGGCCAAGAGCGCTTGTAAGTAACAAATATAAAACAATTCCAAACGTCATACCAAGTAAATGTATGACAAACCAAACCGTAGCAACAAAAATAACAAAAATTCCTATTTCTGCGGCTAAAGACCAATCTGGTATATAGGGCGAGTTTTGTATTAATATTGATTCAGCTAAAGCGGCTTGTATTTTATGTGGCTCTAACAAACCGACAGGCGTGGAAATTTGCGGCATCACGCCGTTAGCAGTTACGCCCAAAAATACAAACTTATTTGCAACGTTCATTTCTTTGAGTGTGGTTTGTGGTGTGTCTACCCAACTAATCCACTTTCGACCAAGACTATCTGTTTTAACTGGTGGTATTCCTCGTATTGATATTTCTTGTATACCATTATCATTAGTTTTTATAATGTAAGTTTTTACATCAAACAAGGCTTTGTATATTTGTGTGCCAAAACTAGGAATCCACTCGCCGTCAGGCGTGTTTACTAATAAAGGTATTCTACGAACAAGTTGGTCAACTTCAGTAGGAGCAATAGCTAATCCTTGTAAGGAACTGTTTGCTAGTGCATCTACGTTTTGCACGACACCTTGTGAAACTATACCCTGTGCCTTGTCTCCAATAATTACTGTGCCAGTTGCTTTTGGGTATTCACCATTTGCATTTTCAAACATAGCTAAAACCGATGGCGCATATTCAAGCACTTGTGCAAAAACATCATCACCGCCCATTCGGTCAGGCTGTGGATAGCTTATAACATGTCCAACTCCAATAGCTCCTTCATTAATTAAGTCTACCTGTATTTGTGCAAGCGTTCTTCTTGGAAATGGCCAACCACCCATATCGGCAACATCTTCTTCCGTAATATTTAATATCACAAAATTGCCTGATTCAGGTTGTTCTTTTACAAAAGCATCAAAAGTTTTAAGTTTTAGTATTTCTGTTGGTGTGGATTGAAACACCAAAGGTAATGCTAATATGGGCAGTATAAGTAGTATTAGCTTTTTAATTCTTTCTCCTCTAAAACCATAAATGATTTAAGTTGTTGTATGTCATCCCATTTAGACCTTTTAATTTTAGTCCAATGATTTGCTCTATGAGTACTTAAATAGGCTGGTCTTATTTTAACCCATTTCCAACCAATATCGCCAATTTCGAAATGATGATAGCCATGCGATAATTTGTTGGCTAAAGTTGGGTCGTTGTAAAACCTAACAATATCTCTAGGTTTTTTTGCATCCGGGTGTTGTGGTATATGTTTAATATTAATATTTTGCATAATTCAATTATAAGGATATAACAACAGATGTCAACACTTTTCTACACTTATTTAACCTGACTGTTTAATTGTAATTATAGAATCACTACCGCCATTAATTTTAATTACATTAGATACGCCGTCTTGTATAAGTATCACTGTGTATGCGTCTGAACCATTTACATCTATCCTGACGCTTTCATTTACCTGTCTGCGCAGGCTTACTACGTTACCTGTAATTAAGGCGGTTATTTGAGTCTCTGGGTCTTTGCCCAATAAAGTCCCAGCTATTTGTGTGCTAGTAGCCTGTGCCAAGACATCATCTTCTTCTGCTATGGCTAATGCGTCCAATACATTTAATAAGTCTTCAAGATAGTTTACATCAAGATAATTAATATCTAATTCTGTAAATTCTAAACTATCTTCTTTAAGATAATCTTCTGCAAGATAATCTATGTCAAGGTCATTAAAATCTAGCAGACTGTCTGTTTGTGTGCTGATGTTTTCTTCTTCAACCAACACTTCTTCTTTGGGTGGTGAAACGATTAGCATGTTATCAATCAACTCTAGCGTTATGTCTAAAATTACAGGTTTTGTTGGCGCGGATTCAAATACACTTACTGTTGTTGCTTCGTAAGGTTTGTTAAGTATTACCGTACCCATAGCAGTAACTACTTCTATCTCACCACTTGATAGGCCTAGTGCATCAGGTAGAAGTATAATCAAGCTTCTGCCTAATTCATCTACAGTAGCTGTAAAATCAGTGCCTCTAATTGCTATATTGGCTGTAGGCGTTTTAAGGGTAATGTTTTTCTTATCTATACGATTAAGACCGCCTGAGATAAATCTTGCCGTACCCAATCCAAATGTCAAAGCCATTTTTGATTTGCTTGGGTCTGGGTCGTAGATGTACGAGTCAATAACCAGCTCGGACCATTCTGTAAGCTTTACTACAGAATCATCTAAAAACTTGATGGCCATACGACCATCTTTGGTTATAGCCTCATCATTGCTTTGAATAGCAAATTTTAAGTTTGCATCGTATGATTTGTCTCTGACTATTTGTGCTGTGCCATTTAGCTCAGAAATGTCACCAATATCAACAGCTTGTGCTTGTACCTTGGTCGTTTTGAATGACGCAAACAGTAGAAGCAGCAGTACCAGAAACGGATATGATTTTAAGCCAGTCATTGTC
>Ga0208159_1001048_pt1 | contig 10602 bp, 15 predicted proteins | sample 9_EtaG_FD_184082 | JGI IMG/M metagenome (GOLD analysis project Ga0208159, IMG submission 184082) | Marine viral communities from the Subarctic Pacific Ocean - 9_ETSP_OMZ_AT15188 metaG (SPAdes) (version 2) | ecosystem: Environmental > Aquatic > Marine > Oceanic | place: Pacific Ocean | collected... | reverse complement strand
CTAGCTCGCTCTAAACCTCTTGTTGCTTCTTCAGCTAATTCTTCTGGAGTATCATCACCTACTTCAGGGACTTCAGTTTCCAAATTTACTTTAGCTTTACGGTTTTTCTTTTTCTTATCTAGAAATTTTTCTGGGAACGCTTGTTCTTCAGTAACTTCTTCAGTCAATGGATTTTCAGCAAGAATTTCATCCCACTCATAAATCTCACCGTCTTTTGTATTTCTAAGCCATCTAATCATTGTATCCTCCTATACTCGTTTTACTTTCTTAGAACTTTTCTTTGCAGCAGTACGAGAACGTTTTTCAGAAGCTGAAAGTTCCGACGCGGTTTTGGGTGTATCTTTTGATACTCGTTTAGACGGGCGACAATAAGGGTAATCACGTTTCTCTCCTTGTTGTCTGCCGCAAGGCTTGCCTGTTTTTACATCTACCCATTTTTCTTTAAACCAACGTTTTAACTTTGCTCCTTCCTCAGTTTTTCTTACTGCCATTTGTTAACCTCTTTTACCACTTTTTGAGGAACTTGTATTCTTCTTTTTAGAATTTCCCCAATTAGCTGCTCCAACTTTTCTACATTTTGCCAAGGCTCCTGAAGCATAAGCCGAAGGCCAAACTGAATAACGTGCTTTAACTTTATAGTAACACGCGTCTTTTTTTGATTTTGCTTTAGGTGCTGCCATAATAAATTACCACTTTTTACACGACCAATAACGAGCCGTCATTTTAGATGGGGGTCTGCTATCACAACCATGTCTAGCTCGAAAACTTTTACGTCTCCCCGGTTGGTCTTTTTTAATTTTCATATTAGCATCTCCAAATCTAATTACTTTTTCTTTACCATTTTGGCATGCTTTAACAACAAACTTCTTACCGCCAGATACCTGACGTTTTGGTTTGTTACAAGCCATCTTAGATTTATCAATTTTTGCCATTATGCTTTAGCCTTTTTTTGTGCCGTAGCACTTAATTCTTTTAAATGAAATAAACGTTTACTAGTTTTACCATGTGTTTTCCCAGAATGTAGCTGACCATTAGGCATCTTATGTGTACCACCTTTATGCTCAGTTCCATCACGGAAATAATGTTTCATACCTTTAGCCATAACATCTCCTATAGAGAGGGGGGCCTAAGCCCCCCAATCAATATTATGAACAGTCTACCATTACAGCTGTAAGTTTCATAACTGCTGCATCAGCGGCATTGTTTAGCACAATGTCAATAGTGTCAGCGGCTGTGTAATACTTACCAGCTTCAAAGGCATCAGTTCCAGCGACAGTAAGGTAAGCTGCTGTAGCATTACCATTAACTCCATCCAGATAACCATCTGGATTATCGCCGTCACCAACGTCAACTGTTAGTGTTCCGCCCTCAGCAGTAGTAACTTCTAGAGCCACGTTAGTGACCAAAGTTTTTGCTGGGACTCGGATAACTTCAAGAATATCAGCACCTGCTAAAGCAGTCAGACCAGCTGCTGCTCTGTCAGTAGTGATAGTAGCGAAGTTTAGCTCTACAGTTATAGATGATACTTTGTTGATACCTGCAGCAACGTGCGCGGTACCAGTACCAAAATTATAACCAGTTCCATCATTATATGTAGCCATATTTCACCCTCCTTAAAGCGTTACGATGGCGGTTGCCAAAGCTTCTGGCTTAGTAACTTTATAGCCATAAACTTGTAAACCACGGATTATGTTGCCAAAGGTAGTCTCTGATCTAATAGTCTCCATGTTTGTCATCTGAGATGCAAACGTAAAGCCCATTTTATGACCACCGATTACACTAAACTCACCACCCGCAGTTTTCTTTAGGTTGTGAGAAACGTAAACAGTGAAACGATCAATCATACCAAGACGGCCATTTCTCAAAGGAGAAGAACCATCACCAGTAATTGATGCGTCTTTCAGATCAGATTGCTTGATTAGACCAGCCATCTTCGCAGGAATGATTACAAATCTATCCTGTTCAGGTGAGTTAGCCTCATCAAGTACCGTTCCCATGTTGATTAGTAAGTCAATAACATTAGACTTAGTAAGCGCTTCTGGAGTACCGGCTACACCTAGATCGATGTTACCAGAGATTGCTCCCGCTGTTTGTCCTTTGTTATTAGCGTGTACATCAGTCAACATGTCAGTTAGAACCCTTTGATCGATCTTAATCTTCATTCGCTCTGAAGCGTCTTTAGACCATTGATCCATCAATGCGATGTCAGACTGAACTTGGTCAACGTCATCTTCAACACAAGCAAAGTATTCACCTTTGTCGATAACTAGTTGTAGTTTAGCCTTATCAGGGTTTTCTACTGCAAGGGTTTGTCCCTTGACATACGTTTTGATGGTGATTTCTGGTGTAGTACGGATATTAACCGTATCACCCATCTGTCGGATTTCACCTTCGTAATCCGTGTTTGAGATTGCTGACAATACCGTAGCATCGTAGAAATTCTCAATCAGCTTCCCACTCCAGATTTCTGGAATGAAATTGCCGCTATAATCCGGGCGGCCCGGAGATACTGCAAATTTAGCCATTATGACCTCCTTTTAATTAAGCAGTTACGATTCGACCTTCTCTCTGTGCAGAGAAAATGTCCCTTTCCATTCGACCACGTTCTTCATCACGACCTTTAAATTTTCCCTTACGAACATCATCAAAAAACTTTTGGATGTCTGCAGGAGAATAACTCTTAGATTCTTGAGATGCAGGTTTACCAGCACGTCCTCGTCCCGGTGCAACTTGTTTCTCAAGTTGTGAATTAGTATTTGATCGATTCTCACGAGCAGTTTCGGGTACTCCAAATTCCTTTTCCCAAGCCGCAAAGAAACTCGCCACACGTTTTGTATCTAGATTCTTCTGTGCATCCTCCAGATATGTTTGACGTGAAATACCTGTTAGTGGATCGATAGATAACAACCAAGACTGAAAGTCTGCATTGTTATTAATATCTTGCCAATTAGGTACTTCATTGGTAAGTCCAGCCCAAAACGCTTGTTCACTGCTAGCTTGTTGCTGTGCTTGTACTTGCTGTACTTGTGGCACAACTCCTTGTAGCTGTTGAATTGTTTTCTCCAACTGCGCAATCCGCCCATTTGCGGCATTGACTTCTTCACGAGCTGCTCGTCTCATAACATCAATCGAATCACCATACTCTTTCATATCAGCATCTGTGATCAAAGGATCTGTAGATACTGGTTCTTCAGGTTTGGCTGATTGTTGCATAGTTCCTAGCAACTGTTCCAGTTGGGAAACACGGGCGTTAACTTCTCTGTTCTTTGCGTTTAGGCGCGGAACATCGGCGTTATACATCCCTTGTAACGTCTTGTACTTTTGTTCCCAAGTTTCTTTTGGTTTAGTGTCTGACTCCACTTGCTCTTGTGGCTCAGACTTCGGTGCCTGATCTTCTACACTGTCGGAAGGTTGTTCTATAGGCTGCTCAACAGGTACTTCAGGAGCCTCGGTAGCAGGAGTTTTTTCCTCCACCTGTGCTGTTTCTGTTTCGCCGTTTAACTCTTTATACAACTCTTGTACTTCCTCAGACTGTTTCTGAACTTGCTTTGGTATTCCCATAATCGCTCCTATCGGTGTGCGTAATTAAAAGCAGCTGTCTTCATCATGACTTTGCCGCCGTTTCAGGGGACTCTTTTACGAGCTTACTTAGCTCTAACAAAACCTGACACCGCCCCTGTGCAAGTGCCGTATTTTGTGTAGCGTTTGGTAGCCGCGATAACTCCTCTGTACTCCATCCTTCAAGCCACTCTAAGACTTCTGGGTATTGACGTACAGTGTTAGCTAACGCCTTGATAACTTCTGGACTAGGCCGTTTCATCTTGACCTCCCAGCGCCACCGTTACCAACTGTGTTTGCTTCCATTCCACCTTTGGGAGAACCATCAGGTTGAGCAGCTTGTGCTTGCATTTCTGCTTGCTGCTGAGCTTTCATCATCTCAGCTTTTATCTTCTCATCATGACTGGACTTTTCCCGAGATGGAACAATATCATCCACAGGCATTTGCAACCCTTTAGCAATTTCACGAAGAATCGCGGAACGGCCTTCCTTACCAACAATCTGCATATCCATTTCGTTGGCTGTTGCATTAAGAAATTCTATTCGACGCATGTTGACAGTTTCTTTAACAGCTAAGTTAACTGCTCCTCTAGGCATAATATCAACATCACCTTTAATACTTTCATCTTCATCATACCGCATGTTATAAACAAACTGTCGATGAACAACTGGTTTAATTACATCATTATCTATGTGCATCACTACTTGACGTATTCCCTTACCAGCTGACCCCATTAACATAGATAACCCCGATGCAGTACGTCCTGCCCCTGACACATTCAAGTCACCATAAACATAAGAGGGAATACCTGAATGGTCGTCAGCTAATTTACTAAACTTATCATATACAGCCATTAACGTATTAGCGTTATCGTCTGGTTGTGTAAATCGGACTGCAGGAGAACTAGAACCAAATGGATCATTAGTTACCTGCCATATCTTCCAAGGATGTAACTGAGTAATATCTTCATTAGGTGGGATACGCTCAAGGTTTACTTCAACTTGAGGGCCTGATGAAATACCCATGTTATTAATTAATGCACGAGCTGATGCGTTACATACACCTTGTATGTCTTCAATAATTTCGGGAATCCCCTTACCCCAAAACGCCCCCGGAGACTTAATAAAGGAAGTTTTGGCGTAAGGTTTTTCACCAAGGGGATCATAGTTAAGAACTGCTTTGATAACATAGTTACCTACAATCCAAACATTAGCATCATACTCACGAGCTTGATCTTCAATTTCTTCTTCGTCCATTCCCCATTCGACAAGCATCTTACCACTGACTTTACCCCAGAACTCTAGAGCGTCATAAATGTCGGTAGGTCTAGACTCGGTATGGAACTTACGTTCTTCTTCGTCTTTCATCATCTCAACATCTTCGTTGATCCATGATTGACCATTACCTAATTCTAAAACTTTTCTAATTGCATCTTCATCGTAACCGGGAACTCCAATCATATCTGCAAGTTCAGTACGACTTAGTGGATGGTGTTCAAATATATATCCATCCCGTATATTAGTAATACCGGGTTCTGGATATACTTTAAATGGATCAACTCTTTCAAACTCTGGAGCAATAACTTCACCAGCTTCTACAGTAGTTCTACCCATTTCATCTTTTGTATAAACTAACTTACGTTGCCTACGAACAACAGGGCCTTTCAAGAAAGCACACGGGTAAGTAACTAAGTCAGTAATAAAATCGTTAAATGATTCTCCCCAACCACCTTGTGCAAACTGATCTGAAATTTTTACTTTCATTTTCTTTGCACGGTTATCTGCATCTTGCAAAAGTTTAAATCTATAGTCTTGCGTTAGCATCTCTTTCATTTCAGCAATGTCATCAGGTGTTGGTGCTTTCTGATGTTGCTCGATCATCTTCACAACTTCTGCTGCAAATACATTTTGTAGTTCTGCAGTTTGGTCAGGAGATAAATCTGGAATAGGTGTTGGTTGCAAATCCCAAGGGGGAGTTCCTTGGTCAAGAAGAATATCACGCAACCAACTCTCAGCAGCACGACATTTAACTTCTGTTATCATCATGTAGATGTCAGAACCGCCTTGCTGATGAATCTGTTGTAATTTATCTGCTTCATACTCACCATTACGTTGACGTAAAGCTTTGAGCATAACTGTTTCAAGTGGTTTCTTAGAACGCTTAGCTGCGTCCCAACATGTTCGTAGATGAGATGTAATACCAAGTACAACGCTATCCGCTTGACGATCAGCGAGCGCTTTGTCTCGTAACTCTTTCTCTTGCTGAACAAGAGTCGCATTATCGATTACTTGTAGCATTACCGTATTATACCTCTAATATTTTTTCTCTTTATCTTTATTCTTTTTTTCCATAACTTCAAGATCCTTCATTTTAACTTTATCATCAGGATCATTTTTGTCAGTGTAAACTACACCGCCGTCTTTGTATTCCCTAACTGGTAACTCAATTTTCATGTAAGGTTTACCTTGACCACAACTTCCTTTCATAATAACCTCCTAAACCTTTTTTGCCAACTTTGGATCTATCTTTTTTTGAACAGACTCTGGTAACTTAGCAAATCCTTTAAATTGTTTTGGTACTTCACCACCATCTTTATATTTTGGTACTGTACTACCACCAGATGTTTTCTTTGCTTCTTTTCGAGGGTCAAAACCTTTAGACAGAAAATACTGCATAAGGCTCATGCTATCAGAAGCCGGGCCATCAAAGTATTCTTCCCGCAGTTTCATCTCTCTTTTAGTCATAAACAACCTCCAATAAGTATATATTACATCATAGTATACACACAAGTTTGTGTTTGTCTAACATAAAAGTAACCCCCGCTAGGGGCAAACCAGCAGGGGCTACAAGGAGTAACATGAATGAAACATCAAGTGACAGGCGAATTATATCAAGTCCAACCCGCTGCCGCAACCCTTTTGACTTGTCTTTTCTGTAAAGTATATGCTGCATCACTCGCGTGATTAATATGCAGCATAAGATACTGTAGCGCTTCTGCAACATGTGAATGTTTATTTTTCTCTATGTTGCCATTCTTTTTGTGGAATCTATATCCTCCCATCATTGCTGCTTTAAGCTGTGTACATTTTGGATCAAGTAGAAAAGCTGCATCGCCGTCTACCTGACGCATCAAGTAATCATCAACAGAAGACAAACGTGCTGACACGCTATTTGTTTTAGCTGGCATTACACGCAGACCTTCTGCTTTAATAATATCTACTGCTGATCGTTCATCAGTTTGAGCACGTTGTATACCTGCTGGATCACAGATAACCATAACAGGTGCTCCAGTAAACCGTTCAAAGATTAATGGTTTGAGTATGGTGCGGACGAAACGCTGTATGCCCATATCGAAACTTACTGCCTCATCGAGAATCAACGTCCGCCCGCGAGGATCTTGTTGCCCTATTACTGCCGCTGGTGTCAAGCCTAAATCCATACCAACTACAACTGGACGTACACCATTTATAATCGGACGTAGGGTTTGTGCCGCAATATGATAGTCTGGTCTAAAATATTTATACACAGGTTGTCCCGCAGAACTTAACCCATATTCCCCATCTACATAAACTCGAATATATTCATCTGACCTACCTTGAGTATCATAATAACCTTCAGGTAAATTTTCTATGTTTTCTGCTAACGGGCTACGACCTGATGGTTGTTTAAACACTTTCCATCCGTTATCATTAGGACTAACTCCATCTTTAGAATCAAGCCCTTCCATTTGATAATACCACCAAGTATCCATAGTCGGGGGGTTAGTGTCACCCCACATACCAAACCATGATGGCCCACCATCTTTAGCAGATGGAAAACGACCAATACGTTTTGACATCGCGTCCATAATATCTGGGTGAATATCTCTACACTCGTTAAACCATGCGAATGTTAATTCAAGTGAGTTCAAGTTTGCAACATCGTCAGCATCATCAAGTGCACGAAACATTACTTCACACTCAACATCACCAACCTTAAAGAAAAAAGTTTTTGTAGTACGCATAAAGTTTCCACACACTCCCGTTGGAAACCAATCTAAAAAAGTTTTAATTGTCGTATCCTGCAACTGACGTGCAGTTTCACGGACAATAGCTACTCGTGATTTACGAATACCTTGTTTGTTAGGAGCCTGTTGCGATGCTCGACGTATTACTTCAAAACAACTGGCTACTGATTTACCCGAACCAACAGGCCCCATAAGTACACGCATCTTTGCATCAGATGCCATAAAATCTTTACACGTCTTTGTAGGGGTGTAATCAATATCCATTAGAAAATAACCGCGCCAAGAATGAAACTAACAATACAAGCAATGATAGGTTTCTTATGATACCTTACTCGTCTCGTCCATTCCCGAGGCGTATGACCAAATACAATCATGCTTCCTCCTTTTCTAACAGTATAACTATATACTGCGTTGGTATATTCTTTCTTTTCAGAATTTTAGTTCTGTAGGATATACCTAGTTTTACTAATTTGTAAGTGAAATTATCATAGTCTGAGATAGTGTCAAACGATGTTGACTTACTACCTTCGTATGAATCCGTAAAATTTTTAAGAACTTCCAATCGCTGTTGTGTCTTCAACTGCCTCAGCGTCGATAACAGTTGCTGGATGTTCTTGTCCTCCGAGATTGATTGTGATCTTAACTCCTCCACCTGCACCCTCCGTTGTAACGTCACCCTTAGGTTCAAGCCCACCCCACTTAACTGTGGATTTAATAAGGTCAGCTTTAACCGCAGCCGAAGTATCTGGACTGTGGATTAAACTCCAAGAGGTTGTTAGTAGTTCTTCTGCTTGAGCACGAGCTTTCAGTTTGAAAGTCATGCCTTTCTCTTTAATCTCATCTCTATAAGAAGTTACCTTCTTAAGAAATATAGGATCTTTATTAAACACGAGTATATCCTCGGCAGTAATATTATGCCGATCTTTTACTTCGTCTAAAGTCTCTCCGCTGCCTTCTAGCATAAGCGCTGTATCGAAGGCGAAACGGTCAGACCACTTTGTATGTTTCAAAGGTATAGTGTCCATAACTAAAACATTATGCCTAAAATTACCGAGCTGTCAAGCGCAAGTGAAACTTTACACTTGGATTTTTTGGGTCTTGTTATGTGAGGTTTACTTATATGGGGGGGAGGGGTCAATCGCGTGTCCATGTCCCCCCCTGCCATTTAATCCAATAGTCAAAATATATACAAGGTAAAACCCTAGCAAATAGCCCATACTTGACAAAACTGTAAATTTAACCCATAGTTAAATCATCAACAAAACGTTGATACCCGAACAGTCAGCGGGAATACTGACTAACAACTGGAGGTCTACATGAGTAGAATCTTTGAAGGTAATGTTAGCCTAGTTGCTAACACCAAGGGTGAGATTGCCCTGAAGCGCGACCTAAACGGTGCTTGGAATTCAACTAACGCTAAGGAACTATATGCTAAGGCTATGGAACTTAGTAAGGCGAAGAAAATGCCACTACATAAGTGGAGTTTCTTCAAGGCTGACGGTGGAACTGATGTTCTACTAATGGCTGACAGATACGGTAATCCTAGAATTACTATCTTGCCAGCCAAGGCCGAGGGTCAAGCCAAGTCAAAAGTGACTAAGCTAGCCTAACTTAACCCCGAGGGGAGAGCAATCTCCCCTCACAACAAACTGGAGACAATTATGTCAATGAAAGATTGTAAAAGAGAGTACCGAGTAGATTGGATTGAATACGGAAACCTTTACTCAAGATGGTACTACAAGGAAGCTGACGCCAAGAACCTAGCATTCAAGCTGAAGCATGATACAGAGATCGAAGCAGACAATGTAACAGTCTCACACAACCCAGCTAGAAAACTACACTAAGGAGAACGGAGGGAGCCTAACAAGCTCTCTCCTTTTTTTTGTCTTTTATTTTTTAATAATATATATCCCATACGTCGGGGGGTTTCGGCACGACATTATCTTAGATTAAACGTCAAGTTAAACCTTTAGTTTACAGGTTGTGGTACATTTGGTGTAAAGTTATACATCTATCTAGTATCTAAAAGCATACTTGACACAACATCTTGAGTTTTAGATAGCGAAAGTTTACACTTGGATTACCAAATGGCCTTAGTTTACAGGGGTTTACACCATATACGCAGGAGAATACTATCTAAACTATCTAAATTATCTATTAAATTTACATACATCACTCTCCAAATCTTAATCTAGGGTAATATAAGGTAATCGCCGTAGCCAAGGATTATCTTCTAAAACTTAGATACTTTAGATACTTCCTCTCAACACGTTGATATACAATAGAAACTCTTATCTAATACCTGATATAAACCACAACATACACACAGATAGTGCCACCCACCAGTAGATAATTGCTAGTTTAAACTTGACGCTTTCTCTGTGTACGGGGCCAAACTTGACAAACCGACCTCGCCGAGCCAAACTGGGTTTGCTTTTCGGGGTTGTCCCTTAAGGCGATTTAATCAACCATTTAACTGGAGGTCAATATGGCTAAAATATATGAAGGTAACGTATCTATCTTTAAGAATACTAAGAACAAGATTGTTGTGAAAGCAGATCCTGAAGGGCAGTACAATGCTGATTCAGTTGATTCTCTTTCCAAGACAATGACTGAGCTTGGTACTAAGTTGAAGGCTGAAGTAAACTTCTTCATTCCTGAGACTAACACTGGTGACTTGAAAGCAATGTTACTAGTGAATCGTTGGGGTGCTCCTTATGTAGCATTCTTACCAACATCTACAACTGGCACTAAGAGCAAGGTTGAGAAGCTTGCTTAATCAATTTGAGGGAGAGTGGTGTATTACTGCTCTCCCTTTTCGTGTTTCATTAATCAATTTATGGAGGTTTATATGTCTCAATGTGTACTTTGTAATGCAGATATACATGACAAACGTGTAAGTTTAGGATACACTACTTGCATGATTTGTGGTGACAAGGAAGCTCAAAAGGTAGTGCATACTGTACTACCAATGCACAAATCTAACTACATGTTAGTGACCAATCGTAAGGATTTGATTGGTTTCAATACCAAAGGA
>Ga0208159_1001046_pt1 | contig 10604 bp, 5 predicted proteins | sample 9_EtaG_FD_184082 | JGI IMG/M metagenome (GOLD analysis project Ga0208159, IMG submission 184082) | Marine viral communities from the Subarctic Pacific Ocean - 9_ETSP_OMZ_AT15188 metaG (SPAdes) (version 2) | ecosystem: Environmental > Aquatic > Marine > Oceanic | place: Pacific Ocean | collected... | reverse complement strand
AACGTCCTTGTTCTTTGGGGTACCAGAAATACCCGGAGTCTTGTGTCAACCGTTAAGTCTCTTGAAGAAAGGTCAACCTTCAAACATCTATTCTCAAAAGCTACCTTGCCAGAACGAACATCCGAGGGAACTTTGAAAGACCTCTCAGGCGGCGTAGGTATCGGCAGGATGATGAATCTGTCTTCTACGACAGAGGACAGCTCTAAGTCTTCTGCCGAGAGAATAGAGGAGGAATTTAAGGCCCTCTGCCCTACCTCTGTTGTTGGCCCTAAGTCTGCCGTGTCAACCGTCAAATCAAGAACAAGAGCCTTGCCCTCAACCTCAAGATTAGAGATTAAAGACTCTAGGCTAACCTGATAGTCTGAGGTTAAACTTATGCTCAGTACAGAGGTGTCTGACGCTATGTCTCCCCTGATAAGCTCTAGGCTCGAACTTACAGACCGGCTTTGTACAACCGACTGAGAAGACAAGGGGGATATATCAACAGCAGTGCTTGCACCTAAAGACTTTGTAGAAGCTGAGGTCTGTAGGGATATACTGTCTAATGCTATTGAAACAGAGCCACCAAGCGTCTTGTCAGACACAACTGTTTGTGACGACAGGGGCTCTATGTTTACCGGAGCATTAGATGATACAGGTCTGCCTGAGACAACAGTTGTTGTTGAAACATCGACCGTAGACACAGTGACGGAAACGCCTAGTGTCCTGCTGGAAACGCTTGTGTTAGATGTTAGACTGGATACGCCTAAAGATAGGTTTGAAGATACAGACCTGTCCGAGACAGAGGTGAGGGTGCCTAAGTCTTGAGGGTCAACCTCTACGTTTGTAGCGGACTCCTCAAGGGTGTCTAGGTTGATACCCCACATACCGGAGTATCCAGACAAAAGGCTTACTGGCCCAGACTGCCCCCCGACAAGCCTGCCGATGTTTACACCCAGAGTCTCTGTGTCGGAGACGGCATGAGAAGATAGCATGTTAGAGGAATAGCCGAAGGTAGACTGACCCCCTTGACTTCCTCTAGCGAAATCGCCTGAGATGGAAACGTCTTGCTCTACCCCGTCAACTGTGAACTTAGAAAAGCCTGTGTACCTTGACCCATTAGAGCTTGTGTAGCCCCCGGAAAGGTTTGCCCCCAGCAGAACATCAAAGTCATCTTCAGCAGTGACGCTGGTTGTAGTAGCGTTTGTGCTAAAGCTGCTAGTGTCTAAGAGGGAGGTAGAGTCAAAAACCTCAACGGCAGTTCTTGTTGTGCCACTTACGTTCTGTTGAGTTCCGCTTACACCCCTAAATACTTCTGCACTGTCGTTAAGCTCTAGTACGGCAAGTACGTGGTTAGCATTCGAGCCTGTGGTGTTGCCGGAGACACTACCTCCGGTCGAAGGGAAAGAGCCTAGAGCCTCCCCCAGAAAAACCTGAGACTCAAGAGAGTTCGCACCCTCTACAATCGTGGTGAATATCTCACCTATGTCTGCGTTGCTGCTACTTCTAGCGTAACTGTTAGAGCGTACATCATTCTGAAAAGTGCTGTTGACAGAAAGCCCCATCCAGCGTTGAGTTCTTACCGAACCAATGCCTCGCCAGTATTGACCCCCAAGTACCAAGTAGCGCTTGCCAGAAGTCTTTGTTGAAACAGTTTGACCTGACGAAATCTCAATGGCGCTTGTGTCACTTTGGACAACAGAGGTAAAACCTGAGATGGAAGTCGGTGTAGTCGAACCGTTACAAGACGCCTGTGTGCTTTGGTACAGACCTACGTTACTGTAGTAAAGAGGGGTCACTTGAAAGAAGGAAGACTCTGTCCCTCCTGTTGGTGCGTCTGTGTCTCTCCTCCACTGAAATTGAACTTCAGCAGACGAGGGGTTATCGACTATAGCCCAAGCCCTAACGTAAGCCGTATCATCAGCGTTATTTCTGTCGTAGCCAGAGCCAGATGTGCCTACAAAGTTAGCAGAACCAGACGAAAGTACAAGCCTGCCTTGGGGGTTACATCTTCCGTTAGACGTGTCCAAAAACTCAAAAGCTGCGGTTACAAGGTAGCCATCAGCATCAGAGGGAAGTGTTAAGGTGGAGGTAGTAGAGTCAAAAGAGTAACTAGCGTCATTCCGGTCCTGTGTAGAGAACATCCCATTAGGAGCGGCAAACGTGGTAGTTGGCAGAAGAGTTGTGGTTCCACCCGACCACTGTCCTATGTCTGCCATGTTCTACCTCTTACGTTGGGTCTCGGAATGTCACCGTGCTAGATGGTGATGAGAAGGTGTCACCAGAAGTAACGGCACGGGTGGGGCTAATGTCTCCTGTAGCCAGAAGCTCGCTGCCAGATACAAGGGCGTAGTGCGTCGCTGTGCCTGTGGAAGTAACGCTACCCCCTGTGACTGCCCCTACAGTGGCTTGACGCCCATCAGGAGACCCGTCAGAGGGTCCGGTGACTGAACAGGAGCCATTGCCAAGGCTTGCGGAGCCTGTAGCCTGTGAGTAGGTTGTAGGCTCTGTGTTGCAGATGTGAAGCGTGGTAGTCTCAGCGACAAGGTAATCTAGGCCCCCGTCGAGAACGCTGTTAGAAAGTGTAGGCATATCTAAAACCTCTGTTTTCGTTTAAGGTGCGTCTGTTACAATGTCAGTAGCAACCATGTTGTACATAGTAAAGTCTGCGGAACCCACGTTGTCTTCTATGGTTGGGTAAGTATCCCCATCCCCCATACGCCACCAGTGGTTTGGTGAGTCGGTTAGCAAGTCAAGATCATGGGTAGACCCCGAGTTGTAGATGTCTGAGATGTTACTAGACTGGTCAGAGTCCCAAGTTGCAATCTCATCAACCCGCGAACCTCTTAGGGAGTTACCGCTAGTCAGCCTGCCAATTCGGAAGTTTGTGCCTACAATACTAGAAGCGTAGCCATAGTTTCCGTGTGTGTTGTTTGTAGTTTGTAGCGTACCGTCAATGTAAATCTTAAACCTGCCGTAGTAGGTACTCATCTGGTCCGACGCGGAACCTGTAGTACCTCCGTCGTAAGAAACCAATATGTGCTGCCAAGTTCCTGCTGTTATACTACCCGTAGGGGTGGTAAGTTGCAGATAGTTGTTTTGAGACCCAAACCTAAACCTAAGTCTTTTTTGGCTAAGGTTGTTAGTCTGACGCAACTCCATGTACCCGCCTTGGCCTATAGATGTCCCAGAGCCGTAGTAGAGTATAACCTGACCTCTAGAGTCCGTGTTTCCTTTGTACCACATAGAGATTGTCCATGCGTCACTAGCCCCCGAACCGTTGCTGGACCTACCTAGAGTTGGCTCTAAGAGTGCCGCTGTAGCTTGTAGGTAGTCTTGGTTCTCGAAGTTTACACTTTTTGTGTTGCTGAAAGGGGGTGTAGACACAACAAGACTTATTGTCTCAGAGTCTTCACCAAAGTAGTTAATAGCCTTAGCGGTAATACTGTAAGTTCCTACCGTAAGGGTAGAACCTCCAATCAGCTTACGCATATTGCCTTCTACGTTGACTACACCAGAAGGTAAGTTTGACCACTCGTAACCAACACCTTTAGTCGCAACCAGTTCGTAGTTAAGGGTATCACCTTGGGTCATGTTGACCGTAGTTGCAGATGTGATGGTGGGAGGAACACCTGTAGAACTCCCAGAGGCAGAGAACTCAGCGTTAAGCGCGTTGCATACATCATTAGCATTGGCTCCATAAGAAGACCCTGCTTGATCCACAAAGTCCCCGAAAGGAACCTGAGTAAAAATGTTGATGTCCTTAGAGATGTCCGTAATGTTAATCTTCACATCAGAGGGGTCATCCATAGTGGCCTGAAGCGAGTTTAGGAACTGCACACCGTTAGCGTTCTCAATGAACACGGCACCTGCATTTTGGTCCTTGAATATCTTAATAGTCACCGTCAGATTTCCTCACTTCAATAACCATACCTGCGTTCACCAAAGTACCGCCTCCAGACAGCTTAACTTGGGGTTGGATAGGGTTGTCCCTAGTGTTGTCATCACCGACATAGATGTAGTGAGTAACAAGAGCCTGACGGTATTCTCTGCCAGAGCCTTCGTCTAGTCGGTTAACCGTAGTCTCAAGAGTATAAGCGCCCGCTCCACCCCCAAGAGTGTACCGAAAGTCTAGGGCTGCGTTATTGGTCGTAGGTGTGACTGTGTAGTCCATACGTATGATGATAGAAGAACCAATAGGCAGTTCGTTAATCAAGATGGCCCCTGTGGAGGGATCAAGAAGGTTCGTACAACCTGTGGGCAGCTTATTATTAGAGAAAGCCCCTGCACCATCGTTAGGTATGTCTGTCCAAGTGTCATCCAGAAGAACTACAGGGTTAGACGCAGTGCTTGAATCGTTGTAGTCAACAAAGCCCCCAATATCCTTAGCTTGAAGCATAGGGATTACGAAGGTCTTATTGTTGTTGCACTTGATGACTAGCTGGTTGTCATCGTCCATCTCAGCACTGTAGATAGCAAAGTGGCCAAGAGGAATACCTGCGCCGTTCTGGATAACCTCAGTCTTATTTGTGACTGACACCTTACCAGCAATAGTCATATCGCCATCGTCATAGGTAACAACAAGCATGTTCTCACTGTTGACCTTGATAGACTTGATACCACGACCGTCTTTGCCGTCTACACCGGCTTTGCCTACTGGACCCTCTGGGCCTTCGATAGACTTACCGTCTGCGCCATCCTTGCCGGGCTTACCTTCAGGGCCGCGCTTTCCGTCGATACCGTCAATACCGTCGATGCCATCGATTCCATCGCGTCCCGCTTTACCTACCAGACCTTCAGGGCCAACAATGCTCTCGCCTTTGTCACCAGTGTCCCCCTTGTCACCCTTCTCTCCTTTGTCACCCTCACGTCCCGTGAAGTCTTTCTTAAGAAGCTCTTTGGCTACAACAGCTTTGATGATAGCTACATTGTTGGCAAACTCAGTCATCTTTCAGGTACTCCAAAGAGGCTTTAAGAACCTCCTCTTGCAAAGCCACAAGTTTAGAGACTTCTTCGTCTTCATCTTCCTGATCTTCCTCTTCCTCTTCTTCAGGCTCACTCTCTTGTACGGGAGCCAAAGCAGCCTGACGGGCTACCTCAAGTGACTCTTCGTACTTCTCACGGTCCAACTCGGGTAGTTCCGCATTGTGAAGAAGGGCATCAACAATCTCCGGTTGGTCTGCCAAGTTAATGTTAGCACCATTGAGATTGCGAAGGTATGCGCCAAGCTCTTTAAGGTCATGGGGAGCAACGTCACCAGCCACAAGCTTAGGCATAAGGTCAGGGTTAAGGTTATTCAGTTCCCACAGAGAGCCAATAAGCTGCTTGTTGAGAACGTCTACGAGTTGCTGGATATAAGACTCCAAGGCACGTAGGAATAGGTCTGTCTTGCTCTTAGAGAGTGCGTAGGAGCCATTAGAACCCCCGCCCAACATAAGGAACTCAGACAGTACGCTACGAGCAATGTCATGCTGGTAACGACGAATGATTGGATCAATGTCAATGTTTCGAGTGCCACTAGAGGCCATAAGCTCTACGTCTACCAGACGTTCTCCTGTAGGCGCACCGTCCTTATCCGGGTAGGTATCACTAGGTAGAATGATATAGCCTTGGTCGTTGAACTTAACGTCACGTAGGATGGACTGTAGTTCATTACGGAAGGCTACCTGACCCTCAGTAGCATCAGGTGACAGATATTCAGCAGGCACACGAGCAACAGGAATACCAGCCAACTCACGCTCAACACCTACAGCTTCAATAGCCTGCATATTGTTAAGGTACTGGTAGCTAGTGTATGCGTTGCGGAGGATGGACCTACCAGAAGGATCACCGTTGATCGTAGTAGTGCGGTAGTAAACAGATTTACGGGTAGGGATATACTTCTTGCCCATACCGAAGCCTGTACTCTGGTAGATGCCTAGAATATCCCCGGTCTTATGATCTACGTCAAACCTGTCGATAGTCCAAGGGGAGCGACAAGCAAGCTTACGGACACCCATACGGCCATCGTTATGCTTGGACTTCTTCTTGGGGTTCTGACTTACGCCTTCCCGGCGCTTGTACACAACCTCAAACCAAGAGAAACCGTAGGACAAGAAGCTAAGGGCTTCAGCAACGTGGTCATCAAGAGTGTGTTCCATATCCTCTAGGACACTCTCTACGAACTCTTTCTCCTTCTGTGCGGCCTCACTGTCATCAGCAGCCTCTACCAGAATGTCCACATCACGAAGCATCTGTTCGACCGCGTACATAACAGCACCGATGGTACTATCGTTGTCACGCATCTCACGGTACTTCTTGACAGCCGAGCGGCCTTTAAGCTCCGTAAGGAACTCGTCAGCACGGAAGTTGCCATTGTGGACACTCTGGCCTGCCACACCGAGAATAGCAGTAGATTCAGTTTGTGACAGGCTTTTCATATTAAGTTTCCTTAAGTTTCAGAGGCAGAAACAACAGTCTAAACCGAACTGAGTACGATTGAGCCGTTAATGTTACGTTCGTTGGTTTCGGAAAGGTCTGTAACACCGCTAACACTAACAGACTGAGTGCCCGAGACCGTAACAGGACGATCACCAAACACAGTGTACTCTCCTGTCAAAATGTCTTGGTTCACGTTTTCCGTCACGCCCGAGATAGACAGCGCCGAAGGTTGGTTTTGAGAGAATGCGATAGCGGACAGGAAGTCACCGGCATTAGCTGAAATGTCGATAGAGCCGTTATCAATTACCGAAGACGGCGTACTCAAGGCAAAAGTTCCCGAGCCCCCGTAGATCGGCTTATGATAGCACGCCGCGATTCGAGTATCCCCAGAGGGAGAAAGCGTAATGTTGGCAGTGGTGCCCGTCACTCCGGGGACAAAAGCCCAGCCAGCAATAAACCCATCGTCTCCGTTGATTTCAACAATGTCGGTCGTAACCGTCACACTGCCAATCTGGATGCTGTTCATCGTCAGAGGATCGCCACCGCGAAGAGCCACATACTGAATCAAAATGCCGTGGCGACCCGACTCCGTGCCCATAGATTGAGAGTTAAACACACTAGTACCAGATACAAACCCGCCCCGGTCATCAATGTTCAGAACGCCCGCCCCTGCCGAAATCGCGACAGGATCATCAGCAGTGGTCGGAGTGACCGTCAGGCTCTCCACCGCACTCATGTTGCCGAACTTGTCGCGCCATACGAGGTGGACGTTGTGCAGGTCGTCGGTTGTTAGCCCGCTAATGCTAATCGTTTGCGCCCCGGCTGTGAGTCCTGTGCTGGTGGCCGTGGTAAAGCCAGCCGCGCCCGTTGCGTCTTGCCCTCGCAAAAATTGAAGGTCAGAAGGGGCGGCCGCACTACCTTTGCTTACTACCACATAAGCGTCACCGTCAGCTTGCTGTGTCGTAAAGGATACCCGCGCAGAGGTTGAGGACGTGGCATTAATGGATACGCTTTGCAAACCCAGAGCGTTGAACGGGTAACCGTGGACCGCCGGGTAGTAGAGGTCGAACATTTTCTCCACCCAACTGTCTATACCTTGCGCGCCCGGTGTGCCCGGAACCAATACCCGGCCACCATCTGAAAGAGTGCCTTGCAAAATCCATGGGTCATCGTTCAGAGCTTCAACGTAGAAATGTCTCGACGTGTAGTCGAACAACGAGCCATCACCAGTGACAGCATCAGCCTGCGCTTTAGCCACTTGCACGAGGAATAGAATTTCTCCCCACCAAGTCGTCCCGTTACCCACAGAGCGATAATAGTTGTTCTGCCCAGACCAACGGCCATCGTTCTTACGGTTATCGTCGTCGTCGGTTTTGTCACTTACGTGTTCAGGAAAGCCGGTATAGTCCGAAGTCCAATTAAAAGCACCCGAGTTTGCAGATGGGTTGTCCACCATGTCTTGATCGACATATTTCGTCTGGTCAAACTCTTGGAACAGGTTATTCAACGCCAGCATGTCAGCGTCGCCAAACAGAGCCCCTGCAACGTAGTTTGAGGGTCCGCGAGAGTTGTTATGCCCGCCGTCCATTTCCATGAAATCGGTTTGGGTGGTAAGGTCAGTTACGCCCGTTTGGTAGCGCATCTTGAGTACGACACCGTTAACGTCGATGCCGCGTTGCAAGTACCAATCAAGTAGAGGTGCCTTTTGCCCAAGCGGGATGTCTGCCTGCATCAAAAACATGCCATCGCGCTGTTCAACCTGTCCATCACGCGAATAGGTGTTAAGTACGGAAGTTTGCAGGTCGAGTCGCTTTTGCGTGCTAACAGGGTCAATGACCGTTTGGTTGAAATACCTCAACTGGTCTGCCACAAGCGGAGCATCCTCAAGTCGCTCAAGAGCCGGGATTAGGTCGTAGTTGATGTCCCGAGCCCGTAAACGAGGCCGTGCGCCGCGCTCAGAGGGCCACATGTAGGGCGGGCGGTACTCGTCAGCGTAGGGTATCGTATCCACGCAGGTAATCACGAGGAAATTGCGGGAAGCAGATGATCCGCCTGCGTTTTCATCTCCACGGTGAATGATAAGCGTGTCACCCGCCGTCAGTGTCACAGGGAGAGTCACACGCAACGAGGCGTCATAGTTTGTGATTTGGGCATCAAGGCCCGAGCCATCAACCCAACCTTGAGATACGCCACTGACAACGAAGTCGTCCCATATAGCGTCTGGGTTCAGCATTGCCCCGTTTACTGCTCTTGGGGTCGTCAGAGGCCCCGGTGTATAGCTGTTGATCGTAACGCCGCTACCTTCATCCAGAACGAAGATGTCGCCTACGCCCCCGCCGTTGGCCTTATAGTGCCCAACTGTCGTGGCCCCGTCAAAGGTTACATCAATTTCGCTGACAAGGTTTGTAAGCGTCGTCGTGCTGGATGTACGTGCGAGACCGCCACCGTTGGCCGTGTCGTCATACACATCTGCAATGCGGGCAGGAGTCCGAGTGTCGGGGGAAAGTGCAACCGTAATAAAGGTGTGAGAGGTGAAAGTTGAGGTTAGCGACTCCGTTGCTGTAAGTCCTGCTACCTCCTGCACCTCTGACATCATAGAATAAGTCTCGATACGGTGGTCAAAGTTTGTCGTCGGAAACTGGAACTTGCGATCCGCTTCCTGAGTTCTAGACGTTGGCTCAACCGATGGTCGGCGGCTGTCGCAGCGCAGCACAAGGCTGTTGGCGGAGGTGGTTGTCACCGTGCTGTAGCTGAACTCCGTACCTGTGCGGTTTTTACCGTCTGCGGCATCGAAGTTATAGCACCCCGCATTAAGTATCGTTGCGGAGCTACTGAGCGTAAACTGTAGGCTACGAGCGGAAGAAGGAACCTTGTAGGTCCAGACCCCTGCAACGTGATTGTCGAAGTTTTCAGTGATGTCATTGGCAAAGCGCAGGGTGCCGGGAGAACAATCTCCAGACACAAGAGCTGTTGAACCATTTCGGCGCATCCAAACCACGATCAAATCGCCCGCTTGGACCGAAGGTGTGTTAACCGTGCCGCTGCCTTCCATCATCCAAACCGCGTCATGCTCGTCGGGCAGGATATCGACAACCTCGCTTTCACCACCGCTGTCAGCAGAGCTGAGCATCATCCCCACCACGTCAGCCGTGGGAGTATAGCTAGCACCACCATTCGTCGCAATAGTCTTGCCGTCTGCACGCCACGTAACAGGTCCAGCTACGTCAACACCATTGCGCTGAGCTGTAATCGTCTGCCCTGCCACGGCAAAGCCATTGTCCAGACCTGCAAGTTCGATGTCTTCGGAGGGTACGTCAGACCCAAACTTGTTCAGGTAAATGCGGTAGGACTCTACTGCTTGAGGCGTAAAGAAGCTCTTGCCGTTAAAGAAGAACCTAGCGATTTCAGAGTTATAAGTAACCCCCGAAGGCAGATTATCAATGTAGTTAGCCTTGTAGATGGAATAGGGGTTGCTCATAGTCTTACCTTTGTCTATAGACCTTTGTTGCTACTGTAGACCAGTTTTAGTTGAGGTTTGCTGTAGCCATTAAGCATAAGTTCAGTCAAAGCCCAAACGCAAGCGTCAAGTCTGTCAGGAGAACCGATAGAACCTAGTGGCTCCCATGTCCTCATTTGAGTTTCTAGTTCGTTAAGGTTGGCACCATCTTCTTGGTTCCTTACGTGATGCACCAAACCACGCTCATACAGGGCCGCTACAGGCTCCGCACGGGCATACTTACCTCTCGACGCCCTAACCATCTTCAGAGGCACGCTCTCGTCCTCTCCGTGGATCGTGTGCTTGACCATATCACCACCTTGGTTGACTTCGGCTACGATCCTATCAGCTTCGTACTGATGGTAGAGTTCAATAGCCTTAGCCGCCCAACCTTGGGGTGACAGTCTATCAGTATAATCTCCGAGGATATAAGCCTTACCGTTCACATCGACACCAGCAACAACAATACCAGTCATATCAGACTCAGCATTAGCTGTGACAGCAGGGTCAAGCGCTACAACAATACGGGTAAGATCGGGAACCTTGTCTCTGTCCACCTGACACCCATCAAGAGTATCGGTAGTCCACAGAGCGCCTTCGTTTTCTTCCAAGACCTCAGCATAGAGTTCTTGACGACCAAGCCTAGTGCCCTCATATTGAGTTACAACCGCTTCCAAGAAGACATCTGCTAGGTTTTCTGAGTTATCGA
>Ga0208159_1001043_pt1 | contig 10611 bp, 15 predicted proteins | sample 9_EtaG_FD_184082 | JGI IMG/M metagenome (GOLD analysis project Ga0208159, IMG submission 184082) | Marine viral communities from the Subarctic Pacific Ocean - 9_ETSP_OMZ_AT15188 metaG (SPAdes) (version 2) | ecosystem: Environmental > Aquatic > Marine > Oceanic | place: Pacific Ocean | collected... | reverse complement strand
TATCAGATTTACAAATAGATAACGGTGGAGAAGTTAAATACTCAATTAAGGTAGATAAACAAGATGCTCAAGATAGAATATACATGCACGTTTCAGGATATAACGGGACTACTTCAGTCTTTTCAGGCACTGATATCCTGTCTGAATCTGGAGTATCAACAGGCTACCAATCTTACAACGGTTCTTTCGATTTCAGTGGTGTTTTAAATAAAATTATTGTTGAGGTTGGTGGTAGAGATATAAACATGGCTGTTGGTCCAATGTTTGATGATGTCACTGTCAATGTTTTCTATAATGTAATTAATACCATTGTTACGCAGCATATAACCACTATTGAAGAAATTTATTATTTAAATATTTTTGATCCTATTGAATTAGATTTTGTTGAAGAAGTTTTTGAATACAACGATGTTAGTATGGAAGATGGAGAAATATCTTTTACTCCGATTGAACCTGAGGTTGAAGAAATTTCTTTTGCAAGTGTCGAATTAGAAATAGCTGAAATAGAAATTAATTTACCTGATCCTGAACCTGAAATTATTGAAGTTGAAACAGAGGTAGAGATGGAAATTGAAATGGAAATGGAGGAAGTCTTAGTTGTTGAGGCTGAACCTGAGGAAGAAATCACCGAAGAATCTCAAGAAGAATCACAGGAACCAGAACAAGAACAACCGCAAACAGCACAAAAAGAAGAAGATTCAGAAGAAACGGTAGAAGAAGAGAAATCATCGGAACCTAAGGTATCAAAGAAAGAAAAAGCCGCCACCAAAATTGTAAAAAAAATTGATGATAAGGCAAGGTATGATGACGCTGCTCAGACTAAAACCCTAATTGTAATGCAGATACTTGGCAATACGAAAACCTTTTTTGATAGTCAGTCATTTATACAAGATACAAACGTGACAGAGTATTTAAACAAGACAATAGATGATCAGTATGGTATGTTGTTTGACATGGCACAGGAAAATACTATTCAGGAGATGATAAATGCCCAGTATTGAGTACGCAGGAATGAAGGTATCTGGGGGGAAAGTCTTTGCTATTCTTACCTTATTAGGTGCACTTGGTTCAGGTGCTTGGGCAGTCTTTAATTTTTATTCCGACTATCTTTCAATGAAGGAAAAAATTTTGACTTATACCGAACCAGACCTTTCAGGGTTTGATAAGAAAATTGCACTTGTAGAAAGTAATACGAAGGCACAAATGGAGATTGTTTTACAAAAGGTTGAAGGTTTAAAAAGTGAATTAGATATAGTTTTAGAAGAAATAAACCTAATATCACAGGTTAGTAGAGAACTTAAAGATGACCTTAAAACAGATCTACGTAACATGGAAAATGACGTACGTCACATAACTACCATCGTAAATGACGTGGAAGATAGACAAAAAGAGGACACTAGAGAGATACTTGATGAGATTAAACTGATAGAAGAAAACCTTGAATTAAATATTGACAAAGCCTTAAATAACCCTTTAAGTGGAATGAGTGCAACAAAATAAGGAGCTAACTATGTGTAATTGTAAAACAGATGCGGATTGTATATGTCGACTAAGATAGATATTAAAACAGTATTGCCCTATCTAGTATTGTTTGGAACAATAGCAATGACATGGGGCATGTGGTCAGAACGTCTAAACGCAGTAGAGGAAAAGGCAGATAGTGTTGCAAAAATGCAACAAGATATTGCTATTATAAAAGAAAGAATTCTTCAAATGGATGATAAAATTATGTGGATTGAAGAGTTTTTAATTAAAACAGTCGATTTTTGATACCTAAAAAATTATTAAAATTAGTAAAAGAAGATGTAAGACTTTGGTCTAAACACTTTTTAGAAGTGCCAAACGTGCAGTTAAATAACTTACCTGCCTGTCCCTATGCTAAAATGGCTTGGCTACAAAATAAAGTAAATGTACAGCTTAGAGATCCTGATAAGGGATATGTTTCATATCTGCATAAATTAATAAAAACAATAGATTATAATAAAATAGAGCTTTTAATTTATTGTGATCCTTTTTACAAAGAATATAGCATTAATAAATTTCAAAAAATTATAGATAAATTTAATAATAAATATAATCCTCAGGATCATTACTTTATGGGCTTTCACCCCTACAGTCCTCCTAATGATGATGATCATGAATTTTTAACAAATCCTAGTGGTGACAAATCAGAATTACCTGAGTCAAAAATAGAGTATTCAATGATGTTGATACAAAAGTTCTCGAAATTATATAAGGAATCTGATAGATTAAAACGTATGGGTTATTATAAAAAATGGCCTACAGACTACTATCATGAGGTAGTGTCGTCTAGACAAAAACAATATAAAAAGCTTTTTATGTAAGGAGGCTAACATGGTCGGAATGGCAAAAAAGAAAAACGCAAATAAAATGAGTATGATGCGTGGTGGCGGTATGATGCAGAAAATGCGTGGTGGCGGCATGGCAAAAAAGAAGCAAGTGAAGAAAAAGAAAAAAACAAAAAAGAAAAAGTAAAAAATGACCACATCAGGAACAACAACATTTAATTTAGAAATAGATAAGGTCATACAAAGAGCTTATCGAAGAGCAGGAAAATCATTACGCACAGGATATGATTTAGAAGCAGCTCGTGATAATTTAAATTTGTTGTTTTCTGAGTGGGCTAACAGAGGATATAGTTTATGGAAGGTGCAAAATCATACACAAAATTTAACTGCATCTACAAATCAATATACAGCACCATCTAACGCTGATGATATTTTAGAAATGGTTTTTAGACAAACAACAGGTGGTAATCAAACAGATACAACAATGACAAAAATTTCTAGATCTGAATATCAAAATATTCCTAATAAAGAATCTACGGGAACTCCCACACAGTTTTATGTACAAAGAAATTTATCTAATGTGACAATTACAACTTACTTAACACCTGACACAACAGATACACAAATTAATTATTGGTATGTTCAAAGAATAGAGGATGTTGGTAAATACACTAACACACCTGATGCACCTTTTAGATTTTTACCATGCATGGTATCAGGTTTAGCATATTACTTATCTCAAGAAGTAAATCCCGCATTATCTGGTGAATTAGAAAGAAGGTATGAATCTGAATTAGCAAGAGCTATTACTGAAGATTCTCAATCTACCTCTGTAAATATTGTTCCCAAGAATTTTTATCCAGGTGTCTAATGGCTTATGCAGTAGGTAAATATTCAGAAGCCATATGTGATAGGTGTGGTTTTGAAGTAAAATATTTAGAATTAAAAGAGGAATGGAATGGTCTTTTAGTTTGTCAAGAATGTTACGAGCCAAAACATCCACAATTAGAACCTGCTTATTCAAGTGCTGATGCTGAAGCATTAGAGAATCCCAGACCTCAGGTTAGATTAGCTATGACAGTAACAGCGGGAGCACCTAATGATACTTTTTTTAATAGTAACGGGATGTTACCCTCCACACCTAGTAGGCCCTTGATAATGGGATCAAACTTGGGTACAGTGACAGTGGTAATATCATGAATTATTCTGAATTGTTAGATAATGTAAGAAATTATACTGAAGTAACTTCTGATGTATTAAGTAACGCAGTCATAAATGTTTTTATAACAAATACAGAAAATAAAATAGATAGAGCGATTGATGGTGATTATCAGCGTAGATATGCTACTACAACTTTTACAGCAAACAATGCTTTTTTAGATGTGTCGGGGCCTGAAGGTGGTTTTAGATTTGTAAGAGGTTTACAGCTTGTAAAATCTGATGACACTAGAGTTTGGGTAGAACAAGTAGATACAACTTTTATTGATGAATACGCAGTAGAAAGATCAACTACAGATACAAATTTTACAGGAGAGCCTAAATACTGGGCTAACTGGGATGCTACAACACTTATTGTAGCTCCAACTCCTAATACAGCTTATACTGTTGAAATGTGGTACAACGAAATCCCTGAAAGATTAGGTAATGGATCAGGGACCACATCAACATCAACTTTCATATCAAGTAATGCGCCCGAGGTTTTATTGTACGGAACATTGTCAGAAGCATATTCATACTTGAAAAACTTACAAGATATGCAATTATATGAAGCTAAGTTCACATCTGCACTCAAGCTATTCGCTGATGAGCAGATGGGAAGAAAACGCAGGGATGAGTATGTCGATGGTGTATTACGAATTCCTCTTGCATCAATGGACCCTAAGGGAGGTAGTTAAAAATGGCAATAAATCAAGCAGTCTGTGCTTCATTTAAACAACAGTTGCTTCAAGGAGACCATGACATTGATAATGATACTATCAATCTCGCTCTCTATACAAGCTCTGCAACTTTAAACGGAAACACAACAGCCTACTCTGCAACAAATGAGGTAGGTAATTCAGGAACATATGCAGCAGGTGGTGCAACCTTAACCGGTGCTACTGTTGGATTAACAGCAACTAGCGTTACAGCGTCAACAGCATTTGTTGATTTTGCAAACGCAAGTTTTACATCAGCAACAATTTCTGCTCAAGCAGCATTGATCTATAACAGATCATCAAGTGCTACTAATGCAGCTATCGCAGTTCTTGATTTCGGAAGTGTAAAGACATCAACAAACGGTACATTCACAATCGCATTCCCGACCAACGATAAAGACAGTGCTATATTAAGATTATCTTAATATAAGGAGTCATTACCATGGCAGATGCTTGGGGTGAAGGTACATGGGGGCAAGGCTTTTGGGGCCAACAAAGTTCGGTCACAGTATCTGTTACTGGGTTATCGACAACAACAGCTTTAGGAACAGAGTCAGTTGTTGCTGATAGTTTAGTTACATTAGATTCACTTCAATCAACTTTTACTCTTGGCACAGCAGTAGCTGAACAAGAGTCCATATTCTCTTTATCTGGTGTTACATCTCAATTTAATTTAGGCAGTGTAAGTGTTGAAGAGGGAGCAGGAGTCACCCTTGATAGTTTATCTACTTCATTTGGTGTAGGAACTGAGTCTGCATCAGGAACAGTAGATGCAGGTTGGGGAAGATCAACATGGGGATCTTTTGCTTGGAATGAAAACATAACACAAGAGGTCAGCGTCACTGGAGTGACTATGGCCACAACTCTAGGAACTACAACTCAAGAAGTTGGAACTGGTGTCATAGTTTCAGTTACAGGTCTTGAAATGACAGGTGCATTAGGCACTACATCACAAATAGGAGCAGCAGTAGAAACTCTTGATAGCTTATCTGTGGGAGTAGCACTATCGGGAGCAACTGTATCAGGTGAGGGTAGTGTTGCTGTTATAGCACCTTCTGATCAATTAGATTTTGCAATAGGAACACCTGTTATAGATATCTTTACACAGGTAGATCCGACAGCGGTCACCATGACCACCACTTTAGGTAGTCCTACTGTGGAAGCAGATGCCTTGGTTACTCTTGGTAGTTTGACATCTTCATTCGCTTTAGGAACCGAAACTGTTGAGGTAGGAACTGGCATAACTGTAAGTGTTTCTACTGTTGCAATAAGTTTTGCACAGGGCACACCTGATCCTCAAGCAGGAGCACTTGTAAATGTTACAGGTCTTGACATGACTTTATCATTAGGTACTCCTTTATGTACACCTTGGGCAAATGTTGTGACAGGTGCAAGTAATACTTGGACAGAGGTGAGCGCAGCATAAAAAGTGTTGCTTGAATGACAAAAAAAGATATATTTTAGTGAGGTAAAAACATGGCAAGTACATACTCAAGTAATTTTAAACTAGAAAAAATGGCCACTGGCGCAAACGCCAATACATGGGGTACTAATACTAATAACAATTTAGACGTATTAGATGCCTTTGGAGCTGGTTATTTATCAAAATCAGTTGCAGGTTCTGCTAATATTACATTAACCACAGCAAATGCAGATCCAGCAGCCGAGGCATCAAATAGAGTCATTGAGCTTACAGGAGCTTTAACTGGTGCTATTTCAGTATTTATACCCGCAACAGAGAGTCATTATACTTTTTTTAATAATACATCAGGCTCTCATGCATTAAAAATTTCAGCTACAGGTCACGATGCTAATGGAGTTGCAATTACACAAGGTGCTAAAACATCTGTGTATTGTGATGGCTCATCGGACTTTAATGTAGAAATATCTTCGACAACAGATTTGGGATCACAAACAGGAACTTTACCCGCTGTATCTGGTGCAAACTTAACAAACTTAAATGCATCAAACTTAGGATCAGGGACTGTTCCAAACGCTCGTTTAGATGCACAACTTCAAGACGTAGCAGGATTAGCTGTCACTAATGGTGGTTTTATTGTTGGTGATGGTGCAAACTTTGTTTTAGAAACAGGAGCTACAGCTAGAACAAGTATTGGTTTAGGAACATCTGATGATGTTCAATTTAATGATATGCAAGTAGATTCACTTGGTGTTGCAACAGCGGCATCAGGCACAAGTGGTGAGATCAGAGCTACAAATGATATTACTGCTTTTTATTCCTCTGATGTAGCATTAAAAGAAAATATTCACAACATATCTTCGCCTATGGATAAAGTACAAAATCTTAATGGTGTGCTTTTTGATTGGAAACAAGAGTTTATTGATTCTAAAGGTGGAGAAGATGGTTATTTTGTTCGTAAAACAGATGTGGGTGTCATTGCTCAAGATGTAGAAAAAGTTTTACCTGAGGTCGTGGGCACGAGACCTGACGGAGTTAAAGCCGTTAAATATGATAGACTTTGTGCTCTACTAATCGAATGTGTAAAGGATTTACAACTACAAGTTAATGACCTCAAGAAGGGAGAATAAAGTATGACTACACCCTCAGGTCAAATTAGCCTATCACAGGTTAACGAAGAATTAGACGTATCACCTACTTCTACTCAAATTAATATGGGAGCAGCTCCCGTTCGAGCACTCGCTGAGGTGCCTTCAGGTGCGATTGCCATGTCAAATCTACAAGGAAAATCAAATGCACAATTTGTTGTTGCTACTGGTGGCACTATAACCACTTCAGGAGATTTTAAAATTCACACTTTTGATTCATCAGGAACTTTCACAGTTACTCAAGCTGGTAATGCTGCAGGATCAAATACTGTTGACTATCTAGTTATCGCTGGAGGCGGTGGTGGTGGTCAAGGGGGTTCTTTTTTTAGAGGATCACGTGAACCTATTTTTCACGGAGGTGCAGGTGCAGGTGGTGCAGGAGGATATCGTGAAGATTTTCCTAATCCTGCAACAGGCGGTTTGCCTGTTTCTGCTCAAGGCTATCCAATCACAGTTGGTGGTGGTGGGAGTGCCGTAAGTGGTGGACCAAACGAACATCCTGTTAGAAGAGGTGGCGATGGTTCTAATTCAGTTTTTTCTAGTATCACATCCACAGGTGGCGGTGGTGGTGGAGGAGCCTTTAGTGGCGCTCAACCAACATCTAACTGCCCCGGTAATCCAGGTGGATCTGGCGGAGGCGGTGGAGTTAAATTAAATGCTCCTGACTCTTCTCCAGGTGGATCTGGTAATTCACCTCCTGTAAGTCCTCCTCAAGGTAATGATGGTGGAACATGTCCTCAAGGTGGATCTAGTAGATCAGGAGGCGGTGGTGGTGGTGCTGGTGGCGCAGGCGGTGCTGGTGCTTCAAATCCAGGCCTTGCCGGTCCAAGTGGTGCTGGTGCTTCGTCAAGTATAGACGGTTCTTCAACAGCACGAGCTGGTGGTGGTTCTGGTGGTGGTCACAGTTCAGGAGCAGTTGTTGGTGCCGGTCCAGGTGGCGGTGGCACAGGAGGTGGTGGTTCTACTAACGCAACATCAGGGACAGCTAATACTGGCGGCGGCGGCGGTGGAGGAGGTTCAGCTCCCACACAACAATCAAGTGGCGCAGGCGGTTCAGGTAAAGTAATAATAAGGTATAAATTTCAATAGGTAACACATGGCTCATTTTGCAAAATTATCAGAAGAAAACGATGTTCTAGGAGTAGAAGTAGTTGCGGATGCTAATACAACTAATGATCAAAACGTAGAGGATGAGGCAACAGGGGTTGCTTTTTTAACTAATATTCACGGTTGGTCTTTATGGAAAAAATGTTCTTACAACACGAGACAAGGCAAACATTGGCAAGCAGATGGCACAGAGTCTTCAGATCAGTCTAAGGCATTACGAAAAAACTATCCAGCGGTCGGTTGGAAATATGATGTCAGTGGAGATGGTTTTTATAATCCAGATAAGCCATACGACTCTTGGGTTTTGGATTCAACGACTTTTGAATATACAGCACCTGTTCCTTATCCAACAATAACTCATTATGATGATGGTGCTGAGCTATACATAATTACATGGGATGAAAGTAATGTAAGATGGACAGCAGTTGACACAGAAGATCCTCAAGGTAGTTTTAATTGGGATGCAACAAACTTAAATTGGGTAGCCGTTTAATTTAAATGTTTAATAAAGTCTCTTTAACAGAGCAAAATATTATTACCGCAAAGGTATCTAAAGTAGTGCCAGTTAACTACGATAAAATTAATCTTATTTCTTTAGAAAATTACTACTATAAAAATTTTCAAAATACTTCAGAGTGGAGTTATCTAAAAGACTATATTAATATTGATGATGACAAAAACGTAACATGGATTGGAGATTTTATTCGTGATCATTATAGACTTAAATTTAAAAGAATACCTGTTTTAACTAACAAAGCAGCAATTGTAATACCTCAAGGTCATCAGATTAATTATCATCATCATATAGATGAGTATGATTTAGAAAATAACTCCTCTGACATATCTGTTATTGTAACATGTAAAACAGGTGAAAAACCAAGCTTTATTAATTTTGAATACGAGCAGGGTAGAAAAAGACACATGAAATATAAACAAGAACTTAAAGAAAAAGAGGTTGTTATATTTAATTCAGAATTAAGACATGCTTTTACTAAAAACCTTAATCACGAACCTACTATTCTTTTATCTTTTAAGTTTCAATTAATTTGATATATTTATCAAAATTTAAGAAATGAATTTAGAGAATTATTTTTACGTGGTCTCACAAGGATTGCCTTCTAGGCTTTGTGATGATTTAATAAACTATGGCGAACAAAAAACTCAAGAAATAGCTAAAACAGGAGATCAAAATGAAACTCCAAAAAGCAAACAAGATTTTGCCAAATTATATAAAACTAGAAATTCTTCTGTCTGTTGGTTAAATGAACCATGGATTTACAACGCTATAATTCCTTTTGTTAATCAAGCTAATCAACAAGCTGGTTGGAATTTTCAGTGGGAGAGATCAGAGGCTTGTCAATGGACAAAGTATGGGGAAACTCAACACTATACTTGGCACGTAGATCAATTTAAAAAACCTATTGATAGAATAGGAGATCCTTTTCATGGTCTAATTAGAAAGTTATCTGTAACAGTATCACTAGCTGAGGGCGATACATATGAGGGTGGTGATTTAGAATTTGATTTGAGAAACAACGGAGATAGTGCACCAAATATAATCAAATCATTAGACGCTAGGAAAAAAGGATCTATCATTGTTTTTCCCTCTTTTATTTGGCATCGTGTTGCTCCTGTATTAAAGGGCACACGTTATTCATTAGTAATTTGGAATTGTGGTAAACCATATGTTTAAAGGAGAACTATGAAAAAACAAAAAGTAAAAAAACAAGAAAATGTATTTCAAAAAAATAACTACGATGTAGTTAGAAACGTAATCACTCCTGAAGAGTGTTCTTTCATTTATCAGTATTTTCAAAATAAAAGAGCTGTTGCACAAACTTTGATAGAGTCAAAGTTTTTATCTCCTTTTGATGAAACATGGGGATCATGGAGAGATGCACAAATACCCAATACCTATTCTCATTATGCAGATGTGGCCATGGAAACTTTAATGTCTAGGACATTACCATTAATGAAAAAAGCAACAGGTCTTGAATTAATACCTTGTTATACTTATGCTAGAATTTATAAATATGGAGACGAATTACATAGACATAAAGATAGACCTTCGTGTGAAATATCTGGAACTATGAATTTAGGTGGAGATGCTTGGCCTATAAAGTTAGAACCTTCAGGAGAAACTGGTCTTGAGGGAGTGACAGTTGATCTTAATCCAGGCGACATGTTGATATACAGGGGAACTCATGTCGAACATTGGAGAGAGCCATTTCAAGGGTATGACTGCGGACAAGTATTTATGCACTACAATGATTTAAATGGTCCTTTTGGAGACACAAACTTAAATGATAAAAGACCTATGTTAGGATTACCGGGATGGTTTAAGAATGATTAAACCAGAAGAATTAAAAGATAATTATTTTAAAATATATTTAGGAATGCCAATGTATGGCGGTATGGTTTCAGAAGCCACTGTTCATGGTTTATTAGAATTACAACAATGGAGCATGGCAAAAAAAGTTGGTTTAAGATTTCAGTCTATGGGTAATGAAAGTTTAATTACACGAGCTCGAAATACTATTGTGTCTATGATGATGGATGAAAAAGATTATGTGGCTACACATTTGTTATTTGTAGACGCTGATATAGGTTTTACTTGGAAAAATATTGAACGATTATTATGTGCTGACAAAGATATAGCTTGTGGCATTTATCCTAGAAAACATCTTTACTTAGAAAAAATGAAAGAAATA
>Ga0208159_1001039_pt1 | contig 10634 bp, 11 predicted proteins | sample 9_EtaG_FD_184082 | JGI IMG/M metagenome (GOLD analysis project Ga0208159, IMG submission 184082) | Marine viral communities from the Subarctic Pacific Ocean - 9_ETSP_OMZ_AT15188 metaG (SPAdes) (version 2) | ecosystem: Environmental > Aquatic > Marine > Oceanic | place: Pacific Ocean | collected... | reverse complement strand
CAAAACCTGCAACTGCACAAATGACGCAGTGGTAGTGTTTATCCCATAACCCTTTTACTTTACTTTTTATTTCTTCTATCATGTTTACTCCTATTAATTAAATAAACCTATTAATGTTAGTATTGTTGCTCCAAGACCACCAAGTATAGCATATAATACTTTGTCTATCTTTCCGTGTAATTTATCTATATCCTCATGTATATGCTTTAGATGATTATTTTTTATTGTACTGACTTCCCTCTTCAACCCTGTGATATAACCATATAATGATATGATATGTTCATTGGTTGTTTTAGGTTGTTTAGCCATTATTTTTATAGAGCTGGAAATAAATACTCAGCTTCTCTCTCCCTTCTAGATTCGTATACATCTCTAAAATCTAACAAATTATAATAAGCCTCAGACCATTGATTATTAATTGTTTGATTCCAAAAATTAGGTGTTTTACTTTCTAAGTCACCATACTGAAATGCAACTGATGCTAACACTGTTGCTTTTTCTTTTGGTAAATCATCAAAAGATGTCTTTGTTGCTTTTTCCCATTTTGTTCTAAGATTTCTAACAGCTTCTTTTTTAGCAAATTCATTTATAATTTTAGCTTGATCTTCAGTAACATTTAAATTACCTGCTATATTTTGTGCTTCTTCTCCCTTTAAACCTAAGTATGGTTTAAGTGTTTCTACAATATCTTGTGGTAATCCTTTTAAATCATTCTCATTTCTAGCACCAAGATCAAAACCACTTGCAATTGTTACACCAGAATTTGATTTTTTTGCTTCAGGAACATAACCCTGTGTTTCAAAACCCTCTTGCTCTAATATAAAATCAAAATCTATATTACTATCTTTTCCCAATACCTGGTTAGTCTGCTCACTAACATCAGGTTTTTCCATAGGCTTAATTAAATTTTCTGTTTGTCCTTGTAATTCCATAAGCAATAATAATACTATTATTAATTTAATTTTTATCAAATAATTTTTGTGTTTGTTCTTTAACAGCACCAACTATTCTAGGTACTATCTCACTAATCTCTGCACCTTCTTGATAATTTATTTCCATATTTAGTGCCTTACTATATGTGTTACTTAGTGTTTTAAATTTATCATTTAATTCTGCTAATTCTTTATCTCTTTTTTCTTTATTAATCGCACCCTTACTAGATTTAGAATACACAGCTCTTATTTGATCTTGTATACCTTTTAATCTTCTTCTATACTCCATACCTTTTATAGTTCTTAATCTGCCTATATCAGCTTCTTCAATTTTTACACCAAGAGTATTTAATAATGCTACTAGCTCAGTTTCATTTCTTGCTAATGGAGATTTATCATCTCTAGCTCTTGCTATTCTTTGAGTAGAATACGAACCTGGCACAAAAGGAAAGTTAGGTATTAATCTTGATAATCCAAATTTTGCCCTAATAGCAAAATCATCAAACTCAGATACACCTTGTCCTTTTATTTTATCACCTCTAAATAAATCAAAACCTAACATAGGAAATAAAACATCACCTGCCACACCAAAATTCATCTGTAATGGCTGTGGAACCAAAGGTATTGTTCCAGAATTTAAATCAAATATATCTCCACCTGGTACAAATCTAGTTATATCTACATATGTTGATGAATCTTTAGTTGGGAGTTTTATATTTCTGTGAGGAAGTATAGGTAATCCAAATACTCTACCTTGTTTTTCTTTTGTCATTGCAGCTCTTTCTGCTTCAGCATCACCCTCTCCAAGTAATTCACCTAGATTATTTAACATATAACCCAATGTTGCATACTTAGCATATTTCCATGGTCTAACTACAGCTGTCTCCGCAAGTATAGGTATAACTCTATATGTATATGCCAAGAAAGGTGTAGGTAAATTTCTTAAATGGTTAATAGCTGGTGCAGTAATATTATAATCTATAAAAGATTTTCTTGCATCTCTTGCTGCATCTACTTTACTAAATCCTTTCTGCCTCCTATCTATATATAATGCAAGTCTAAATATAGAATCTTCTGTACCATACCAATCAGATAATTTTTGTGCACCAAGTTTATTTTTTAATATAACATCCTCAAAAAATCCTTTAGATATTAGTGTTGCATTTTCTGCAACAGTTTTATCTTTAGAAACTTTATATATACTAGGATTTATTTTACTAGGATCTAAAGCATCTAATTCTCTAGCTACATATCCACTACCAAATACACCCAGTTCTCCAGCTTCATCTAGCATTGTAACACTTTTACCTTTTGCTTTATCGGCAAATGCTTTTACTGCCCCTGGTAAATACTTATAGCTTCCATCAACCAAGTCTAATAAAACTAAATTACTAATAATATTATTAACATGTACTGTTGGGTTCCACGCAGTTTTACTAGCTTTCCAATATTGATTTAATTTTCTATATGCTTTAAAGAATGGTTTATCAGGCCCTTGTCTAATTTTGTCTATTTGAGTTATATTATCTAATACTTCTTGAGGTACAAACTTACCTGCTAATTTACCATACTTTTGTTGTATAGTATCTTTTCTAACTCCTACAGGAACTTTTACTAAATTTTCATTCTTAATCTGTAATGCTGTAGGTTGTGATCTTACAAATGGCTGTTGTGCTAAATCAGCATAAAATTTATATAGCGGTAGAGTCTCTGACATTAATCTGCCAGTTTCTAATATAGCAAATGCACCATCTTCTATCTCACCCATACCTAAACGTTCTTGTTTAGTGTATTCCCATCTACCAGTTATTATACTTTTATTTGCTTTTTTAGGATCTCTTGCTAATTTTTTTATTAATTCAGGTGTTGCTTTTTCTGTTGTTTGTGTACCAGCTTCAGTTCTAACATTACCAAAAAGTTCCCAACCTTTATGACCTTCTAGTTTAGATCGCTTACCAGTGCCATCAACTTTAAATGCTTTAACTTTACTATATTTTTCTACCCATTCTTTAGGTGTTATCTCTTCTAGGATACCTCTAGCTTTTAATTCAGATGCTATTCCTGCTAAAGGCTTACCACCATATGTTCTTTTAACATATCTTTCTATATTTCTTAATGCAGTTTCTTCTGTAATTAAACCTGCATCAACATACATTTGTGTAACTTTAGTAATTTGTTTTCTAGCTTTTCCAGCAATCTTAGCTAAATCTTTAGGTGCTACATTAGCTTTAATATCACCTTCTAAAATATTATATAAAACTTTTCTTTCACCAGTTGTTAATTGATTTGCCTCTTGGTATATTCTAAGAAACTGCATTTCAATTTTATTTTTAAAACCAGCTAAATCTTGCATTTCTAATTCTTTTACTTTAGGTGGAACTTTATAACCATCAACAAACATTTTAGCTAAGTATCCTGTCATAGATAAATCTTCTTCACCTGGTGCTAAAATTTTAGGTGCTTTAACTCTTCTACCTACTGCAACTCCACCCATACCCATCATGAAACCAACAGCTGCTCTACCAAATTTAGTGCTTATATTACCTTCTTCTTCAGGCATAGAAAAACCATAAAGTCCTCCAGCTAAACCAGTTCCTACATTTGGACCTAATCCACCTGGTTTAGTTAAATTACCATATACTTTACTAGCTGCTTTAGTGTATGCAGTTTTAGCTGCTTCAACAGGCTCTACTATAGGTTTAGTTACTTTTTGTGCTGCTTCAGAATATGAACCTAGTATACCTTTAAAAAATTCTCTAGGTCCTCTTAATATAAAATTTTTATTTGTTGCTTTATTTGGATCTGTTGAAAATACTCTAGGTATACCATTAACTATTTCTATTTTTGTTTTTGGTATTGATAATCTAACATCTTCATATCTTTCACCTGCACCTTTTATTTTCTCAAGTGGTCTTTTACTTTTACCTACTTTCTTTTTAATAATATCTTCTTCACCAGGTAAGAATATTTTTTTTCTCTGATTAGCAGGTAGTTTTGCAATATCTTCATCAGTAAGTTTAGTAGCATCTCTTTCAAAACTTTTTGTTAATTTTCTAACTTTTGCAAGCTCTAATGTCTTACCTATTACTGGAGAAAATATAGCACCACCTGCAGCTCCAGCACCTGCTTGTTTTAACCTAGTATCAAGAAGACTTTCATCATCTACATAACCAAAAGCACCTGCAAGACCACCAGCTATAAAACCTGTCTTAGCCATTTGATATAATGTCTTAGCTCTAGTAACTGGTATTAACCAAGTTAAAGGATCTAATATTGCACCACCAAAATAAGCTGCAGCTACTAGTCCACCACCTTCACCTTCTAATGCTTTTCTTAATCTATCCTGTTGAGCTTTCATGTTATCACCAAAAAAAGTCTCACTACCAGCAAGTTGCTTAGTACCTCTAAGAGTATCTGTTAGTCCTAGATAAAATGCATCACCCAAATCAAACTCTGTTTTTAAATCAGAGTGTGGTTTTGAATTTTCAATATCATCAAATTTAAATATACCAAACTTAGTTGGTTTTTTATCTAATGTATTTCTTAAATCTAAATCTTTAAGTTGTAATTTTTCATCACTATCTGGTGATGTTTTAAATTCATTCTTTGGTTTTTTATCTTCGAATTTAAATAAATTAAACTTACCACCAGATCTTATTTCTTCTTTTTCTCTGGCATCATCAAATTTAAATATATCAAATTTACTTTGAGCCATTATTACAATTCAAAATTATCTGGGTTTAATCCTATATTTTTAATTTCGTCTTTAGCCATTTGTCTAGTAAAGGCTATTAGTGCTTGTTTTTTTTCATCAAGAGATGAAGTCATATACTGATTTAGATTTGCTCTTTGTAATACTATGTCTGCTTTTACATCATCATATTCCATAATACTAGATATACTTTCTCTTGCTTCATTTATAATACTAGCAGGATTGTCTACTCTTTGATCTTCTGTAGGTTCAATCATTGGCCTTTGAGACATTAGATTTATTTGTGGTGCATCTTCTTTACGTTGACCAAAAGTTTCAGAATCAAATTTTTTACCATCACCTGGTATAGATTTTGTATCCGTAGACACACTAGTATCTGCAGTAGTATCCTGTTTTACTTCAGGAATACCTGTGGGATATCCTGTAACTTGCTGTTTATCTAATTCTCTTTCTATATATCTATTTAATGCGTATTGATATTTACCATCCTTATAATTATTAGCCACTGCCTCATCATACCCTTTTAGTAATTCCTGTATAAGAGGATATTGTGCAGCATCTTCTGAAAAACTTACTGAAGGTTGGCCTATATCATTTCTAAAAAAATTTCTAAAATCAGTATCTGCTTGACTTGCTATTGTTGAATGTCTGTTATTCATAATATCAAAATTACCACCAGCACCCTCAATCTCCATCATAGATTTCATAGGTTCAGTGCTTTGTGCTACATCACCTTGTTTAACTCCTACTTCAGCAATATCTTGCCCTTCATTTGGAAAAAACATATCGGTTATATTCATAGAACCAGGACCACCTTTAAGGTTTTTAAATCCGTCTGTTATAAACTTATTCTTTTCATCAAACGTTTGTGTTCTTTGTTTCTGTCTACCAACAATAGTTGTTTCTAATTTATACTGATCTTGTTTACTTAAATCATTTATACTACTTATAAAATCTCTAGTATTTACATCACTTAAAGTAATATTATTTGCATCTGCATAGTTAGCGTATACTGGAGATAATTTAGTAGAAATAAAATCTATATTAGCAGATCTCTTTTTTTCATCTGCTACAAACTGAGGTTTATCTACATTAAAATATTGATCTCTTGCTTGTAAAATAAATTCTCTATTCATTCTATCCTGTTCTGCAGTATCTGCTACTTTTGCTGTAAGATAACCTGTAGCTACACCCCTCGCTACTCTTCCAAAATCTATTGCCATTATTGAGTCTCCTCTGGTTTAGCCATTATACCTTTTTGTTTTATTTCTTGTTTAATATCTTTTGCAATTTTATTAGCTTCTACATTTAATCTAACAGCTGATCTAATCTCTTTTTTATTTGTAATATCATCCATAGACATTTTAATATCTTTAACTTCTGCAATAACACCTATAGTTGCTATCATCTTCATTACAGGTTCTGCTATTATAAAAGCTACGTCTGGAGAAAACTTACCATTTAAAAATCCACCAAATAATATAGTTCTTGCTATTGCTTCTACAGGTACACCTGCATCTAGCATAGCTATAATCTGTTCAGCAAATTCTGGCTCTGACATTCTATTCCATAGATGATCAGCAGCTCCATCTGTTGTTACATATTGAGGTGGGTGTTCCCATGGGTAATTACCTGGCTCATCTGTTAATGATTGACCTGGTACTGGCGTATCAAATGGGTTACCTATTCCTTCTCCAAATTCATCTTCCATAATATCTCCTTATACTACTTTACCTTTTACTGTTCTTGCAACTTTATATTTATCAGAATAATATTTGCTTAATCTTCTATCCCATGCAGCATATAATGTTTCAGGGTTTACTACATCTGCATAACCTCTGGCTGATCCTGACATTCCAGGTGATCTTGTTTGTAATCCAAATCTAGATAACTGTGGGGTTCTCACGCTTGTATCAACCATTTGAAAATCACCTCCACCAGTTTTCTTTGTAAATAAACTATCTCCTATAAAGTCTCCAACTCTTTCACCTACCGCTGCTCCTTTAGGTCCACCTATTGCGTTACCAACCCATACTGTAGCTACTTTAGTTGCTTTTTTTAATATATCTCTAATCATTATTACTCCTATAAATCAAATCCAAATTTTCCAATCAATTGATATAATGCATCTTTAGATTTTTGATCTTGTAATTCAAAAGCTGTAGATCTTTCCATAGCTGCCATAGCTAAGTTATGATTTCTATTTGCAGAATTTTCTGAAGAAGTATTAACCCAAGATGCCTCATCTCTCCACTGTTGCCATAATGATGATAAGGCCCAGTTAGATAAGTTTAGTGTATTCTGTGCGTTAGATTGATTAGCAGCATTTACTGCAGCTGTATTAGCTGTATTAATAGCTCTTCTCCAAACTACATTTGATTGGTCTATTTCTTTTTGATTATTAACGTTAAACTGTTGTCTTTGATTTTCTAATGTTGCATTGTATTGATTTAAGCTAGCTTCTCTTTTTGCATTAGCTTCATTTACAGCAATAGTATTTTGTGCGTTTAATGCATTAACTTTACTTGTCTCTGCTTCTGAAAATTTATTCATTGCATCTACTCTAGCAGAGTTTTGTTCAGATATTGTTGCACCTAATTTATCATAGAATTGATTTACTTGATTCTGACTAGTTGCATTAAATTGAAATGCAGCATTTGCCGCTGCCTGATCTGATAATAAAAATGATTGTCTTGTCTGTAGATTTGCTAAGTTAGCCTGTTGCTTATTAGATAAGTTAGCCATATCCATTTTAAGATATGCCTGTGCATTTGTAATATTAGCCTGCTGATTATTAGACAGATTTTGAAATATCATCTGTTTATATGTAGCAGCATCCTGTGCAGCTATAGGTACAGCAGATTGCATAATACCTTCAGCCAATGCTTCAGCAGCCATTGAACTTGCACTTAAACCTCTATTAGCCATTGCGGCTTCTGTAGCTTTTGCAGCACCTCTAGCCCATACTGGTAAAGGATTACCAGAAGCTAATGCTGTAGATACTTCATTTTGTAAACTTTGTAATTGGCCTTTTACTGTAGCATCAGAGGTAATAGTTCCCTGTGCAGCTTGTGCAACTGCTCCAGTTGAAAGCTGACCCTGTGCAGCAGTTACTGTAGGAGTAGATCCTGCAACTTGTGCAGCCGTCATAGTCTGTGCAGTCTGTGCAGTTGGTGCTGTAGTTGTTGCAGCTGTTAATGCACCTGGTGCAGATATAGTTGGTGCGGCAGCAGTTGTAGGTACTGATGCTGATAAACCTGTACCTGGTGTTTGCCCTGTTACTGTAACAGCAGCTTGACCTGGTTGCCCTAATAATTCTGGTTTTTGTGCTTGCTGTAGCTGTGGATTAATAGTCGTACCCTTAGGTAAACTAGGTGTACCAGCAGCCAAACTTTCTATCAAACTTACGGCTTTAGCACTACCTGTCTGTTCTTTTTGAGTAGGTGCTATAGTACCCTTTTGTAGTTTTATTTCATCTGGTGTTGCCATTATCTTCCCTGTCTATTATATTTCTTGAAGCTACGCTTCTCCTGTTTATTTTTTGATTTCTTGTGTACTCGTGGTCGTTTCTTTGGTTTTGGTCTTTCTTCAAACGATTTAAATTTTCGTGCCATTACTAACCAAACAATGCTGTTATTTCATCATCTGTTAATGCTTGTCCAGCTTTTAGTTTAGCTTTTCCTGATGTTCTTGCATTTGCAACAGCTGTTTCAGCATCTTTTAATTCTTGTATCTTTGCATTTACTTCAGCTTCTGTTGGTTTTGTAATTGAACTGTCATGTACTATAATATTCTCATAAGTCATTCTTTGACTATTAGGAATTTTATTTCCATCATCATCTTCTTTTCTCCAACCAAACCATTGACCATTGTGCATTTGTGCTAAAGCATAACTTAACCATTCTTGTTCTGTCATAATTCTCCTATGTATCTGCTAATCTAATAAACGTAAAACTACACATATTTCTATCTGTTGCACCAATAGCAGTGGTAGCATTTAAAGATGTGCTTTCAAATTTTACTTGAACATTTGATGTATTAGTAACATCTAATAAAGTGTTAGATACTATACAGTCTTTAGTTGTTCCACTATCTGCCTGTTTAATATGCCCAGACATTTGAGCAACCATATCAAAAGAACTACCTCCATTATCGCTTGCAAATATAGTGCTTTCAATATATCTTGAATCTCCAGCTCTCACTGCTGTTAAAATAAATTCAATATAATATACACCAGTAGACGGAAAAGTAAAAACACCAGAACTTTCTGTCATTCCAGTTCCTAGCTTTCCTTGTGCAGTTCCATCAACTCTTTCAATATTAGAAGTAAAAAAAACACCACTACTATTTACAGAAGTATCAGCCGATAATCTAAATTGGTCAGCCATTGTAATAGAAGTATTAAATGGTAGAGTTGTTATCGCAGATAACGTATTATTGTTTGGTTTAATTATTGACATAATCTATTATACCTCTTTATTAGCTATCAGATAATTTTTCCAAGCTAATTTAACTGCATCTGTCCATACTGCATTACATACTCCCTGTACTTCTGAATCTTCTCCAGAAATATTAGTGTCAACTAGATTATCGCTGCCATCTAAGGTTCCAGGTTGTAAAGTATGTCTATGATACTTTCTTGATAATTCTTCGCCATCTTCAATAATCACAGTATCTGTTCGCACTTGAACTGATTTGTATTTTCCGACCACTTCGATTTTACCAATCTGTGTCTCTTTAGTTATTGCCATGTGTTGTCTCCTTTATTGTTGTTAAAATTAACTATCTGTTGCATATGTTACTGTAACCATTATATCTTCATCTCCATCCATTGCTGATGCAGAAACATTTGTTTCAACATTATCTAAACTCGATGTACTATTAGTTTTTTTTAATCTAATTACTGAAGTGTTGCCTTCTACATAAGCACCTCTAGGAGCATTATCACTATCAAATAAAGCTGAAAAGCCTACACTTCCAGAGCCATAATAATTAGTTGCGTTTTTACCAGCAAAAGGTAATCCATTAATTTGTGCTCCACCACTTGGACCAGAACTCCAATTTAATAAATTTAACCAACAAGAAGCAGTCACTAAATTTCCAACTTTAGTATAATAAGCATTTCTACTAGCATAATTAACACCACTTGGAGAACCAGAAGTTCCACTAAAAGAAGGTGTCCAAGTTCCTTCTTCGTAATCGTCTAATTCATTAGCTGCATTGTTTCCGCCTAGTCTTACACCACCAGTAATATTTATTCCTGAAGATGTTGTTTCTAATTTTTTAGAATTATCATAGTAAAGATTAACTGCACCATCAGCAATAGCAGTAACCATATCTTCACCAGTATATTTTTGTATTTGAACTCTGTTATCTCCTCTTAGATAAAGTCTGCCTGTACCAGCATCATCAACATAACTATTAGAGCCATCATGGTAAATTTGTAAATCTGAACCAGCACCAAAAATAGCTTTTTTACTATCTCCTAATATAATATCTTCTGAAAATGTAATATCTTGACTTGCAAGTTTAGCAGATGTAACTGTTCCATCTGAAGGAGCACCTACATCTAATACATTACCTAATATTTGAACGAAGTCGATAGAGTCACCTGTCGCCAGATTTGAGGCGAAGGTCATCGTACTGCCTGAGACAGTAAAGGATGATCCTGGTTTTTGTATAACTCCATTAAGTGACACAATCATATGATTAGCACTCTGTGGGATTACATTAGCACTTCCTACCTGTAAGGTATAAGCTGCCTGTCCGTTTACGACTGATATCGCATCACAGATCTGAAAATTGCCCACTACAGGGGTCTTGCCGATATAGGCCATTACTCTCCTCCTCCATTGTCTATTACTGTTCCACCTTCTGCTATCCATTGTTGGATTGCTTGGTAATCTGTGTTTGCTTCGTCTAGTGGTACTGATTTAACTATATTAGAATTTACATAAGTTACTTGGTAACTGCAAAATTCATTATTTATT
>Ga0208159_1001038_pt1 | contig 10645 bp, 9 predicted proteins | sample 9_EtaG_FD_184082 | JGI IMG/M metagenome (GOLD analysis project Ga0208159, IMG submission 184082) | Marine viral communities from the Subarctic Pacific Ocean - 9_ETSP_OMZ_AT15188 metaG (SPAdes) (version 2) | ecosystem: Environmental > Aquatic > Marine > Oceanic | place: Pacific Ocean | collected... | reverse complement strand
TTAGGAGATTATGTTTAAAAAATTATTTAAAAAAATCAAAGATGTTGCTGGAGATATCGCCCCTTATGCTGGACTTATAGCTTCAGGCTTTGGTTTAGGACCTTTATATTCAACCTTAATAGGTGCTGGAGTTCCTTTAATTGCTGGTCAAGATGCTGGTAAAGCTTTGTCTGGTGGATTAGGTGGATACTTTGGTGGAAAAGCTTTTGGTAGTAGAGCTGGAGGCACATATGTGTCACCCTTAGATTTAATAAAAGGTGGCAAGGTAATGACGGCAGGTGGACCAAAAGGACAAATGCTTAAAGATGCAAGAGGTTTAGTCTTAGATAGATTAAAAGACGCATCTCAATTTTCTAGTTTAAGTGATGACAATCCATTTAAAAATGCTCCTGGCGTATTTGGTGCTTTAGGTTTTGGAGGAGGTCTTGGATTATTTGACAGTGAACCAGTGCCAGATAATGTACGATCAGGTTCAAACTTTGTTTATGATCCAGCTAAAAACACTTTAGATGATATTCAATCACAATTTTTTGCTCAAGCAAAAGACTTTGATAGAATACCTAATCAACCTGGAAGTTTAGAAGATTATCTTAGAAGCATTGGTCTATTAGCTAATGGTGGCAGATCATTTGAGGATGGAGAAAAAACTCGTTACAATGATGTGTTAGGTAGAAATATGACTGAGGAAGAAATGACTACGTATGCTGCTCCTCCACCAGATCCTAAAAATCCAGATGATTTAGAATTAATATTAAACAACATGGTATTTCGTAAATTGAATGATCCTAACAGATTTAATGAACAACGAAAAAGATATAACGACAATGAGGAAATGTTGCGTATGTATAGATTTACTTTAGATCCAGATGAATCAAAAGCAATAGCAATGGAAATTGCAGAAAAAACTGGTGTAACAAGTGACAGCCCTGAATTTGAAAGATATAGAAATATTATTTATGATCAGTCAACCATGATTGGTGGTAAAAATGATAAAGAAAGAAGAAAACTATTTGGTTTATTTGCCGAAGGGGGCATAGCACAACTTGTTGATCCTAATTTAGTAGGTGGGGATAGAATAAATCCTACTGGCGGAAGAATAGTTGGTATGGGTGCGGGTAGAGAAGATTTATTAGATGGTGAAATAGTTGATCCTAACTCTGGTCAAACTCAGGAGATAAGAGTAAGTAATAATGAACACGTAATACCTGAGTATGCTTTATTTGCTATGGGTGGTGGAGATACAGAAAAAGGTCAACAAATGATGGACAATTTAAGAGCAAAAACAAAACCAATGGCTGAACAAATGGGTTATGATTTTCAAGGCGCTGAAGATGGGTCAATGAATTATGCTCCAATTATGGCACAAGATGGAACACAAACTCGCGGACCTAAAATGGATATGAGAAAAATGATACAAAAACTTATGGCTCAAGGTAAATCAATTGAAGAGATTATGGCAATCATTCAAAGACTAAGCACAGGTAGTCAAGCGACTCAACAACCAATGCCAATGATGGCTGCTGATGGTATAGAGACAAATGGTTTAGAAAAAATGAGTAGAAACATGCAAGACGGATCGATGACCGCGGACCCTATGAACATGGCAGGTTTAGGTTCTGTAGTAAAAGGTCTTGAAGATGCACAACAAATGAGTAGGATGATAAGATAATGGCTGAAACACAAGTAATTACTTACGGTAAACCCGAATATATTGAAAAGGCTCAACAAGATCTACTTGCTGCTATCAATCAATACATTACAGATATTCCTAGCCTACCTGAAAAACAAGCTGTTGGTTTATCTGATAGTCAAAAGTTTGCTATTGAACAATTAAAAACTGGACTTGGGCAATTTGATCCAACTCTAAATCAAGCTACAGATGCTTTTACATCAGGTGTTGCAACTGCTGGAGCACCAAGACCTGATTTCTTAACTCAAGGTCAAGGATTTTTAAGCGATGCAGCGACTGCAAAGTTTGATCCTTCTAGTGCTGGCGAGTACATGAATGAATATCAAAAGTTTGTTATTGATGAAATAAACAAACAAGCAGATTTAGCAAAGAAACAAGCAACTGATGCAGCTCAAAAAGCTGGTGCTTTTGGAGGAGATAGAGAAGCTGTTGCATTAGGTCAAATAGAAGATGCACGTTTAGGTCAAGTAGGTAAAGCTTCACAAACAGCAATTGATAGAGCTTTACAATTAGCTCTTGGTAGCTTTGGTCAAGAACAAAAAGCAAAACAGGTTGCGGGTCAATTAGCTCCTTATTATACAAGTGCAGAATCAAAAGCACAAAGTGATGCTGTAAAAAATTTATTAAGTAGTGCTCAAATAGGAGGAGGTTTAGCGAGTTTAGAAAGTAAACTTGGGTTACAAGATATTTCTGCTTTATTGGGTGCTGGTAGTTTAGAACAAGCTGCAATGAAAGAATCTTCAGATACTGAATATCAAAATATTCTTGCGGCACAAAATAGACCTTTACAATTATATGGAGCATACTCTGACGCTATAAGTGGATTACCAAGTAATCAAGGGTATCAAATACAAGAAACTTATGGTTCAACGTCTTCACCTTTTCAAGATATACTAGGTGCTGGAGCTGCTATTCTGGGTGGATCTAATATTTTTAGTAAAGATGGAGGATCAATGAACAAAGGAATAATGGCTCTCAAACATGTCTAATATTAATCAAAATTCAAGGCTATTTGACGACGGAGACGCTACTACATATGCTGGTATGGATTTCAATCAAGGTTTTAAAAATCTTAAATCTAATTTAGGTGATTTTGCTGATGAGGTAAAAGCTATTGGTTCATTTATAACGCAAGATACTCCAGCTGAAAAAGCAGCTTTTATAGAAAATAATTATCAAACTTTTACTTTAGATCAACTTAATGAAGCTGTAGACCAAATGAATTCAGGTATACTTCAATACAATTATCGTAAAGATGACATATTAAGAAATTTACAAGCAAGGATTGCAAATCTTACAAGCTCGGAAATAGTTCCGGGTGCAAAAACTAGCACTAATGCATCTGGTAACAGTTCTCCTGATTCCATAGTTTCTCCTACAAATGCTTCAACAGCAAGTGATTTTGCACCAATAATTACTGACTCTACTCAATATGATTTATCAACGGACAAACAAAAGAAAAAATATGAAGAAGCAAGTAATACTCCTGATGTTGATGAACAAGCTTTTAGCGAGTTTATGTCAGGTAAATTTAAAGGAAATCAAGGAACCAGAGATGCAAGAACTGAACTAGAATTGAAAACATCTTTTAATCAATTACGAAATGATGAAGCTGAAAGAAGTTTTGATTTTTTAAAAAGTCAAGAAGGTAAAATGACTGATGAGGAAAAAAGAAATAGAGTAGCAACTCTTACGGAAGAGTTAAAAGAGTCAATTGGTTACGATGAAAAGTTAGATAAAAATATGCTATTATTTAAATTTGGTGTTGATTTACTTAACGCTAGATCAAATAAAACAAAACCTTTGCCTAAATTTCTTGATGCTGTGGCTCAAGCATTAGCACCTACTTCACAATATATTATGCAACAAAAAGCACAAAAACAAAATGATTTAAAAGAAATTGGTTTGACAGCTTTTAGTTTAGTTAAAGAAGAAGATGATGCAGCGCAAAGAAGATTTGAAGAAGATCCTCGTTTTGCTTCAGCTGTTATGGCAATTGATTATGATGATGCTGGTAATAGATCTGGACAGACTTCATTTTTTAAACCTATTATGACACCTGCTGAAGCTACTTTTTATTCTAATTTTAAATATCCTGAAACAATTGGAGGACAACCTGTACCAAAAGAGTTGGTAGGTAAGCAAATGTTTACTATTACACAAACTCCTGGCGCAACAGATCAAATATATACAAGTGGTTTAGTTGGTAAAGATTTAAAAGCTGCATCTAAACATTTCGAAACTTTACGATTTCTTAAACAAGGATTAGAAAACACGCAACTTGTTTTAGGTATTGGTAATAAATATGCACAACAAGGTAAATCAGTTTATGGTCCTTCTTATAACGTAAGAATATTTTCAAAAACTCTTTCAGAAATTTTAGACGAGTCTTCAAATACTTTTGCAGAATTTTTTGGTCAAGGAGATAAAGCTAAAGCAATAAAAGAAAAGATTGCTGGTAAGTCTAATTTAGATCAACAACAAATTATTTTAAAAGAATTAGGTGTTGATATGGATTATAATCAACTAGTATCAGTAGCTAATGATCAGAAAAATGCTATCATTGATGAAATATATCAAAGTGGTTTAAGTAATGAGGAAAAAGAAGCTGAAGCTGCTAAAGTTGCTCAATACTATGGTCAGTTTCAACAAGATTTAAGAGGTGATCCTGATCTTGATATTATTAAAATTTTAGAAACAACACAAACATTTGCTTTTGCAAGGTACTTACAAGGATCAAACAGACTTTTAAAAGACGTTATTGCACAAGCTAATAGTATCGTTCGTTTAGGTGGGTTTACAAACTCTAATGAAAAAACAATGAATAGATACAAACAATTTCTTGATTACTTTGCAAGAGAATACAATGAAGAATTACAGTTTGTTTTGAATGCTGAAGAATACGAACAACATAAAATTAGAATATCCTCTGATGGTTTATCTTTTGAAGGAGGTTGGAATCCTTTAACAACTGATACAGGTTCACCTAATTCATCAGCTCAAACATCAAATTATTTTACTAATCAAAAGATTGACAAGTTAGATGGACTTGTAGATCCTGAATTATTAGAACAGTTAAGGAATTAAATGCTTACTATACAAGAACTATCAGAGATAAGAGAACAAGCAGTTAAGCAACAATCTGCTCCTCAAATGGCAGATGGCGATGATACATTTCTTTCAAAAGATTCTAAACTACCAACATTTTTAGGATTTACACAAGCTGCTGAAAGTACAACGGGCACAACTAGATATGATCCTGACAGACATAAAATGCCTTTTGATGAATTTAGAAATAGCATGGCCGATATTATTAGAAATGGTTTAGCTCAAGGTAAAACACAAGGTGAAATAATGGAGGCTACAGATCAGTTTCAAAGTTTAGTTGGCTATACCGATGCTGAAATGAATCCTAGATTAATAAGTGGTAAAGAAATTACTTCAGATCAATATAACACAGCAATGGTTAATCCTTTTCCCGCGTTAAAACTTATACTTGGTTTAGGTGGCAGTGTTGGAGGAACAGTAGGTGGTGCTGTAACTGGAGCAAGATTAGGAATGTTTGGTGGTCCAGCAGGAGCCGTAGCTGGTTCTATTGTAGGAGGCACATTAGGATATCTATCTGGCTTAGTTGGTTATGAAAAAATGTTAGATAACTTAAACAGTAAAGGCATGCTTTATACACCTACTTACAATGAGATTGGTGAGTTTTTAGGTTACAATCAAGGTATTGACAGACCTTCTCAAGAAGAATTTAAAAGTTATTTAGCAAAAGAAGCTGCTGTTGACTTAGCATTTGGTACAGCATTTGGTTTCTTTAGACCTGCTGTTAATGCACTTAGACCAATTGGAAGAAAATTATTAGGTGTGGGAAAACAAGAAACAGCATATGCAAGGCAAGTAGAAGAAGCAACAGGTATAGTTCCTTCTATTTCAGACGTTTCTAAATTTGAAATTATGAGAATAATTCCAAACGCACTTGGTAGAATTCCTTTCTTTGGTGGAGGTGTAAAAAGAGCTTTTGGTGAAACACAAAAAAGGTTTATGGATTCAGCGCAAAATGTTTTTTACAATGGTCCATCATTTAATTTAGCTGAACTAGGTCATGATTTATCTAAAGTTAGAGATAGTATTTCTAAAAAAATAATTCAAAATGTTTCAGGAAAGTATGATACGTTTTTTAATACAATAGGTAATAAAACTGTTTTAGATATCAGCGACACAATTAATATTGCAAAAGCACAACTAAAAAGAATAGACGAAATTTCTGCTTTAAACCCAGCAGTAACAAGAACTCCAATGTATGAGCAATTGCAAAGACTTGCTCAATCTCCTCAACAAATGATTAATGGTGAGACTTGGAAAGAAACAAGAACAGCAATTAATGATTTAATTTATCAGTATGGAGCAAAAGGAACAGCACAAACTGGTAACGTGTCTCTTCGTGATGCTCTTTATGAAGTATCTAAAGGATTAGAAAAATCACTTGGTAAATATGCAGATGGGTCTAAAATAGGACCTCAGTTAAAAACTTTATTAAAAGATGCTGATCAAGCTTATTCTGACATGGTGGTATTATTTGGTTCACCAACAGCTAAATCTTTAGGAGCAGATTCTAAATTTGCTTTTCAAGCTTTATTAAAAGCACCGGGAAGTATTGAATCAGATAGATTATTCAATGTAGTATTTAGAGATTTTCAAAGTCCTGATGCTGTTAAAGCAATGAGAAATTTAATGGGTGATGATATGTTTGCAAAAGGAGTTAAAGCAAAACTTCTTTCTACTTTTGAAGATTCTTTTATTTTAGGTAAACAAGATAAACCTGGTATTTTAGATTTTGATTTAAATGTTTTTAAAAATTTTGACAATCTTACTTTCGATGCAAAAAGATTTAAACGTCTTTTAGGTTTAGATCAAATGGGTAAATCATTAGAAGTAAAAGGTTCTGCTTTAGAAGAAGCTTTAAATATTGCTGGTAAAAATATTGAGATACCTGATGCAAAAAAACTTTTAGCATTTGCTAATGCAGCAGATACTTTTTTCAATGGTAAAAATTTAAACATGTCGCAATTCTTAGCAAGAAGAACAATGTTGGGAGGTGCTGGTGCTTTTGCAACTGCTGTCTTACCTATTGCTGGTGCAGCTACAGTTGGAGGTGCTTCAATACCATTGACTCTACTTGGTTTAATTGCATCACGTAAAATGGGTTATTTAATTTCTTCTCCAATGGCACTTGATGCAGCAACAAAAGCAATGGAAGCTAGTGCTAAATCTGCTACAAATATTTTTGTAAGACCTGGATTAAAGAGACCTTTACCAATATCAAATAGATATGCATTAGAAGCTATTGAGACTTTGTACAAACAATTCCCTGAATTACCGAGTGAACTTGATAATGAATTTAACAGATTGCAAGCGCAGACAGATGATAGCGATCCTTTAGCAAAAGATTTATACTTGAAGTCTCAAGAAGAATTAGATAGTTTAGGTACAATGGACGCTGTAGATCAATATTTAGATAAAAGATACCGAGATAAGGGATTAATTGTTCCTCAAATATTTGGCAGTCAAAAAGAAGAACCGCAGTCAATTGCTCCTACAAACTTTGAAATACCCGCAGAAACTGTAAATCCTGAAGGTGGAACAGTTGTAGAAGTAAACACACCACAAAAATTAAACCCACAATCAAGGCTTGCATTAGCTGGAGATGATCCATTGATGCGAGCAATAGCAACGGAGACAGTATAATGCCACATATAGCAGGACATGGAAGAGGAAATGTAGTTGGGCTTTCGCAAAGCAATTCTAGTTACAATCCAGCTCAAGATTTAAATCAAGCGATGATTCAATCAGCACTAAATAGAATAGAACAAACTATAGATTCAAAAAATCAACCTGGAGGTTTATCTACAACTGCATTAAATCCAAATGTTCAATTTGGTAGAGATGGTGAATATAATTATGTTAGAGATAAAATATTAGCAGGCGAACCATTAACTGAAGGGGACAAAGTTTTTGCTAATTTTTATACAGGCAATTTAGGTGGAGCTGGTACAGCATCAGGGTTAACTCAATATTCAGGTGCGATGCAAGATTTTAAAACAGGAAGCCCAGAAGAACAAGCTGCAATGGCGATAAGGTTTCCAAATCCCATAGCAAAAGTAATGGGTGGTGTTATGGATTACATTAGAAATGCAAGCCTTTTTGGAAAGGCAATGGACGCTGCTGATTATGTGGGAGGTCTTTTCACTGGAGACGGTAAAATTGCAAATGCAACTAATGCAGTAAGACAAGGAGCAAAAGATGCAGCAGGAGATTTAAGCACAATGGCTACAGACATTCCAAAAATAGTTGAACAAGACATGGATAAAGCAACAAATGCATTTAGAACTTTTCTTGGAGTTAAGAAAAATAATTCAAACGATATAGCTGAAGCTGCTTTAGGCGAAGTTCCAATGGCTGAGGACAGAATGCAAAGTAATTTAACAAAAGAATTAGATAACTTAAACAGTATGGCAGAAACGATTAATCAAACTGGAGTTACATCTGACGATTACAATCAAATGTATGATTTTCCTATGATAGATTTTTTAAGTGGCACAGGTTTACCTGAACAAGATCGAGTTGGAAAGTTAACAGACTTGGCTGCTAATAATAATAATCTGACTAGAACCTTACAAACATCACAATATACAGACGCAGACATTGCAAATGCAATAGCATTTCCAGGAACTCGTCAAGCTGAAACATTAAGAAAATTAGGAATTATTAAGTGAAAATAAATCCTCTCAATATTACTGCATTAGGTATCGCAACTGTAACTGTGATTTATAGTTATGGCATGCTTTCATCACGGGTAAATGCTAATGAAAGTAAAATAAAAGATTTAGATATGCTTCGCATAGATGCAAGGCTATCTGTTATTGAAGCAAATGTTGTTTCTATAGATGATAAAATTGATCAGTTAATAGATTAATTCTAACCAAGAATTTTCTTTAATTAATTCAAAATATTTCCACGTACAAAACTCATCACTAAAATCACCAAATTCATTTATACGACAATCACGTAAGAACGTTTGATAAGGTGAATGATAAATGTAAAGATAGACACACCCTACAATTGTTAAACAAATTACAGTGATTTTAAATAATTGTAACACTTGATACAGTACCAATATACATCTTTTTTATAAGCTCCTTTTTGCCAGGCTAACATTACATCTTTAATGTAAGTTCTATTGCATCGCTCACAACATTTTTTATTCAATTATGTCTCTTTTCTAATATCTTCTATGCACTCTATAGAAAAACGAAAATATTTATTCATTTCAAATTTTTGCCAATTAGATGCAATCATTTCGCATTGTTCTTTAGGCATTGGTTCTTTTAAAACCATTTGATTGCCTGTATACACCCATGCATTTCCATTAAAGCCCCACAAACTGACTACGAGTATAAATGTTTTTATCATCAAGATAGTCTATACAAGATTTTAGTAATTGAATATCATCTTTTGCTATACCTAGAATAAGATTACACCTGTTACAAAGCATTCCTCGAGGTAAAATATTCGCATTATTTTTAAAATCTTTTTTTGAATATTGATGATCATGATCAATAACCATTTCTTTTTCCCAATCAGGAGCATTCTTTTTGGCTCTAACTGGTGCTTTTTCATAGAATTGTTTGTTACATATTTTGCATTGACACTTTTGATTTATCCACCAATCAGCTACATTTCTGCCCCATAAAGATTGTATTTTACCGTATCTAACCTTTATTCGTCCTGAAATAGTTTTCTTTAAATTTTCTATATATTTTATTTGACCTTTGTTATGAGCTGCACGCCCTTTGTCCGTGTTCCGATATCTTGCCATTCTTTCATTTTTAATCATTTGCCTCCCCCCAATTGTTACCAAGAGCAACATCAACCTTGCTCGGTACTTTTAAATTTACAGAATTTTCCATTATCTCTATTATTTTCTTTTGTTCTTTTTCGGACCCAACAGAAAAATCCAACTCATCATGGATCTGTATCAAGGGGAATAAACCTTCAGCCGCTAAATCTACCATAGATTTTTTTGTTTGGTCAGCTGCTGACCCTTGAATTAATCTGTTGAGAGCCCGAAAAGTACCCGCACGTTTAATCTGATTGAAGCCCGTGCCGTATTCAAGCTCTGCCTCCTCCTTGGGTAGTGGTTTAAAAACACCCCACTCAGTTGGAACATACAAATTGAAACGACATTTTCTTCCCATAATCGTGCGAATAAACCCGTATTTCTCTGCTCTGTTAGTAGCAATATCAATCAATTGTTTTACAAAAGGAACTCTTGAATGATATTTATTAAATAATTGTTTTGCATCACTTAGATCCATGCTTAGTTCACCAGCAAGTTTTTTAATACCCATACCATAAGACAAACCAAGATTTATTGTTTTTGCTGTCTTACGATTTATTTCAGCCATGTCTGCAATCTGTTGGTGAAAATCTGTTTTAGGATCTTGAAAAGCTTCAACAACATCCATTACACCATATAAATTTTTACCATCAACTTTTACACTTGATGCAAAATGTGTCATTATTCTTGGCTCTTGTTGTGAGTAGTCAAATGCTCCCCACTTTTCTTTTTCTTCAGGTAAAAATAAAGATCTTATTATGTTTGATACTTCGGGATTACGTGCTGGCATTTGTTGTAAGTTTGGATTACGCATTGAAATTCTACCAGAAACAGTGCCTCCCATATCATTACGTAACTGATTTATGCTCGCATGTATTCTACCTTTATACGAATGCTTTTTTATTGTTTCTATAAATGTGGTTCTCGCTTTGTTAATTTCACGTAGTTGAACAACGTTTTTTGCAAGATCAGAACTATGATTTGAAAGAAAGTCTTTATCAAATTTAGGCTGACCAGACTTCTCAGTGCGTTCATATGGAATTTTCTTCGCATCA
>Ga0208159_1001037_pt1 | contig 10648 bp, 12 predicted proteins | sample 9_EtaG_FD_184082 | JGI IMG/M metagenome (GOLD analysis project Ga0208159, IMG submission 184082) | Marine viral communities from the Subarctic Pacific Ocean - 9_ETSP_OMZ_AT15188 metaG (SPAdes) (version 2) | ecosystem: Environmental > Aquatic > Marine > Oceanic | place: Pacific Ocean | collected... | reverse complement strand
TACCTCAAATAGATCAAGATGTTTTACGACAAAATCTACGTGATGAAATTTTATCTGAAGTACCAATACAAGAAAATATTTCAGATTTTATACCTAAGCCACCACAAAGAGAAATTTTAGAAAGGCCTATGATAGCTGGTTTAGAAGATAGAAATTTAATGGATGTTGATGCTTTGCTTGGTGGAGGCCCAACAGGCGGTATTTTTTCAATAGAAAATATGCAACAAGATATAAGAGAAGATTTGCCTATTTTGCAAGAACCTGATTTATCTAAAGTTGTAACACAAAAAGACATCAATGATGCAATTTCACAAATAAACATACCACCTGTATCACAAGGACTTCTAAATTTACAAACACCACAAGTTCCTACTGGTGGGCGTTTTTCAATAAACAGAATGACACCAGGTTTATTTAGGTGAGCATAACGCACGAAGAAGCTGTAAAAGCTGCACAAGCTGAAGCGATACTTGATTCTGATGTATTTGCAGAAGCACTTGAAAATCTTAAAAACGAATATACCAATATTTGGTTAAACACAAGAGATATAAAAGACACACAGATCAGAGAAGATTTACATAGATCATTATTACTTTTACCTGAAGTTGAAAGACATCTACGGATCATGGTAGAAAAAGGTAAACTCACAAAAACACACATAAACAAAATAAGAAATATAGGATAAATATTCCCTTTTTGTAGAATATTGGTTTAAAATATTCATAAATACAATAAAGGAGTATTTATATGGCAACAACGGAAAAACCGACTGCACTTAAAACAGAAAGCGAAACAACTACCGCTATGTTTGAAAGTTTTTTAACCCCTGAAGAGGATAAGGAAGAAGAGCAAGTAAACGAAGAAGTTGAGGTGGTGGAAACACCTACCGAAGATGTCCCCGAAGTAGAGGAAGAAGAAACTGAAGATCTTGAAGAAGATGTAGAAGTTGAAGAAGAACCTACAGAAGAGGACGAAAATTTAGATGAAGAACAAACGAATATTGAAGAGGAAGTCGAGCAACCTCAAATGTTTACAGTTAATGTAAACGGAATAGAGCAGCAGGTTACGCAAGATGAACTTATCAATGGCTATTCTCGTCAGCAAGATTATACGCGCAAAACACAAGAACTCTCTCAACAGCGAAAAACTATTGAAGAGCAAGCAAAAGAAGTAGCGCAAAGGGATGCGATTTATTCGCAGTTGTTACCGAAGATGGAAGCCCAATTAAAGGGCGAATTGGCAAATGAGCCAGACTGGGACACACTTTATAAAGATGATCCTGTTGGTTATGTTCGCGAAAAGCAACTTTGGGATGAAAAGAAAGAAAAACTTAATGCAGTAAGTGCTGAACAGGAAAGAATCAAACAAGAGGATTTTCAAAAACAGCAAGAACTTATTAAACAACAAGTTCAATACGGCAATCAAAGACTTCTTGAATTAATCCCAGAATGGCAGAACCCAGAGGTTGCTGCCAAAGAAAAAGCTGCTATTAGTGAATATGCTATTAAAGCGTTGGAATATACGCCGCAAGAAATACAACAGGTTTATGATTATCGTGCTTTACTTGGTTTAAGAAATGCTTGGTTAAACTCTAAAACAGTTGCAGCCACAAAGAAAAAACCAACTCAAAAAGCACCAGCTAGAAAAGTGGCACGGCCTGGAACAACAAACCGACCAAAAACGGCAACTCCTGTGGTAAAAGCAAAACAAAGGTTGGCTAAATCTGGAAAAATTACAGATGCGGCTAAAGTATTTGAAAAAATAATATAATTTTTAAGGAGTAAAAAATGGCAAAAGTAACTAATGCCTTTGATACATATACTGCTACCGCTGATAGGGAACAGCTAAGTGATATAATTTATAACATATCACCAATGCAAACACCTTTTCTATCAAGTGTCGGTACAAGTAATGTAAGTAACGTGGTCTTTGACTGGCAAACAGAAAGTTTACCAACTCCATCCTCAACTGGACAGTTAGAGGGTTTTGAGTTAAGTAGATCAGCTTCTACTGCTACTGTCAGAGAATCTAATGTATGTATGATCTCTTCAAGAGACGCAACAGTAACAGGATCGCAAGATGCATCTGATGCAGCTGGCAAGAATTCTGAAATGGCACACCAATTAGCTTTGATGGCAAAAGCCCTCAAAAGAGATATGGAAGAAGCCCTTACACAGAATATTGCTAAAAACGCAGGTGCAGCTGGAACTGTTAGACAAACTAGATCTTTAGAATCATGGTATCAAACCAATGTGAATAAAGCATCTGACGGCGCTAACGGATCTGCTTCTGCTGCTAGAACTAATGGTACTAGAAGAGACTTAACTGAAGCCTTACTAAAAGATGTTCAGCAACAATGTTTTACAAGTGGTGCTGAACCATCAATCTTAATGTGCGGACCATATAACAAATCTGTTATTTCTGGTTTCACAGGTAGATCACAGGCTAGACAGTTTGTGGATGCAAACACTATTGAAGCATCTGTATCTATCTACTCAGGTGATTTTGGCGAACTACAAGTTGTGCCATCAAACAGAAGTAGAGAACAAGCAGTTCATCTGTTAGATCCAGAATTTGCTGGTGTAGCATACCTCAGAAATTTTGAAACCATTGACATAAGCACAATCGGTGATGCTCAAACTAAAATGATAGTCGTAGAATACGGACTTGAAATGAAGAATGAAGCAGCACATGGTATTATTGCTGATGTTAAAGTTTCATCAACTGACGGTGGTTAATACTTAGTAATGTGGGGGTGTATGCCCCCACACTTTATTATGGCAAATAAAACTGTATTAGATTATTCTAAAAATAGTGAAAACATCTTTGCTACTGAAGATGATAAGATGATTTGTCATACCAAACAAAACATACAACCCACCCTAGACTATGTAAAAAATTTGTCTGAATACAAACCAGGCAAAGAATTTCGTCATGTTGCAGAGATTCCTATGGTAATATATCAACAGATGGTTAGAGACGGATCAATCAATGATAAAAAAGCATTGAAAAAATGGTTGAATGATCCTGACAATAAACCATTTAGAACCTGGAAAGGAAGAATATGACATACGCAGAATTAAAGACAAATATAGCTAATTTTTTAAATAGATCTGATTTAACAGATCAATTAGATTTTTTTATTGACGCTACTGAGGGCGAACTCAACAGAAGATTAAGAACAAAAGATATGATAAAACGTGCAACTGCTACAGCTGATGCGCAATATCTTACTTTACCAACTGATTGGTTAGAAGCAATCAATATAGAAATTACATCAAATGAGTTTAGACCTTTGTTTCAACAGTCAATAGAATCATTAGATGTGTATAGAAAATCAAATAACAATTCAAGCGGTCAACCAATTTATTATGCAGTCGTTGACAAAAGTTTAGAATTAGCACCAACACCAGATACAAGTTATACCTTGCAACTTACTTACTACAGCAAGATAGATGCTTTGAGTGATAGTAATACAACAAATTTTGTTTCATTAAATCATCCAGACGCATATCTTTATGGTGCCTTAAAACACGCATCAGTCTTTTTAATGGAAGATGAAAGAATACCTTTATTTACACAACAGTTTGAAAAAGCCTTAGAAGAAATAAGGTTACAACAAGAAAAAGCAGAATTTGGCAAAGGATCTCTTATGCAAAGAAGAAAAACTTATGGCAAAGCTGGTAAAAACATATATTATATGAAGAACAATTAGGAGAATATAAATGTCTGGATTTAGTGATTATTTAGAAGATAAAGTTTTGGATCATGTATTTGGTGGTAATGCTTTTACAGCACCAACAACTTTACACGTTGCCTTATATACTTCAGCACCAACTGATACTGGTGGTGGTACAGAGGTTAGTGGTGGCGCATACGCAAGACAAACAGCTACATTTAATGTTTCTGGCACAAACCCAACAACAGCAACAAACGCAGCAGCGGTTGAATATCCAACAGCTACAGCAGACTATGGAACAGTAGTTGCGGTTGGTATTTTTGACGCATCATCAAGTGGTAATCTACTTGCTTACGCGGCTCTTACTGCAAACAAAACAGTAAGCAGCGGTGATGTTTTTAGATTTGATGCTGGCGACTTAGATATTACATTAGCTTAATACAATGGCCTCAGTAGGCTACGGCTTTAGTAAATACGGCAGAAGCCATTGGGGAACACCATCTTACGAGTTTGCAGAAGCTACGGCTGCTGCATCATCATCTTTAACTGCAACAGGTCGCTTTGTAATAGTAGGCGCATCAACTATTGCAGGAACATCAGGCCTTACAGCAACAGGTAGATTTGTTATTACGGGTGCTTCTACGATAGCAGCATCATCAGGATTTACCGCAGATAGCACACTTATACATGACGGCGTAGCAACCATAGCTGCGTCATCAGGCATGACCGCATCTGGAGTACAAATAGATCTAGGTGCATCAGTCATAGCAGCTGCATCTGGCATGACAGCTACAGGACATCAAATTGATCTTGGTGCAAGTATTGGACCTGTAGTTTCTAACATGACAGCAGAGGGTAGGTTTACCTTTAAAGGACAATCTACTATTGCAGGCGTAGGCGGTTTTGTTGCTGTCGGCAGACAAATAGACAGAGGTTCAGCTACATTTACACAAACAAGTGGTTTTTCTGCTTTAGGTGGTCTAAAATGGGAAGATGAGATTGTAGCTACAACCAATTATACAGAACAAACACCAGCTACAACAACTTGGACAGATCAGTCCGTAACAACAACAACCTGGACTGACGCAGCATAGAGGATATTTTATGGCAGATACATTTACAACTAATTTAAACCTTACAAAACCAGAGGTAGGGGCATCAACTGACACTTGGGGTACAAAACTTAACAGCAATTTAGATTCAGTTGACGGAATTTTTAGTCTTTCTGGTACAGCCGTTGACATGGGCCAAGTAGATTTTGGCGGTGCGGTAATTATAAAAGGTACAAATCCAAGCCTTACTATTGGTGATGCTGGTGCAGAAGATACCAAACTTGTTTTTGACGGCAACGCACAAGATTATTATGTAGGACTAGATGATAGTTCAGATAGCTTAGTTATTGGTTTAGGATCAGCAGTTGGTACAACACCAGCTATGACAATAAATGCAAGTCAAGAAGTTACTTTTGCACAAAATATAACAGGTACATTGGCTACAGCAGCACAAACAAACATAACTAGCGTGGGCGCATTAAATGGTGGTTCAATTACATCTGGCTTTGGTGCTATAGATAACGGATCTTCTAATATTACCACCACAGGAGCAATTAGCGGCGGCACAGTAAACAATCTTGGTATTCTAGCTGATGCTACAAACTTTACTGACAGTATTTTAATAAGTCAAAATGCAAGTACAGGTACTTTATCAAGTGCTTCTAATAATACTGGTGTTGGTAATAGTGCTTTTGCTTCTTTAACAAGTGGTAATGATAACGCAGGATTTGGTTTTAAAGCATTGACGTTGAACACTACAGGAAGTGATAGCGTATCAGTTGGAGCATACTCTTTACAAAGAAATACAACTGGTTCAAGTAATGTAGCAATCGGTTATGATGCTTTAGGTAATAATACTACAGCATCAAATAATGTTGCTGTTGGTAAAGAAGCCTTACAAGCAAATACTGAGGGATTTGACAATACAGCTTTAGGCAATAACACTTTAAAAACAAACACAACAGGCGATTACAACACAGCCGTTGGTAAAAATGCATTATTTTCTGCTACAACAGCAGGTAACAACACAGCAGTTGGTTTTAATGCTCTATCTGATAATTCTACAGGTGCTTCAAATACGGCAGTTGGTTCTTTAGCTTTAGAATCACACACCACAGCAAATAGTTGTGTAGCAGTTGGTTTTAATGCTTTAAACGCTAATACAACAGGTGCAAATAATACAGCACTAGGAGCAGGTTCATTAGATGTAAACACGACAGGTGCTTCAAATGTAGCAGTTGGTACAGCAGCTTTAGATGCTAATACTACGGCATCAGAAAATACAGCAGTTGGTGTTCATGCTTTAAGTGCAAACACCACAGGTGCTTCAAATGTTGCTTTTGGTACTGATACTTTAAAATCTAATACTACTGGTAGTTCTAATACTGCTTTAGGTGCTTACTCTTTAGATGCTAACACCACAGCATCAAATAATACTGCGGTTGGCGTTCATGCTTTAGGAGCAAACACAACAGGTTCAAATAATGTAGGTATTGGTTTACAAGCACTTTTTAATAATACAGGAAGTAGCAATGTAGCGGTTGGTACAACAGCAGCGAATGGCAACACAACTGGAAGTAACAATACAGCAGTTGGTAATAATGCTTTAGCATCAATCACTACAGGTTCCGAAAGTGTTGCAATCGGAGCAGGTGCATTAGATGCAGTAACTACGCAAGGTACAAATGTTGCTGTTGGTTATAGTGCTGCAACATCTTTGACAACAACAGGGGTAGTAGCTATAGGCTACAAAGCAATGGAAACTAGCACAACTGGTTATGATACTGTAGCCATAGGTTCAAATGCATTAAAGGCTTGTACTACAGGTAACGAAAATGTAGCTGTTGGATTTAATGCTCTGGCTAATCACACAACAGGTAGTGATAACGTAGCGATTGGAAATAGTGCTTTACTTCTTAGTACTACAGGTAGTAATAACACTTGTATCGGTAGAGGTGCTGGAGATAGTATTACTACAGGTGGACAAAATATTGTTATTTGTGCAAGGTCCTCTGATACTTCAGCAGCTACTAGTGAAAATCAAATTGTTATAGGAGATAACATAGCAGGTACTTCAAACTTTCAAGTTTCTATAGGTGCTGCTTCTAATGTTATTTCTAATAGCTTTAACTCTAATGCAACATGGGCGAGAAACTCAGACTTACACAAAAAAACTAATATTGAAGATGACACTCTAGGATTAAGATTTATAAATAATTTAAGAACTGTTAAGTTTAATTGGAAACCAAATAGTGAGTTTCCAAAACATTATAAAGATTACAGTCAAACAGAAAATCACATGGACACCGAAACAAGGCTACATGGAATGATTGCCCAAGAAGTAAAAGCAGCACTTGATATAGAAGGTGTTGATACTTTTGGTGGATGGGAAGAGGACACAGATGGCTCGCAAAAAATTGCACAAGGTATGTTTGTTCATCCATTAATTAAAGCAGTACAAGAACTGTCTACACAAGTAGATGAACTAAAAGCCGAAATAAAAACTTTAAAAGGAGAATGATATGGCACAAACAGTAAATCAATGTTTAACAGCAGGACTTGATAGCGTAACAGTAATTGATGACATTAAAACTAATGGTAATAAATCAATATACGCAGGTGGTACAACTGATACAGATGGAAACGCTGTAGCAGGAACTTGGACACAAGCTGAAATCAATGAAGTGGTGCAAAGAAATGTAGATCATTTAGAAACTATCTTGCTTTACAAACCAGTAGATAGTGATGATGACACACCAAATATTGTTGATTCTACCAATAGCAAAAAAGATACTTGCAATACAGCTGTTACAACTGGCAAAGCATATATAACATCAAATAGTTAAAATGGCCCTTTTGCCTGTAACCCCTCCAGCTGGCATAGTTAAAAATGGTACTGATTATGCTAACAAAGGCCGTTGGGTTGACGGGGATCTAATACGCTTTGAAAATGGGTTTCTCAAACCCATAGGCGGTTGGTCAAAACTAATAGCAACAGCCTTAGACGGCGAGCCTATAGGTATGTATGCTTATGCAGACAATACAGGCGAATCTATTTTAGCTATTGGTACAAGACAAAAAGTATATGTTTTATACAAAAACTCCGTAATAAACATAACACCATCTGGTTTTGTTAATGATGCTGCAAATGATCCTCTTGGATATGGTGCTTATCAATGGGGCGTTGAAGATTATGGCGACGCACGTTCACAATCTGGATTAGCACTAGCATCTGGACATTTTTCATTTGACAACTGGGGCGAAGATTTAATATTTTGTTTTTCTGGTGATGGCAAAATTTACAAGTGGCGACCAGTTTCAGGCGGTACAGCAGACACTATAGGAACAGTTGTTACAAATGCACCTACTGGCTGTCAAGCTATTTTAGTTACTAATGAAAGGCATTTGGTTGCCATAGGATCAGGCGGAGATCCAAGAAAAATAGCATGGTCAGATAGAGAAGATCGTAATACTTGGACATCAAGCCCTACAAACACAGCTGGTGATTTACAAATACCAACAGGCGGTAGAGCCTTGCTTGGTGTTAAATACCAAAATGATGTAATTATATTTAGTGATACTGGTATAGATAGAATGTACTATACAGGATCGCCATTTGTTTATGGTATTGCAGCAGCAGGATCAAACTGTAAGGCTGTAAGTAGAAGATCTGTAGTACCTACAGGTAACTTTTTATCATGGATGGGCGAAAACTCATTCTTTGTGTATGACGGCACAGTTAGAGAAATACCATGTGATGTGCATGATTTTGTATATGACAACCTAAATGTGCAAGGCAGAAAAGCCTGTTGGGGTGGACACAACTCAAACTTTAACGAATTGTGGTGGGGTTTCCCAGTAGGTGATGGAATATATTTACCCAACAAATATATTATTTGGAATTATAGAGAAAACACATGGGCTATAGGATCTTTAGACAGAGGATGTTGGATAGATCAAGGTGTGTTTGACTTTCCTATCGCTGGAGATTCAAGCGGTTTTATCTATCAACATGAATCCACAACACTTGACGCATCACCAAATCTAGGAACTAGCGTGCCATTTTGCACGACTGGACCAATAGAATTAGGCAACGGCGACAACTATGTTCAATGCAATCAAATCATACCAGACGAAGAAGCAAATACTTTACCTGGTGTAACAATTAGTTTTAAAGGTAAGTTTACGCCACTTGGATCAGAAACAGATTTTGGCAGCTTTACATTTGAAACAGATGGTTATACAGATGCTAGATTTACTGCAAGACAGGTGCAAATGACAGTAACAGGTGGCACAACACAAGATTTTCAAGTAGGCAACATAAGATTAAACTTGCGTAACAGAGGCAGAAGATAATGGATCTATCTTCACAACGACAGTATCTACAAAAAGCTGACAACGCAAAAGTATATCTTACAACGACTAATGCCACTACACTTTATACATCCCCTACTGGAACAGCATTTGATTTTACTATTGTTGAATCTATATTGGTCAACAACAATACATCTGGTCAAACAAACATCATTTTAACTTTGACTGATACATCTAGTAATGTATTTAGTTTATACAACGAACACGTTATCGCAGCTGATACTACAGCAGAACTTTTATCAAAGAGTTTGGTAGTTAAAGCAGGCGAAATATTAAAGGTAACTGCTGCTGCTGCAAACAAATTGTATGTTACAGCAAGTTTAATTGAGTATGCAAAAGGCGACTAATAAAGTAGTAGAACTTAAAACACAAGAAAAACAGCCTTGGGAACAAGAATGGGCTAGATGTAAGCCCTTTATTGAAAAAGCAGTAAAGTATCAAGATTCCTATACAATAGACGATATAGAGGATAAAATAAGATCAGGAATATTCCACTTATGGCCAGGCAAAAGGTCTGCTTATATAACAGAGTTTGTACTATATCCACAAGTAAAAGCGTTAAACCTTTTGTTTTGTGGTGGTAACTATAAAGAACTAGAGGAAATGTTGCCGTCAATAGAAGCATTTGCAAAGGCGGCAGGTATAAAAAGACTTTATGGTGGCGGTAGAAAAGGATGGATTAGAAAAATAAAACATCTTGGATTTGAAACAGAATATTTAATTAGAAAAGACTTATGAGCAAAGGAAAAACCACAACAGTTCAGGAAGCTAGTTTACCAGCTTTCCAAGAACAACAATTTAAAGAACTATTTGGCAGAGCCAGAGGACTCTCTCAGCAGCCATTTATACCCTATACAGGTCCAATGGTCGCTGGGTTTAATCCAGATCAACTACAGCAGTTTGAGACAACCAGAGGACTGGTTGAATCTGGTATGGCGTTTGATCCTACGCAAGCCCTACAAGGACTAGCGCAGCAACAAAGACCTATGACTGGTCAAGTAGGATCATTATTAGATGCGCCGATAGAACAATATCAATCGCCGTTTCAACAACAAGTAATAGATCAAGCGCTAGGCGATATACAAAGACAGGCAGATATAGCGCGTGGTGGCGCGCAGGATAGAGCAATTAGGGCTGGCGCATTTGGTGGCTCACGATCTGCATTGTTAGAATCAGAATCACAAAGACCATTTATAGAAGCACAGGCAAGAACAGCAGCAAACTTACGACAAGCTGGTTTCGAGCAAGCGCAGAGGGCGGCGGAGAGCGATCTAGCAAGACAGCAACAATTAGCTATGTTTGCCCCAGAACTAGAACTAAGAGCAAGACAGCAACAAGCTGGTTTGCTTGGTGGTTTACAAGGATCACAACTACAAAACCTTGGTTTGTTAAGTGGTATAGGCGCGCAACAGCAGGCGCTACAACAAAGAGGCATAGATGCTTCAAGAGGCGAGTTCCAAAGAGCGCTAGGTTATGGACCACAACAACTAAGTTTATTACAAGGCGGTATGGGAACACCTTTAATCACAACAACACAAACAGG
>Ga0208159_1001034_pt1 | contig 10655 bp, 15 predicted proteins | sample 9_EtaG_FD_184082 | JGI IMG/M metagenome (GOLD analysis project Ga0208159, IMG submission 184082) | Marine viral communities from the Subarctic Pacific Ocean - 9_ETSP_OMZ_AT15188 metaG (SPAdes) (version 2) | ecosystem: Environmental > Aquatic > Marine > Oceanic | place: Pacific Ocean | collected... | reverse complement strand
CCTCTGGCTGGTCGTCCCAGGTATGCGGAGCTACGTAGTCAAAGCCAAGCGCTTCGTACTCAGGGTTCTTCAGGTCTTCCTGCCTCTCCTGCCACTGTTCTTCTACCAGCTCGCTGCAGGTGGGTGTTCCTTTTATTATTGCTCCTTGTATTAATAGTCCCATGTTGTTCCTTTCTAATGTAGCCTCAACTCGATTGTCTAGTAATCTTTCAGAGGCTGACAAATACAAGCTTCAACTAGAATATAACGCCTGTATTTACGGTGAGTCAGGGCGTCTGGCAAATGTCTCGACTTAGCGGTCTCATTCCCATCTGCTTACGGAAGCCCGTGACTCAGGTACTTATATAGTCCCACTTCTTTCGATAGTCAAGAGGTAAATACTAATTATTTTTCCACGGGGAGTTACCGTCGCCTGGTGAGCTCCTGAGTCCTGTAACTACTATACTCACCATGCCACACGGTTCGCCGATGGAGGATGGAGATGCAGACCTGCTTTACCTGGCTGCACGTGCCGTGGACCAGGACCCATTATGATGGCGGAACATGGCGGTTTTCTGGTAATGGAAATGGAGAGGCATCTCAGTCTGCAGGGGACGCGAAGCTGGGACAACTATTACTATGCCTCTGGGATGGCGGGTTTCTGTAATGGAGAATGGAGAATGTAGTCGAGCATCTCAGCCCACGCTGCCTGGGAAGCTGGATGGACCCATGTTTTACTAGCGTGTTGGGGGGACAATGCAGCAATGGAGACAACAATGGAAGAAGGAAATAGGCAGATCAATCTCTCTTCGAGGATCTGATGCATAATAAAACTTCTCCCACCCTGTAAACTATGGCTAAAATGCCACGATTTTTGAAAGGCACTTAACTTTGCTTTATTGACTTTTGTTGATGTTTTAAGTTCCAACCAGAACATTATTTCATCTTTACAACCATAAACGTCTGGGACACCAGGTGATGCCCAACTCTCTAGTCTTGTAAAGAAAACACCAGGCATGTTTGCCTTGATGGAGTTCCAAAACTTACTCTCTGGCTTCACTATGATTCAAGAAAAAGAACAACAAGAAATATAATTAAAAAAGTTATTTTCCAATTTGCCCACATACCTATTGCTATCAACGGAAGTATAGGATTACGATTAACCTTAAAGTTCAAATCAATCGGCTCAACATTTAAAGTATCTGATTTCTTCATGGACATTTCTTCATCAACTCTATCATTTGATTATAATACATTAATCTAAACTCAAAGTCTTCAGCAGTCAGGGCTGCACGCCTCAAGTTCTCTACTCTACGCCAAAACAAATCGTCGGTCATAGGTAATGCATGATACTCATATAAATCTGGTCTAATTATTACTAACATACTTTCTCCTTTTCTTGCCGAAGGGAACTAGCTCGGCTACTAGAATATAACTCACATGGTGGCAAGTATATCCATGCTTTACGCCTTATGTTGTTATATTAAAACCTGTATAGTCCCATTCTATTTTATAGTCAAGATTTATTTTCTAATTCTTTAATTTCTTCAAACGTAGTTTCAATACTATACTGTTCCTTCAAGTCTTGCAGTTTCTTCTCTACCTCATCTCTAGACATTGAATCAATCGTACCTGTAAGAATCTCTTTCTTGTCCACATACAACCCAGCTATCTGACCACGCCTGGTTTCTGCAGCTACGGCAGCATTATAATTACCAGCAGATGACGCTTGATCTCTAATTCTAGCCAATGTAGCTAAAGATCTTTCTTGACTGCATCTGTATCTTTCCGTGCTAGCTCTTACCTCTGATTCAATTGCTTTTACAACCTTTGGATTCAGCTCAGGGTTCTGTAACCTGGATGCCAGCTCCCGACAACTCTTTTTACTGTACCCAGCTTCAGCAGCACACTGCGATGCAGACTTCAAACCTTCTGAGTGCACCAATAACAATACAAACTTCCTTTGTTTAGGAGTTAAATCAAACAATGCGTCAGACAGGGGTTGTGGTATATATACTTCGTTGTTTTCTTCCATAATGCATCCAAAAAAGATGTTTCTATAAGAGATATTTCAAATATTTCAATCAATTGCAACAAAAATTAACATTCTTCAGTTATTTTTGTATTTAAATAACATCTAATAACATTGAAATAACATTTTATTTCACTAAAAAGCCTTGTAAAACCTAGTAAATAACAAAATAACATAAATAACATAGTTTAAAAAAAAATAAAAAGTAAAAAATATTTCTAAAATCTTCTATGAAAACATCTTCGGATCGTCTCGTACTAATCTTAATGCTTTATCCAGTGCCTCACGACCATCTGTCATGATGACTTCCCACTCTTCAGCAGTGTATACTCTATCGTGTTTTGGATTATAAAATTTAATGGAGACGTCTCCACAGTGTCTACATTTATAGACTTTTCTTACTGGGCTTTCTGGTAGTTTTGTGTACATACCGCTTTATCCTTTGTAACGGAAATAAAACCACATTCTCGGGTAAATTTTCTCTAAAATATATTGAATCCATGACCTCCATGGATTTTATTCTCTCGTATTGATTGGTCCGTGATGCGAGGATCGCGTCAAGTAAATCTCGTTGCTTTAATATCTCCTGGTCACTCATAAACACCTTTCATTGTAGCCCCCACTCAGCGTAACTGATGCAGGGGCTTCGGGAGTTGAAAACGTGAATTTTCTGTCCCAAACTATAATGGAAAAGATGCTAGTGCGCAACTAAAAGGGTGGTTCATCCCCTTTTTTAACGTTTACAACAGGGTTAGCTGCTATAAATCTTGTAGTTTTTAAACGATTCGGGGTCCAATGGTGGTCCCCAATAGAAGTTATCATGGTCTTCTGAGACCCCGCCACTCCATGCTTGGTAGTAATGTTTTTTTTCATCGAGTTCCCCTTGTGAGTGACAAACCTTACACTGCTCAATAGATGTCTCCGCCTCGAATGAAAATTTAATATACCCATTTCCTTTACAATGACTGCATATAATCATATCGCCTCCACAATATTTTTCTTAGTCGCTCCCACCTCATGCGGCTTGCAACTTCTCTCCAGTTCCGTGGTTCGCGGGGCGCGGTCTTCGACACCTTCACATACTCACGAAGTAATCTATCTTTTAGTGACGTCTTGCGGCCCATTCCATACCCTCCTTTTCTTTTGCCAATTGTTCCGCTGCCACTTTATTTTCTAATTCTTCAAGTTTTGCACTGAGATAAATCCGCATGGACCACCTGCCTGCAAAAAATCCTAATACAAATACGCCTATGATGGCGGTAAGATGCCATAAGTGAAACATACACTCTCCTTTCTACAAAGCATCACTTTGTCATATTTCCAGGTGCAGTACTCTGTACCAAAGTCACCCATTTCATTGTTAATGCAATCACGCATAAACGTTTGATACGGCGAATAATATACCAAAATGTATACACCCGCCAGTATCGTCCCGCATAAGCACAGAATGCTTATGATTTTGGCAAGAAATTGTAACATCGAATACAATACCAAAGGTAAAGATTTTTACGTTCTTGCGTACACATCATATTATCTTTTGTGTACTCTTTATTACATTCACCACAATTTTGTTTTTCATACTTCCAATCAGGTTTAAATTTACGATATGATTTAAACTTTGGCATGATGGTCATGCAGCAAGCTTTCTTTTCTTTGCTTCTTGTTTTACTAAATAGGTTATTTGCATACCAGCCGACCTATCGTCGGCGGCAGCTATCTTCTTCAATAATTTGTAAGTGTCAATGGCTACTGCCACACTTTTAAATTTTTTGATGTTCATCCTGTCTCCTTAAATGGCAACTTAGATAAATGTTCCTGGTATTCGATGTCGCCAAAATCAAATGCCGATTGCTCTGGTTCGTGAGCCACGGACGGTGTAAACTTTCTACCTGCATTTCTAGCAAGGTCCGTCCATGATGATGCAAATTCCATTTGAAGTTTAAACATCTGCTCATCTTTCAATAGCTTTGCGTTGCGTGCATTCTCTAAACAAGCTTTTGCTCGTGTTAAACGCGCACCTAAACGAAAACCTTCTTTAAAAGTATCTTCGTAGTCTTTTTTAAGTTTCATACTTTCTCCTTCATTAGTGTGAGTAGGGGGATTCTTTGACTACCCCCAACCTTTTCCCGTCCAGTCAACATTTCCTATGTTAACAAGTACTTCAGAACCAACCCTCACACCCTCAGTCATTCGACCATACCTTGTGAGAGCCGTGCCTTACAACCTGGAGACTGTTGTTCAGCCATACTCAGAGAATGTTGCACCATTCTCATTTAATTGTATCTTTAATCTAATATAATGGGAGTGTCAAGTCTTTCTTCTAATATCTTCAATACATTCTATGGAAAAACGAAAGTATCTATTCATCTCAAATTTTTGCCAGTTAGCCGCGATTTCTTCACATTGTTCCTTGGGCATTGGTTCTTTTAACACCATCTGATTGCCTGTATACACCCAAGTCGTACCATTATAACCCCATAGACTTATAACTAATACAAATAGCTTAATCACCTGCATCTCCCCAACTGTCACCGCACTCAACGTCGACTTTGCTAGGGACTTTAAGTTTTTCTACACAGTTTTCCATAATCTCTTTAATCTTAGCTTTATCCTCTTCACTTGCAACAGAAAAATCTAATTCATCATGAACTTGTATGTGTGCCAACAATCCTTCTTTGTATAAAGCTACCATAGCTGTTTTTATTTGATCAGCAGCGGAGCCTTGTATTAACCTATTTAACGCTTTGTATGTCCAAGCAGGTTTAATATTATTCTTTCCATATTCTTTAATGGCGTCTTCTTTATCACGAAAAGCTTTAGATCCCCACTGTGTAGCAGACTCCCATTGATCAAATCGACAACGCCTACCACTTATGGTGGTTATAAATTCGTTTTCTTCAGCCGTGCGCATTACATCATACGTTAGTTTTTTAACAAAAGGCACACGTTGATGATAATTTTGCAGTATTTCTGTGGCTTCATCTTCGTTTACACCAAGCTGTGACATCAATTTACCTTTACCCATTCCGTAGAATAAACCTAAATTAATTGTCTTCGCTATCTTACGATCTATGCCTGCCATCTCTGACACCATCGTATGAAAGTCTGTCGTGTCATCTTGTTTATATGCCTCAAGAAACGTATCAGCACTTTTAAAATTATTCATGTACGCATAATGTACCACGAGCCGTGGTTCTTGTTGCGAATAATCAAAGATACCCCATTCATGGTCCTTCTCAGGTATAAATATAGATCTGATCAGTGGGCCGAGAATTGCGTTTCGTGCAGGTATTTGCTGTAAATTAGGATTACTGTAACTAAATCTACCTGTTACCGTTCCTCCTTGGTCGGATCGCATTTGGTGTATCTCAGCATGAATCCTCCCTCGGTACGAATGCTTGGTGATACTCTCAATAAACGTTGTTCTCGCTTTATTAATTTCTCTTTCGTTGACAACCATTTTAGCAAGAGGGCTTTTATGCGATGATAAAAAGTTCTTATCAAACTTAGGTTGACCCGTGGGCGTTCGGTCGTAATCAATGTTAAGCGCATCAAAGGCTTTTGCCACAGAGGCTGCAGACCATACTTCAACAAAGTGTCCACTAAGTTTTTGTATTTCTTTTCTAAGTTTTTTTTCTTGATTCCATAAATCATTTTTTATTTTATCCGCCTTTTCTAAATCAACACGAACACCTTTTTGTTTCATCTTAAATAAAACAGGAAACAAATCAGTTTCCAATTCAAAAATATTAATTAAATTTTGTTTTTGTATTTCACCACGTAAGTGATGCCATAACTTTAACGTCACAGCAGCATCTTGCTCTGCATACTCTCCTACATGTGAGGCTGGAAGCTTCCATAGCTCTCCTTTCGGATCTAGACCCCACATTTTGGCAGCTTCGTAGAGTTGGGTTTCCGATTTCGATTCTTGTAGATAATCTTTTCCTAATGAGTTTAGATCGAAACGAAACCTATTTTCATCTACTAAAGGTGCCGCAATAAGAGTATCAATTATTTTACCTTTGATGTCAACACCCATCGCTTTTAACCAGCCAACATCATAAAAAGCGTTATGAAATATATAGTTTTTATCGGGGTAAGAGCATTGCTTTCTTATCCAATCAGTGACAATTTCTTTGTCCATGTTGGGCGGTGTTTCGTGAGCAATTGGATAATAACCACACCAACCCTCTACTGCTACAGCAATGCCTACAACTTCTCCGTGCTTACGAATATATCCTGGACCTGTATCTTTAATACCAGGATCTCGTGTTTCTAAGTCAATAGCTATTTCATCATATCGTGATAAATCTGGAAAGTGATCAGGCATAAGCCATTCACTTGGCATGCGGTGTACTTTAGGAAACCAGTTAGGTTGTTCTTTCATCTATTTCTCCAGCTATTGCGGCATAAGCTGCTAAATCAATATAGCTATCTTTTTTATGCGCGTGTTTTAATCTGGCAATTTTAACAAGGGCCATGCATATTGCAACATCATGTGGTGTAATTTCTTTATCAAGATATGCACTCCATAACTTTGCAATGTTTTGATGGTTAGTTAGTTTATCACCATAGTCTTCTTGGCGATCACCACCAACAAGTTTCTCTGCTTCTTGTAAAATCTTTTGACAAATCATATTGTTTACCTTTCACTATCTCTTGCTGCCATGAATATAGGTTCATATTCATATTGTTTTGTTGTTTGCCTGACAATGTGCAACTCTTGTTTTGCTCTAGTTGCTGCAACATAAAAAACTCTTGCCTCATCATCTCTTCCTTCTTGACTCTGCATCATCGCTTTGTGTGGGCCAAGACTCATGTCTGCGATTAACATTACTTTTTCTCTTTCTCCACCTTTTGATGCATGAATTGTAGATACCTCTATTCTTGGTTTAGCATCTAATTTAAAACCAGATTCTAAAATATTTCTCAAATAAGCCTCTTGCTTTCTAATGTTTTTACCATTCAACATAACATACCATAAAATTTCTTTAACGTCTTTATGTATAGTTTGCTTATCTCCTAGATCATCTATCAATTCTAAAGTTATATGTCTTTTTAAACCAAAGTGTTGACATAGTTTTTCCATATCAAACATTTCATCAGCATCTCCCTTAAACTCACCGTGTCCTCTATTTATTCTAGTGCTGTCCATGTTTTTATATAAAATAATAACATCTGCACCAATGACTTCTTCTCCTCTACATAAAGCTGTCCAGCATTTTATTGCTTTTATATAATCATATTGAATAAAATTTTTTCCATACACTTTAAATACTTGTCCAAGTTGAATTAAACTGTCCATTACCTCTTGTACAACGGAGTGTGTTCTACATAAAATTAACCACTCACCTTCTTTGAGATATTCACCTAAAGGTCTGGTAACTAAAACTTCTACTTTACCGTCTTCTTGTCTTGGTAAATATTCTTTTTGAACTCTTCGTGAAATATTATGTGCTAATTTTGTGGCAATAGTGTGCACCCTTAAAGGTATACGATAAGACTGTTGTAACTGTATTATTTCATTACCAGACGTTTGATTTGCCATTTCAATAAAATTTTCTATGTCAGCACCTGCCCAACGAAATATAGCTTGGTCATCATCACCAGCAACATATGTTTCTTTTGCACCAGATTCTTTTTGTATTTTATCAACCACTTGCCATTGATGTAAAGATAAGTCTTGAGCTTCATCAATGAGTAAATATTGAATAGAAGGAACTTCTCCTTGTTTTAAAAAATTAATAAAATAATCGTGATACTCTAGTTTTCTGTGTTCTTTTTTATATTCTATTAAATCTTTATCCATTTGACGTATCATGTCTCTTGCGCCCTCGTAAGAAACTTTTCTGTATTTTAATATTTTAGATATTCTATCCTCATCATCAGGATATTTAGAATTAGCTAAATTAATTATATCTTGATATTCACTACCAGGTGTAGGCATTGCTATATCAACGCCATTTCCTTTTTTCATTTTGTTTACAAATTTTCTACCCGTGTCTCTTGATAACTGAGCATAGTCATCTTGATCCATAATATCATCCTGACGTAATCTTAATTGTTTGTACGCTATTGAATGAAGTGTGCAAAAGAATGGAAACATTTTTTTAACATTGTCACCAACCTTTTCTCCAGAGCTCGTATCAATACCCATAATTCTATCACGTATTTCTTCAGCTGCCTTAACAGTAAAGCTAAGATATGCTATTTCCGTGGGCGGTGTGCCGCGATCTAAGAACTCTTGAACTTTCTTTTTTAAAAACGTTGTCTTACCTGTTCCAGGAGGACCAATAACTATTTTTCTATGCATCAGTACACTCTTTCTTTCTTTTTAATATCAGGATCTTGAATTTCGTATTCTTTTTCCATTATATCAATAGGAACTTTTAGACATCGTGTAGATTTATTTTCTTCTCCTTCACCTTTTCCAGATGTATTTTCTAACGAGGTTTCACAATTAAATTCTTTTATTAATATTTTTGATGCTAGGCCCTTGTCTATATTGTATTTTTTTCTATTAAAATATTCGTAAAGATAAGCTGTTTTAAATATAAAGAAATTATTATCAGTGTATGTCTGACCAAGACGAATGTCTCTTTTAGATTTAGCACCTCTTGTGTTATCAATAAATGTTTGTAAATGCTGGAGAAGTTCTCCCTCTTTTGTATTCTCTGAACCTAAGAAAACTATTCTCCCTTTTTCTTCCATATCTTGCAGTAATTCATTTTTTGTTTCATGCCATTCTAATTTGTTTTTTGGATGAGGTTCTCGATTACATTGCAAAGTTGCGACGTGAGAGAAAGTATCCCATCCGTTTGGTTTCATGACTTCATTAGGTATCTCAATAAGTTTACCGTTGACAGTGACTTCGTAAAAAGGATTCTTACATTCGTATTTTGTTAAACTATGTATTTCATCTCCCGCACTATTTCCTACGCCAAACTTTTTTTGTTTACATTTTGTTTTGTTACAGACATTAGCAAACAAAGGTAAATTACATTTAAAAAAATATTTTTTTTCGTTTTGTACTTGTTTCAATATGGTTTGAAATTCTTTTATATTTAATTGAGGTTCACAGTATTTAGCGTTATATTCCAATAACTTAGCCTCCAAATCTTCAGGAAAACGTTGACGCAAATATATTCCTATTTGAAACAATCCTTCGTTTCTTTGTCCTGGTCCTAATTTGCTTGTGCATAGTTTTAATAAACACGGAGGGCCATGTTGAAAATCTATCTTGAATGTCTCATCTGTATGCGTTTCTGGTATGACTACCTTGTCGAGATTATCAACGACTTTTTCATCATAGTATTCTAAAAACTGATCGAGAGAAAGTCTCTCACCTTTATCATTAAATGCATATCTTGTTGGAAAGTTTGGATCGTTATATGGCAAATTTAAAAAATTACCCACGCCATTTTCGTTTAACTCAAATTGTTTTGGAAAAATTTCTGCCTTTGGATGTTCAATCAAAATTGATATATCTTTTAATTTCATATGCATTTCTTTTGCAGGCACTTCATCTTTTACAAAAAGAAATATATGAGCGCCCCCACTTTTTGACCTACATACAACCAACGGTAATTTTGATTCAAACAATTTCTTAATTAAATTTTTATGATCAAAACCGTCGTAAGAATCTATATCTATTGCACCCCAAGCGCATAAATTATCCTCGTTTATAGGAATTATACCTATTGAATTGATGCCGCCATCAAGATGTTCTTTCCAATCGTTGTCTGTTATTTCTCTTTTAATTACAAAAGAGGAAGATGATTTTTTATTTTTTTCGTTTGTTTTATCGCCAGTTCTAGTTTGACCAAAGGCTCTATTTAATCCTCGAAATACATATTTAAATTTTTCTTTTGCATCCATAATCATCTTTCTTTATTCGTAATAGAGGGAGCAGCCTTTACTTTTGGAGGAAAAATCGCTCCCTCTTGGGATTCAAGTGTATTAGTACGGAGTTCTTTCTCCGTTGTCAACACTTTCGTCTTCATGCTTAACTTTTACCTCACCAGCATCTACAGACGCGGAGAAAGCTTTTGCTTGTGCGTATAAGTCAGCATTTTCAATTGGTCCAATTCTAGAAATGTCCCAACCAAACCATTCACCCAAGTCGTTCGATTCTGCAATCGTTTTTAATGAATAAATGTGAGAGTACGAAGGTGGTGTAAACAACCCCTTTGCACCTTTTAATTTGAGCCCAAGCATTAAAGAATTCCATCTTTTTGATTTTTTTCTTTGTGTGCTTTTCATTGCCACAAGAGCTTGTGACCAAACTCCATTTTCACTTCTAATTAAACAAAAATGATTTGCCGTATCTTCAATATAATTACCATTTGATAATCTATCTTTACGTTGATCATCTCGTTGAGTTTTTGACAGTATGTCACTGTCACCTGCATAAATATTAACAGGAGCACCAGTGCCCTTGCCTCTATCTTGCCACTCAATATATTGACGTTGATATGAACAAGGTATTACCTGCACTCCCTTATCACCATCAAATATTTCTTTTGTAAGCGTATTGTAGATCATCCCACTTTCCGCTCCCTCAATGTATTGAGGATCTCTCTTCTTAATCTGTGGTGATGTATCACTCAGAATACGAAGAAAAGGAATTGCAAGATCATCCATG
>Ga0208159_1001032_pt1 | contig 10665 bp, 15 predicted proteins | sample 9_EtaG_FD_184082 | JGI IMG/M metagenome (GOLD analysis project Ga0208159, IMG submission 184082) | Marine viral communities from the Subarctic Pacific Ocean - 9_ETSP_OMZ_AT15188 metaG (SPAdes) (version 2) | ecosystem: Environmental > Aquatic > Marine > Oceanic | place: Pacific Ocean | collected... | reverse complement strand
GAGAAAGATACAAATACTTACTGTCCTTGAACAACGAGCCAAAGTATCTGGGAAGAGGGAGCAAGCAGCTCTCGCAAAAAGAGCAAAAGAACAATTAAAAAGGAAACACGAGAATGACAAAAGAAAAGTGTGATACTTGTGAGTGCTATGACTGTGACTACGAAGAATGTAATTGTGAATGTCATGAAGATAAGGTAGCAGAGAGAGGTAATGATTGAGTTTGTGTTAGTGTTTATGATGGGATTAAGAGTAGTAGACCAAACACAAACCTTTGAAGACATAGATAGATGCTTGTACTTTGCAGAAAGATTACACAAGCAACCATCAATACCACAGATGGAAGGAGCTAATCTACAGATAACAGCATACTGTAAACCTAGAAGGAAAAGATAATGTTAGCAGAACTCGCAGCAGCAAATGCAGCCTTCGGTGTAATCAAGAGTTTTATATCTAACGGTAAAGAACTTTCAGGTTGTGCTAAACAAATATCAGATTTTGTATTTTCTAAAGAAGCCATAGAGAAAAACCTTAAAAAGAAAAAAGCTAAAGGTATAGGTGGTGGAGACTTAGAAGAGTTCATGGCTCTTGAGCAGATAAGAGAAAAAGAAGAAGAACTCAAACAGATGATGATATATCTAGGTAGACCCGGATTGTGGCAGGATTGGCAGCAGTTTCAAGCCGAAGCAAGAAAGACTAGACGTTATCAAGAAAAGATGGCAGAGAAACGTAGAGAAGAGATAATGGAATACGTAGGCTATAGTGTAGGTTTTATTGTCATTATATTCTTCGCAGGATTAGCGGCTTGGTTTGTAGCTAAATGGACAGGCAGATTATAACACCTTGTGTAGGTATATGTACGTTGCATGAAAATATCTGCATAGGATGTAACAGAACAATAGAAGAAATTAAGGAAGCATATGAAAAAGCCACAGAAATCACTAGCAAATTGGACAAAACAAAAGTGGAGAACTAAGAGTGGTAAACCTAGTACACAAGGGTCAAAAGCTACCGGTGAACGTTATCTACCTGAGAAAGCGATTAAGGCTCTTTCTTCCAAAGAATACGCCGCCACTTCGGCTGCTAAACGCAAAGCAAGTAGAGCAGGTAGACAAGTGGCTAAACAACCCAAAAAGATTGCTAGAAAAACGGCGAGATTTAGATGAGAAAAGACAAATTGTACTTAAACTTGGCGAAGCCGCTGCTGAAGCTAGGAAACTATCTATTCAACAAGCACGTGAAAGCTCTAAGAAAAAGACAAGAAAAAGAAGGAATTAGGAGACTATAATGGACAACATGATATTAGATGCATGGAATGAACTTAGTTACGTTGAGGGTGTTCTATTTACAGTATGGTTATTTATCTTGTACTATGGTAAGTGTTGGATAGATTCAAAGTTTAATAAAGAAACTTGTAATTGCCTAAGATGAGTGTAGAGACTTTTTTAAAGTGGAAGATACTTCCTAGATTTATGATGTTGGCTAGTACAGTAATGTCATGGAGATGTGCTGAATGGTTTATGGATTTAGATACACCGACTGCAGCACAGTCAGCTTTTGTATCAGTAGTTATGGGTGTGATGACAGGTGTCTTTGGCATTTGGATGGGTCACGAACATAAAGGAGACAACGATGTTAACAGCATTAATAGGACCAATCGCAAACCTCGCTAGTTCTTGGATGAGTAGTAAGGTTGAGAAGGTCAAAGCAGATGGACAAGCTAAAGTAGCACAAGCTAGAGCTAAGGCAGTTGTAGCTGAGAAAGTTGCTACAGGTGAAGTGGCATGGGAAAAATCTATGGCAGATGCTTCAGATAATTCGTGGAAAGACGAATTTGCCTTGATTGTTTTGTTATTACCTGCTATACTAGTATTTATACCAAGTATGACAGAGTATGTAAGAGTAGGCTTTGAGGTATTGAATACACTCCCTGAGTGGTATCAATATCTTTTATTTATAGCAATTAGTGCATCCTTTGGTATTAAAGGTGCAGGACAGGCAATGAAGATTATGGGGAAGAAATAATGTCAAACATTATTGAAACAAACTTTGGAACATTAATCAATCCTGCAAGAGTAGCACAAGGTAGTGCTTCTAGCATTGTAAAGAAAGGTGCGTTCTATGTATTTTCACTTAGACTAAGTAGTGATGACATTAGAGAGTATTCATTTACAGATAGAAATAGAGCAGAGCATATGAGAAAGATTCTAATAAGCCACTTAGAACAAAGTATAAAATTAAAGAAAGTAAATAGTTAATGAACTTAATAAAATTACAAGATGAATTAGCAGAAGATGAAGGCATAAAGTTTGAAATATATAGATGTTCACTTGGGCATTTAACAGGAGGTATAGGACACCTTATTACTGAATGGGATGAAGAGTTTTATGATAAACCTATAGGAACTAAAATACCACATGACCAAGTAAACGATTGGTTTGAGAGAGACATTAAAACAACTATAAACGATTGTAACTTACTGTTCTCTCAATTTGATAATCTACCTGAAGAGATACAACATGTATTAGCTAATATGTGTTTTCAATTAGGTAGACCTAGACTATCTAAGTTTAAGAACATGATTGCTGCCGTAGAAGACTTAGATTGGGAAAGAATGGCAGATGAGATGGAAGATAGTAATTGGTATAAACAAACTCCTAATAGAGCTGATAGATTAATTACTCGTGTTGATAGGCAGTTTGCTAGAGAAAGTATTGCATAATGAGTAGAGAACTAACTGAAAGACAGCAGAAGTTTTTATCTGTTTTATTTGATGAAGCAGGTGGAGATGTAGTAACTGCTAAAAAACTAGCAGGGTATTCAGATAATTCTAATACATCTGAAGTAGTAAAGTCTATGAAAGACGAAATCATGGAAGCTACTCAATTATATATGAGTAGAAATGCACCTAAAGCTGCAATGGCTATGGTGGGTGGTTTGTATGACCCTACTGAGTTAGGTATTAGAGATAAAATGTCTGCGGCTAAAGAACTGCTAGATAGAACAGGCTTAGTAAAAACTGAGAAGATGCAAGTAGAAGCAACAGGAGGTGTTGTATTAATGCCACCTAAACAGGTAACACAGGAAGAAGATGACAGCTAGGTCTATAGGTAGTTGGAAGCTACCACAACCAACAGACTTAAAGGAAGAAACAGAGTGGATACAAATACCACGTATAGCAAGAACTGTTCCTTTTGGTTATAAGTTAAATGAAAATGATTCATACTTATTAGACCCTATACCAAATGAGCTAGATAAATTAGAGATGGCTCGTAAATATGTAAATCAATATTCTTATCGTGAAGTAGCTAATTGGTTAAGTAAACAAACAGATAGATACATCTCACACGTAGGTTTAAGAAAAAGATTGGATAATGAGCAACACCGTAAAAACAAAGCTAGAAGCTTACGCAAGTGGGCAGAGTATGCAGAAAAGGCAATCACCAAAGCGAAAGAAATCGAAGAAGCAAGAACAGGTGCAAGCCAACAAAAAGAAGCAACAGGTAGTAAAGCCTAGCATACAAGTTACAGAAAAGATTGAGTCGTTAGAAGAATCACATAATGTAATCTTTAAACCTAATGAAGGTCCTCAAACAGACTTTCTTGCGGCAGGTGAACGAGAAGTATTATATGGTGGTAGTGCAGGTGGTGGTAAATCATATGCCATGTTAGCAGACCCACTACGTTACATGGGTCATCCATCATTTAGTGGATTGTTATTACGACACACGACAGAAGAATTAAGAGAACTTATATTTAAATCTCAAGAGATATATCCTAAAGTATATCCGGGAATTAAATGGTCAGAAAGAAAGATGCAATGGGTTGCACCATCCGGTGCAAGGTTATGGATGTCATACCTAGATAGAGATGATGACGTACTTCGTTATCAAGGTTTGGCATTTAGTTGGATAGGGTTTGACGAATTAACACAATGGTCTACTCCGTATGCTTGGAATTACATGAGGTCACGACTTCGTTCTACTGCACCTGATTTGCCTATCTATATGAGGGCAACTACTAACCCGGGTGGAAGAGGTCATCACTGGGTAAAGAAAATGTTTATTGACCCATCACCTTATGGAAGACCCTACGATGCAACCGACATTGAAACAGGAGAAGCACTTAAATATCCGGCAGGACATGCGAAGGCTGGAAGACCATTATTTAAAAGGAGATTTATCCCTGCACGATTATCAGACAATCCTTATCTTGCAGAGCAAGGGGATTACGAAGCCATGCTCTTATCATTACCTGAACAACAACGAAGGCAATTATTGGATGGCGATTGGGATATTAAGGAAGGTGCTGCTTTTACTGAGTTTGATAGGAGTATTCATACTGTTGAGCCTTTTCGCATACCTAGTAATTGGGTTAAGTTTAGAGCTTGCGATTATGGTTACGGTAGTAAGTCTGGGGTTGTTTGGTTTGCTGTATCGCCATCTGAACAACTTATTGTATATAGAGAACTCTATGTTAGCAAAGTCCTTGCCACAGATTTGGCAGATATGATATTAGAAGCAGAGTCAGGTGATGGAAATATTAAGTACGGTGTGTTGGATAGTAGCCTTTGGCATAAACGTGGGGATACTGGTCCATCTCTTGCAGAACAGATGATTATGAGAGGGTGTCGTTGGAGACCTTCAGATAGAAGTAAAGGCAGTCGTGTATCAGGAAAGAATGAAATACATAGAAGATTACAGGTAGATGAGTTTACAGAAGAACCTAGATTAGTATTTTTTAATACATGTACTAATATAACAGCACAATTACCTGCATTACCTATTGATAAAAAGAATCCTGAAGATATTGACACACATTCAGAAGACCACTTGTATGATGCCTTACGATATGGTATAATGTCACGACCAAGATTTAGTATATTTGATTATGACCCTATGGGTGGTCCTAAGAGAAGTATGCCAATAGCAGACTCTACATTTGGATATTAAAGGAAAACAATATGGCTGAAGAAGAAATTATAATGGAAGACAAGGCAATAGCATTAGAAGATACTGAAGAAAGTATAGTTGACGATATTCAAGTAAGTAGTATGGTTGACTTTGTATCTGAAAAATATCAAAGGTCGGAAGATTATAGAAATAATGACGAAGAGAGATGGCTAAGAGCTTATAGAAACTATAGAGGTTTATATGGTTCTGATGTACAGTTTACTGAAGCTGAAAAGTCACGTGTGTTTATTAAAGTTACCAAAACAAAAACACTCGCTGCTTATGGTCAAATAGCGGATGTTTTATTTGCAGGTGGTAAGTTTCCTATAAGTATAGAACCAACAGAATTACCTGATGGTGTAGTAGGAGATGTTAGCTTTGACCCTAAAGAACCTGAACAGCTTAGAGACAACCCTGCTCTAGGCAGCCCATATGGCTTTACTGGTGATGGTAAAGAGTTACCAGCAGGTGCTACTGCCCAAACACTAGAAGACAAACTAGGACCTCTCACAGAGAAGCTACAAGACATAGATAACTTAAGAGAAGGTGTAGGACAAACTCCTTCATCAGTTACATTTAGTCCTGCTATGGTTGCAGCAAAACAAATGCAAAAGAAAATACATGACCAACTAGAAGAGTCTAGTGCATCAAAACATTTAAGAAGCACAGCATTTGAAATGGCGTTATTTGGTACAGGTGTAATGAAAGGTCCTTTTGCCGCAGATAAAGAATATCCTAATTGGGATGACGAAGGCGAATATAATCCTGTCTTTAAAACTGTACCTCAATTAAATCACGTATCTGTTTGGAACTTCTTTCCTGACCCTGATGCTGCTAATATGGATGAAGCACAGTATGTAATTGAAAGACACAAGATGTCAAGAACACAGCTACGTGCATTAAAAAAGAGACCTTTCTTTAGAGGTTCTATTATTGATGAAGCTATTGCAGCAGGTGAAAACTATGTTAGAAAATATTGGGAAGATGATTTATCTGATTACTCCCCTGACACTAGTATTGATAGATTTGAAGTACTAGAATATTGGGGTATGTGTGATACAGAATTATTAATTGACAATGAAATTGATATACCTAAAGAGTTAAAGGAATATGATGAGCTTCAGGCAAACATATGGATATGTAATGGTAAACTGTTACGTATGGTACTTAACCCATTTAAACCAGCAAAGATACCTTATATGGCTGCACCTTATGAATTAAACCCTTATTCATTCTTTGGTGTTGGTATAGCTGAGAACATGGATGATACACAGACTCTTATGAATGGTTTTATGAGAATGTCTGTAGACAATGCTGTGTTATCAGGTAACTTACTTATAGAGGTAGATGAAACCAACCTAGTTCCGGGGCAGGACTTATCTGTGTATCCGGGTAAAGTATTTAGAAGACAAGGTGGTGCTCCGGGTCAAGCTATTTTTGGTACAAAGTTTCCAAATGTTTCACAGGAAAACTTACAGCTATTTGATAAGGCAAGACAGCTTGCAGATGAAAGCACAGGTTTACCCTCATTTTCACATGGACAAACAGGTGTGTCAGGAGTAGGTAGAACTGCTTCAGGTATATCAATGTTAATGAATGCTGCGAGTGGTAGCATTAAAACAGTTATTAAAAATGTAGATGACTATTTACTTAAACCATTAGGTGAAGGTTTCTTTAGATTTAATATGCAGTTTGACTTTGATAAGAGTATCAAGGGAGACTTAGAAGTTAAAGCACGTGGAACTGAAAGCTTAATGGCTAATGAAGTAAGGTCACAAAGATTAATGCAGTTCTTACAAGTTGCAAGTAGCCAACCTCTTGCACCCTTTGCTAAGTTTCAATATATTATTAGAGAGATTGCAACCTCAATGGGTCTTGACCCTGATAAGGTTACAAACAATATGGATGAAGCAGCATTGCAAGCTGAAATTATGAAAGGTATGCAAGCTGAACAACCACAAGGACAACAACCCCCAGCAGGAGCTAACCCATTAGACCCTACAGGAGCAGGTGGTGGTACAATAGGTACAGGAATAGCACCAACTCCGGGAGAACAAGGATTTACAGGAACACCTCAAAATGGACAACCTCAACAACAACAACAACAAGCAAGTAATCAGCCAACTGAAGCCGTTGGTGAACAACCTCAAGCTCCTGAACAGCTTCAATGATTATATAGATATATTAATTACGAAGCAACACAAGATACTTGAGCAGACTGATAATGTAGTTATGCTTCATCGAGCACAAGGAGCAATAGCTACGCTTAACAGATTAAAGTTATTAAGGGATGAAGTAAATGGCAAATAAGAAAAAAGATGAAGATATACAAAAGGGAGAACAAGCTAAAGTTGGAGTCAAAGATTCTGATTTAACTCAACTTTCTAGAAATGACCTTATGACTGAACTGTATCGTAGGGGTCGTACACCTGAAGATGTAATGACAGGTAGAAATCTTACAGGTCCTGAGATTGAAGCAGTAGCTACTTTAAATGAACTTAATAAGGGTGGTATGCCTAAACAAATGGAAATGTTTGATAATGGTGGTCTTAAAGATGAAGGTGGCATGATTGATGAAGTATCAGGTAATGATGTACCTACAGGTTCTACACGAGAAGAAGTAAGAGATGATATACCAGCACAGTTAAGTGAAGGTGAATTTGTTTTACCTGCTGACGTAGTTCGCTTTCATGGCTTAGAAAAGATAATGGAATTACGTGATGAAGCTAAAGCAGGTCTAGCTAAAATGGAAGCTATGGGTCAGATGGGTAATAGTGAAGAAGCTACACTTCCTGATGAAATGCCTTTTAGTTTAGATGACCTAGATATGGAAGATGAAGACGAGCCACAAGAAATGGCAGATGGTGGCTATGTAATGGTAGAAGGTAAGCCTATGCCTATACCTAGAATAGGTGGACAGCTACCTCCAATAACAACTAGACCAATGCCTGAAACTAAAAATATGGCAGTGGGTGGTTTCACTAGTCCAACAGGTACATATCAAGTTCCTACTAATATTGCTACACAACCTTCTTACTTTCAGAACTATCAGCAATCAACTGCACCCTTTCAACCTTTTACTGGACAAACACAAACTCAACAACCTGTACAGCCTATTCAACAACAACAGTCTTTTCCATCCTTCCAAACATTAATGCCTACGGTTGGTGGTAAAAGAGAAACAATAGAATATAGAAATGATGCAGGACAAAAATTATTTATACCATTTGTAGATGGTAAGCCTATATATCCTATACCTGAAGGTTATAGTAAGTATACAGCAGAAGAAGAAGTTACTCCCAAAAAACAGTCTACTGTACAAACTACAACTGTAAGACAAGACCAACCTGATGGTGGAGATGATAATGTATTGTCTGGTACAAGTCAGGTTAGAGGATTAGATAATTCAATTGTAAGTACAGACTTTGCAAATCAAACACCTGATAAAGTAGCACAAAATATGGCAAATATGAGTCTTGCTGATAGAGGACTTGTTGTTGCAAATGCTATTGAGCAGTCTAAAGGTTACACAGGTCTTGCTAAAGGTGTGCAACAACTAGGTGCTGCTATAACTCCGGGTGTATTAGCAGGTAAAATGTATGGGCAAAAAACGTTAGACCCTAGAGATGTCTTAGGGCAGATAGGGCAACCTGACATGGCAGCTAAAGATGCTATAACAGGTGCTTTTGGTTATGATGTAAATACTTTTTCAGACCTTAGTGGTTTCGTAGATGACCCTTTAGCTGAAGAACGAGCAGAAAAAAATGCTATTGCACAAGCTATGGGTTTTAAAGATTTATCAGTAATGACAGATTATTATGGAATAGAGCCTACACATGTAAAGGGATATAAGCCGGGTCAAACTGACCCTACGCATGGTGGAATATATAGTGCTAATGGACAGGCTACTGATGCAAATGGTAATGTATCCTACAGTTCTATGGCAGATTTTGGAAGAGCTATGACTGCAAGTAGTAAGTCAGGATATTATGGTGGCGAAAAACAGGCTAAAGAAGATGCTAAAAATGGTAATAAAAATGCTAAAGACTTTTTAAATAATCTTGAAGTACAAACATTAACTAGTAAAGAGTCATTTACAGGAACACCAAGTGATACATTTGGCTACGATGAATCTCAAGGAACTAGCACTGGAGACACTGCAACAGATACTTCGATAAGTGATGTCGGTTCAGAAGAAGACCCAGACCAAGATGGTTCTAGTGATGCAGAATCTATGGGAGATGATGAAGGAATGGGTCCTACTGCTAAAGGTGGACTTGTTAATAAAAGAAAATCTAAACCCAAAAAGTATATGAAGCAAGGTGGATTAGCTTCACGTTAATAATCCACAATTAATTCATTGACTTAATCAATAAGTCGTGATATAATGGCTACTTATCCCCCAACAACAATAAATGGCTACGATAACCCCAAAGGAGAAAACTAATGGCTGAAGAAGCTACTAAAGAAATGGTGGAAGAAAACACACCTAAAAAAGCAATGTTTATGAATAGACCTTATTCTCAAGAGGAAAGAGTAAAGCGAGATGAAGAAGAACTTGCAAGGCTCGTTGATGAGCAGAAAAGTGCAGGTGAGACTAGCGAAGAGGAAACTCCGAGTGAAGAAGAACCGACTACTGCTGAAGAAAAAACTTTTAAGAAACGATATGGAGATTTACGTAGACACTCCCAAGAAAAAGAAAAGCAGTTTCAAAAGCAACTCGATGAGTTAAAAGTACAGCTAGAGAGTGCTACTAAGAAAGAAATGAAGCTACCTAAGTCGGATGCTGATATAGAAGCATGGGCAAAAGATTATCCTGATGTAGCTAAAATTGTTGAGACTATTGCTATGAAGAAAGCAAGAGAGCAGTCAGCAGATATAGAAAGTAGACTACAGAAGATAGATGAGATGTCTGCTGATGCACAAAAAGAAAAAGCTGAAGCAGAACTAATGAGAATGCATCCTGACTTTGGTGATATTAGAGACAGTGATGACTTCCATGAATGGGCAGATGAACAACCTAAATGGGTACAGGAAGCACTATATGAGAATGACAATGATGCAAGGTCAGCCGCAAGAGCCATTGACCTCTACAAAGCAGACAAAGGACTTGGTAAGAAAACTACAACAAAGAGTGATAAGAGTGCTGCTATGGAAGTTGGCACAAAGTCTGCAAAGACAAAGGTTGATGCTTCTGATTCTAATAAAAGAATATTGGAATCTACTGTTCAAAAAATGTCCTCTGCACAGTATGAGAAACAAGCTGATGCAATAATGGAAGCAATCAGGTCAGGAAACTTTGTGTATGATGTATCTGGTTCAGCTAGATAAATTAAAAATAAAGTTGACAACAGAGAATTTATGTATATAACTATACATAACTAAAGGTATAACATAACCCCATGTTTGGATACTTATGTTATACTAATACCCTAACTTTAGAGATTACCCAATTATGTGAGCCTACACAGGAATCGCTATCCTACGTACAACCTCAACGCATGAATGGTCCTTATAAAGTAAATGACTAAAACTATAGTACACGTTCTGTGTACATATGATAAATGTTTAAGGAGATTTAAAAATGGCATTTACAGCAGCAGCTGGTTATGGTAATCTTCCTAACGGTAATTTTAGTCCTATTATTTACAGCAAACAGGTGCAACTTGCGTTCCGTAAGTCATCTATTGTCGATGCAATCACTAATAATGATTAC
>Ga0208159_1001029_pt1 | contig 10675 bp, 16 predicted proteins | sample 9_EtaG_FD_184082 | JGI IMG/M metagenome (GOLD analysis project Ga0208159, IMG submission 184082) | Marine viral communities from the Subarctic Pacific Ocean - 9_ETSP_OMZ_AT15188 metaG (SPAdes) (version 2) | ecosystem: Environmental > Aquatic > Marine > Oceanic | place: Pacific Ocean | collected... | reverse complement strand
TAACAATATTGCCATGAGTATAATTAGTACTATTGCTCCATGCTGACCCATTTGTATATTGTAAAGTTGCACCTTGCGTATGAAATCTAAAATATTCATGACCCATTTCTATAACCATTGTCTGCGACACGTTAAATCTAAATGGTATTAATCTTGTTTGTTTTGTAGAATCTTTTACCTCTTTTACAAAAAAGAATCCCGGTCTGTTTTCTGCTGGCCCTTGTGGTTTAGCAATAAAATTACGCATTGTCGCTGCGCCTTGTTGATATTTACTGTCATCAATACGACCTGCCATTTCTGGTGATATTTCACCACTAGAAAATGATTTTAAAAAAGTGCGTGTGTTTGGCATTAATTACCTCCCAGATGTCCAAGGCACAATATGTTCTACTGTTATGTCTCTATGTAAATTATCTTGTTGTTTTGCACTTGCTAAATAATTACGCATCATTTCTGTACATCGTTTTGCCTGTGCCATACCTTGATCACCTTTTATTATTGGCCCTGCCAACATAGACGCTAAATGCCAAGACAACGTAACAACAAACAATGGAGAAAAAGTTGTCGAATCAGTTACTAATGATTGATACCTTAATAATGCATTCTCTTGGTTTGTATAAATATAAATTCCTTCTACTGCAAATTGTTGTGGTGTATAGTGACCAGCTAATATTGTTGGAGAATAATTAGATGTAATACCTCCCGGTGTATCGCCAGAAGACATTCTTGTAGCGTAATCATTTTGTGCTGTAGGAGATATTATTGCGACAGGTGTCATCATGTCAGCAGGTGCAACATATGCATATTCCCACTGTTCTAACGTATTAGTTGTTGTTGCTAAACTTGCACGTTTGGCTGCAAAGTTCCAAGTATGCGATTCTAGTAAACTGTTTCTTGCTATAGGATAATATCTTGCAGCGTGTTCCGCTTGGGCAGAACCTTCTGGTGGTTTTATCGAAGCAATAGTTGCATCATCGCCTAAGTGTGCCAAGGCAAGATTGCAAATATCTATTTCAGTTGCCATTACATCTCCTATAAAAAGAGGAGGTTAGCAGTATTACTACTAGCCCCCTGTAAAACGATAAGAAAACCAATACCTATTTACCGGCTGTTTCAAGTTGACTAATAAGAGTTTCTTTAGTTTGTCTTTTATCAAGTTCCACACCGATAGAACGACCATAAACTTCAAGTTCTGCTTTAGTCATTGATTCATAATCAATTGATTGAGTAGTTGGTTTTACTTCTTCTGACGGTACGGTTGTGTTTGACGCCACAGGTAGATCAGGTTCAGTTCCACCAACTAATTCAATATTACTATTGAACTCTCCGTTATATTCAAACTCTTCGTCAGGTTCACGCATGGATTGACCAACGAAACACTTGACTTTTGCTCTGTAAATAGGCATAGGTTACTCCTTATTAAGCTACGGTAAATCCAGAAGCATAGTACTTCTGTCCGTCACCGATTGTTTCTACTATATCAGCAGTAACTTTACCTGCGTTCATAGTACCAGTAACAACATATCTTGCACCAAGATATCTTTTACCTTTACCAGCAATGTCTGGATTAATGCGTACTACAATGTTCTTACCTAATGTAAGACCCGATGTAGCAATAGTTGCACTACTTCCAATCACATCGTGACTAGATAAGTTAGCGTTAGCACTAGTAACTACTTCAAAAGTAATGTTTGTACCGTTTGCAAATGCTTCTGTTAAAGCAAAGTTCATGTACAAAGCAGTACCTTCACCTACATCTCTAGCAACACTTAAATCAACAGTGTTTGTTGAATATGCAGTAGAAGTAACTGCTTGGTCTTCGCTCACTCTGAGCAGTTTGTCTGTAATCATTTCAGATCTCCTTTAGTAATAAAAAAAATTAACTTACCGCAGATTCGGTATTTAGAAGTGCGTCAACTCTTCTTAGAGGAACACCCAAGAATGATAAGTAGCTTTGTGCTGTACCAAACTGTGATAGACCTTCTTGGATAGCTAATACAGATTGAGACTTGTCAAGTGCTGCAATAGATAATCCTGAGTGAACAGTTCTGTTCATATAGAACGCTGCTCTTCCCATAGCCATATTTGGAATTCTGTACAATGCTCTAGCCATAAGCTTAATAAGAGCAGTAGATGCAGTAGAAGCCTGTGTGTTAGCACCTGCTAATAGGTCAGAAATGTCAATGTTACAAATACGAACAACGTATCTCCAATCTTTAACAACTAGACCATTCTTCCACTGGTAACGAGTAGCAAAAGCTTGTAGTCTTGTGCCATCGCTGTTATACACAGTTTGCTCACCTAGATCTTCGTGTGTTAAACCTGCCTTAGATCCTTTAGGGAAAGGACAATATACAGTGTTATCACCCCAAACAACTAGATATACAGATGCGTTGTCAGAGCCTGATCCACCTGCGCTAAGTACGTTTACAGAGTTGTCTGCTGATAAGCTGCCATATCTTGGTGCTAAACCTAGAAACTTCTTAGGATCTGTTCCGGGATTACCGTAAAACATTGTCTCAGCTTGAGTCTGGTTCATTGCTTCCAAAAACGCAGTATCTTCAGATAGACGGAATTGTGCAGTGTTACCATTTAACATTGCTAAGTCTTTGTCTACTTCAGAACGTGCTTCTAGAATTCCGCAAGCTTCATCAACTTGTGCTGTTGTTGACTTACTGTTTGGAATACCTTGGTTTAATGCTCTCCAATAAACTGAAGGTAAACCTGTTCTGATAACTACACGTTCTCCAGTTGGTAAGTTACCTTCCTTAAAAACGCAATCATCTAAAATTTCGTTGCTCTGTGATAACAGTTCTGCAACGATTGGAACTCTACCGTCTGGGTCAGATCTTTTTGCCCAATCCGCTAGGGTTAAATTTGAATTTGAGAGAGTAGCCATTAATTAACTCCTTACTTAGTTTGCTGATTAGAATATAGTGCGTTTGCTATGCCGTTAAAATCTTTTGGTATGCGTGATCCGCTAGGATTTGCACCCTCAGAATTACCAACATAACTGTCTTCACTAATTGCCTTGCCTGCTCGATACATAAACCGAATTACTTCGGGGTGATTGCCCAAGCCTGTTTCTGATAGCAGCGTCTTTAAAGCATCAGTACCAAAAGTATCGAGTGATGCTTTGGCAACATCCAAGTTTTCTGTAAGACTTTCACCACCAAATTCTTCATCAGATTTTGATTGATTAGCCCACTCAACTTTTGTTTGCTCGATAGCTTTGGCTTGTCTTGCCTGTATTACAGGTGCGACTTTATCCAATACTTTTTGTGCAGCTTCTTGTGGCAGGTTGAGTTCTTTAGCGACATCACCGAAAGCAGTTAAGACTTCGGGGTCGAGTTCGTCTGGTGCGTCAGCCACCTTATTGTTAAACTCGTATTTCTCAGGCGCACCTTCTGGTGTTTCTGATTCGCTAGTTTCACTTTCAACAGGGGTTTCATCCGAAACTTGTTGATCCTGTACACCTTCAGCTTGCTGCTGGGTGTCAGTAGTCGCTTCTGTTTGTGCGTCTACTGGCTGCTGCGTATCGCCTTCATTTGTTTGGTTGGCTTCCGTCATCAGCATCTCTGACATTTTTTTGCTCCTTGATCATTGTCGGATATAGTTCGGGGCAGAGAGTGTGAACCAAGTTAAGGAGTTGCAAACCATAGTTTCTGTTACCTTCTGCAAATGACATAGCCATTGCGTTGGTATTAAACGATGATCGAAATACACCTGCTTGCTCCAGAAGTCTCCAGACTAATCTGCGACCCCTCTTGCTGCTCATGAGCCACTTGATATCCGATTCCTCGTTTTGTCGGTCAATTCTTTCTACAGACTTTTTATTGTCTTTAGTTTTTTGTTGACCTTTTAAATCGAGTGGATTATATTCGCTCATGCTCCAATATATCTAGTTATAACAATATTACGGTCACACCTAACCATATAACTTTTTAGCCATTTCTTCTTTACTAGTTCTCTTAGCTTGCCTAAATGCTTTATCTGTTGGCGCACCTTTTTCACCTTTTTTACGCATACGTTCACCAGATCCTTTTGCAATCCTTCTACGTTTAGCGTGTATGTTTTCGTATAAACTCATTTATTGTTACCTCCGTATAAAATTCTTGTAATTCTATCCATAGGATTTTCATCTTTTTTATTTTTTACTTTTTTCTTGTTTCTTTCTTCTATCATTTTTTTATATCGCATCCTAAAATCGGCTGTCATATTGCCGTAATTAAAATTGTCGGGTGTTTTTTCTGCCATAATAAGCTCCTATGCTAAATAAGTTGAGGTTTCTGCAACAGGTGTTGCTTTTGGTGTAGGTGCTGGACGATCACCATACAAACTTTCTGCCTGATCGCCACTTTTATCAAAAGGTTCTATGCCCATTGCTGTTATTTGTAGCTCTACATTTTGCTCTACGCCATCTTGTTCTTTACTCTCTCTAACAGTTTTGACATATGCAAATGCCTTAATCATCATTTCGCTACCAGCTTCTGGTAATTTCTCTATACCTAACTTTTCTAGCTCTTCTCTACCTAACGATATGCACAAACCATAGCTATACATTGGTTCTTCGTACATTTCATTACTATCAATAGGCTGTGGTTCTTTTTGTAAATCAATTAAATCCATTTATACCTCCAATGGTGATGGTGAATTGTAGCCACTAAACTGATTCATAAGATCCATGGCATTACCTGCGTCTACTTTACCAACTTTTGCCATGTTTTCAGCAGCTTGATTTGCTTGTTCTTGCTGTGCCATTGCCTGTTGTGCTTCTGCTCTTGCCTTGCGTACCTTTGCAACCTGTTGACCGGGAACAATTAACGATGGATCAACGCCTAACATATCAGCATAGTTGTCTGCCCATGAGTCAGAATCAAATTTATCCAATACATCTGGTTTCATTTGGGCAACTAAACCCATACTATTTACATATCTGTCTACACTGTTTGTTCCTATCGCACGTTGTGCTTGAGCTAACATTGATACAAACTCTACATTTAATTCCATACCCTGCAACTCTGGTGGAGCAGGTGGTATCAAATCATTTTCTACCATTCTGTTAAACGTAATATCAATTAATGGGTCTAACAATTCGTTATGTAACCTTTCTAAAACAGGCCCTAACATCAACAGTTTTTCTTCGTGGCGTTCTGCTACCTCTGTCGCTGTCATCCTTGTATCAGTGGCATTTGCCAACATAAGAAACAAATCAGCATAAAAACTACCATTAATACGTTGTCTGACGTCCTGTATATCTGCCAATAAATGATTTAAATTTAGGTTTACGTTAAATGCTGTCTCAATTTTGCCCTGTTGACCATCAATAAACGTAACTCCACCGGGCAAACTGTCAACATCCCTGTTTTTCATATAACTAGGTACTTGCAATGGTGGCTTTGTTTGGTAGTCAATGCCCTGTGCTTTGCGTAATTGCTCGTGTTGTAACTGTTTTATATCACCTAATGCTTCCATACCGGGTGAATTGCCATAAATATCGCCACCTGCAACACCCCATCTTGGCACAACTGCTGGAAATTCTTTGTATCCACTCTCTCGTAACACCTGTTCGCCATCACCGCCTTGCTCAAAATAACAAGATTTGTATGCCATGTTGGTATTATCTTTTTTCTGAAAGTCACGTTCCCTATCATCCCTTGGTTCTATAGCGTGTATCACAGTTACATAACTATCAAGGTTACCCCTGTCAAACAGATTCTTAACGGACGTTGAACAGTTCTTATATCCAAACTCTCTTACCAGTTCTCCTACTGTTTTTTGGAATTCTCTGTATAAAGTATTAACTCTGCCCTGATAATCCGTAGCTATTGCATATTCTCCAATGGTTACAGGGTAATGATGTATAGCAGTTTTAGTATCAGGTAAGATTATTGACCCTGCCGTACCAAATGCACCTAATTCTTCGTACATACTGTGTAATGTTCGGTATGTATTAGACTTTTGAAACACCAATTGCATACGTTCTGTTACATCATTTAGCCATAGCTTGACAGGAGCAAATTTATTAAGGTCTGGATCTACTGTTCCTAATCTAAACCACGGTCTTGCAGGGCTTGTAGCACCTGCCATCATGCCAGCACCTAGTGTTCTTAACGCCCTAGTACCAGTATTGTCGTATATCGAGTTATGTCTTCTATGTCCTTTGTTTCTATCCTGTACAAAATAACGTCCGTTTCTCGGTAATAAGTATGTTGTCACTTCTTGCCAATGTGACCACCAAGTAGCCCTTTCTGATCTAAGGTGACCCCACCTTGTCAGTAGTTTATCTCTCTTGGTTTTCATTGATTAACCGCCTAATAATGTGTTTTGACTAAGGTTTAGTTGGTTAGGATCTACTCCCATACTGCCAGTTAACAATGTTCCAGATGCTCCCTGTTGTGCTGATAGTTCACTTGCATCCATTGCACTTTCAACATCAACATTTTGCCTGTTAGCCCTGTTGTATTCTTGCTCAGATCTCTGCTGCTCTTGTTTAGCACGTTGTTCTGCACGCTCATTAGCTTGACGTTGGTCTTCTAATGCTCTTTCTTGTACCTTTCTCTGGTTGTTGGCTGATGTTACTGCCACAACCGTAGATCCAACTGCTGCAATTGCTGCTACAACTCCCATGTCATAACTCCTTGGAATAAATAATGTCTTGTACACCGTATTTGATTCTCGGTAACAAAGCTGACAAAGTGGTGTTTTCTTTGCAATGCCATAGCATTAGTTTGCATCCGAGTGATGTTGCATGGTTTTCTGTTTCTCTAATCAACTTTAAACCGATTCTGCCACCTCTATGTTCCTTGCTGATAAACAACAAATCGTTTTGAGCTATGCGTAGATCGGCATAATGTAAATGATTAGTGACAAAATTAACAGAGTAACCTATCAATACATCATCTTGCCTTGCTGAGAGAATGAAGATTTGCTGTGCCGACTCCATTTTGCGGTACGTTTCTTCATCTGGCTTTAGCTTCATTATCTGTTTGTTGCGAGCAATCTCTTCGTAATGCTCTTCAAACAAGACATTTGCTTGCGCCAACATCTCATCAACTGTGGCTAGTGTAATGTCAATCATTAACTACTCCACATTCATCAAGAGTAATGGCTCTATCGCCAGTTACGGTCACACCATTCATAGAAAAATACTTGGTCTTACAATCAAATATTATATGTACTCTGTCTGTCATGCCAACATTGTCCGCTGTGTGTACTTTTTTATGGTTAAACCACCAGACATCACCTACCTCAAATTTCTGCTTCTGATCTCCGCAAGTCTGGCTACACCATTGGTTTGATTTAATAACAATATGAAACCGTGAATAATGATCTGCGTACAATCCTTGGTCGTTATGTTTGGTTACATGGCCACTAGGTTTGAGATTAACAATAAGTACCCTACCCATCTCCTTAACTTCTAGCTTTTTTAACACTGGTCGCATCAATGGTACAAGTGCATCTTTTAAATACTCCATACATGGGTAGTCATATGATCCTAAATCGTGCATGACGTAATACAAACTCATCTTTAATGGCCCTCGAACATATATGCACTCGGTATCTTTATGTGGTGAGTTAGTCGTATTTTGTCGTGCTGTTATTTCTGTCCATAATTCTGGTTTATCGTCTAACAATTTGAGCAATGGTTTTACATCTAGACCATGTGCTACACGAACAAAATTAAAGTCTGCTGTATGGGTCATATTCTGCCTCCTGTGTGGTTTCATTACGTCTTTTGATGTATATATCCTCTGGCACTTTCTTGGCTACTGGCAGGGCAAAGGTTAATGCTAGTGCATCAGCTAAATCTGGTGACCCTGCTCCCTGCAATCTCTTCTTTATCTGATCCTTAGATTCAAGTACACGCCTACCCACATTGTCGTACCAATATATCGGTGTTGCTAACTCCTGTTTGAGGGCTATGTCGTTAGGTATTGCACCACCCTCTTCTATCCACTCCTTCATTAACCACCACATCTCACTTCTACGATTGATGTATTGCTGTTGTTTTAGTGCCTTGCCACCAAAAGGTACTTCGATTACGTCATATGACAACTGCCTTAGTCTGTCGATTACACCACTACCAGCACCTGCATCACAGAACACTGCATCTGGACTATGTTCCTCTATCAGATTGGCTACTCTTGCTGCCAGTTCCATGTTGTCTATACCTCGATATACAACTGGCTTGAATGCTTGCTTGCCTTGCCTTCTGAACACCACAGATCTGTCATCTCCAAACCTTGCTGGGTCAATACCAAGAATTACTGGAAACAGTTTGACATGGTCACTTTGATATACACGTTTTGCTGCATCTTCTGTGTCTGCTAATGCGATTAACTGGTCATCACCTTGGGCAGAAAAGTCACATAGATATTCCCTTGCGAATGATGTCTCACTCATGTCTCGTTTAAGACGAGTTACCTCATCAGGATGCAAGCTATCTGTGTCAAATACTGTGTATCTGGCAGCTGTCCAATCGCTCTCGTCTATGGCCTTGTAGTACAACTCAGAGAACAAGTTGATGCCACTAGGTGTACCAATGAATATTGACCAACCAAGACGGTCAGAAAGTGCAGGTTGAACTATGTCTGTCCATAATTCGTTCTTCAACTGGGCTACCTCGTCCATGACTATGCCATCAAGTCGCAACCCTCGCATGGCATCTGGATTGTCTCCTCCAAACAATCTAATGATTGCTCCATTATGTTTAAACCTGACCGATAGCTCGCCCTCGTTGATGTCGATTACAGACGTCCTACGCAGTGGTTCTATCTTCTGTTTTAATCTTGCCCATGCAATCGCTTTTGCCTGTCTCAGGAACGGTGCAACATAGACAAACATGGCTAATTCCTTGTCTGTCTTCATGGCCTTATCAATTAGCTCCATGATGGCCAGTTCTGTCTTACCTGATCGCCTGTGTAATGCGTAAACGCTAAACCTTTGTTTCTTTATATGGCATTCTTTCTGCCAAGTTCGAGGTGTGTAATCTAATTTAATCAACGGTTGTTTCACGTTTGTGGAACGCCTGTTGAAATGGTCAGACTAATATTGCCACCAGCTTCTAGTCCTACCTTTTCTCCATACTTCTTAGGATTCCATTTAGCTAACAACTTAAGCCTTGCTTCCACCCTGTTCTTTTGCATCTGTACCGCAGCTGGATCAAGCCTTTCATTGCCCTCAGAACCGCACAAAGGAGGAGGAGTATCTATTATCTCCAAACATTCCTCTGCAATAGCATCAGCCCCCATGTCTCGTGCGTGTGCGAAGCGTGTGATAAAGTCTCCATCCTTATCCTTTTCCAACCAGTTATAAATAGTTCTCCAGTTAGGTTTATTTTTCTGACGGCAGTATGAACGCAAAGTATTACCATGAGCAATCCATTCAATAATTTCATTGACGATAACAGGGTCAGGTTTAGTAGAAGGTCTACCTAACTTGGATTGTTTTGTAGCGAGTTGGATAGGAGACTCTTTTTTCATAACGGCAAATTTGAGCTATATAACCACGAGAGATACCGAACATCATGGATAAGCAACCATAGCCAATACCATAGTCTTCATGCAGTTCTCGTAGTGCATCTACAATCACCTGAGTTATCTGAGGATTATGATTTGGATGATCTTCAGCTACTCGATGACCAGAATCTGAAACACCAACAACTTTAGTCTTGTTTCTAAATGCTGTTAGTGTCATTAAAAAAATAAATAAAATTAAACATAATATAGAGAAATGTAGAGTAAATCGCAATATCTAGAATTAATTTGTTGACAGGTGTTGGGATTAATGCAATACTAAATATGTACATTACTATTTTCTAATAACAATGACACACTTCACATTCCCAACCAACCTTGCAGATCACCTAGAGCAAGAGATCTACAACAAACTAGTTGCTTCAGTACAACAAGACGTAGATTGCTGTAACAAGCTTTGGGCAAAACGTGAGCAAGAGGGCAGAACTTACGACATGGCAAAAGTCTACAAGTCAAGATCTGGCAAAGTGGTAGAAGAAAAAGTTTATTACTACCAAGACAGCAAAGGTTTAAAAGACATTACTTTCCATCAGGAAGAAACTTCTTACTTTGACCCAAGCGTGACAATGCGTAATGACTATCACAGACCATTAAGTTGCAAAGTTCATTACAAGCGTTGTGCAGAAAATGCAAAGGCACAAAGAAATCATGCAGTTGCTTTATGTACAGAAAGAGTTAACAGCCATCTAGCAGTTTCTGACAATGTCTATGACATTAACTTGAAACTAGGCAAAGGTAATCTTATCGAAGGTAACGTAACTGGTCACACAGTTAACAACCAAGATTTCCAGATACATCTCCAGATGATGTGGAACTATCGCTACGGTGAGAACTCAGCTAACGGTTACCTTACTCAGTACGTCCAGTACAGAAGCGACAGACGAGGTTCTAGGCAAGAAGGCAAGTCAGTACAGCAAGCTATTACAGATGCTGAGAAACAAGCCAAGCGTGATGCCAAGCAAGCAATCATTGACCAGAAGAATTTAGCCAAGTGGGAGAAATTCCAAAAGCTACCAGTTCAGATGGAAAAGTGGATTGACAAAGAAATCAAAACACTAGCTGCAATCATCAGCGATGAAGGTTTAGCAAAGATCCGTTTACAGGCACAGCAAATGAATTACGAATTTGATGAAGCT
>Ga0208159_1001023_pt1 | contig 10702 bp, 11 predicted proteins | sample 9_EtaG_FD_184082 | JGI IMG/M metagenome (GOLD analysis project Ga0208159, IMG submission 184082) | Marine viral communities from the Subarctic Pacific Ocean - 9_ETSP_OMZ_AT15188 metaG (SPAdes) (version 2) | ecosystem: Environmental > Aquatic > Marine > Oceanic | place: Pacific Ocean | collected... | reverse complement strand
TTCCTTACGAGTTAAGTCATTCATAAGCGCATCTACGCTAAGTCCTGCAACACCTGCTTCACCTGCGGATACTCTAGCGGTAGCTCTGGCTTCTCTAGCTCGCGTCTTATTAGCTTGTAACTTCTGAGCCATAGCAACTTGCTCTTGCCCTTGCTGTGTGCGTAACGATGATACTTCATTGAGGTAACGCTGTCTCTCAACCTTAGAGGCGTTCTCTTGGACTCTACGTTGAGTTTTGGCTTGCTGTCGCTGTCCTTGTATCTGTAGTGCAGAAGAAGCTATGCCCATATAGACTGCTGTTCCTACTGCGCCAGCCGAGGCTGATGAAGCTCCGAGGGCAGTTCCTAAAGTTACTGGGTCACACATATTATTTCTTTCTGTAGGTTATTATAAATTCGTAAAAGGGTTGATTATTAAATGATAAGGTTCTCGTAAAGGTTGCACCACAAAACTTGAGCCACTTGATGGCAGTCTTATTTTCTTTATGAACAAAGTTAAAGGTTGCACCATAAGGCTTAGTCAAAGACTGGGTTACTTTGCGGGATGCTTTAAGGAAATCATAGGATGCGTCTCGGACGGCATCAGTGCCTAGCATCCAAATATACGCCATATCAATGACTTGTCCAACACCAAGCATGGCAATAGGGACATCACCACCATCAACAATCGTAAGGGTAGCATCATCAGTTTCAAAAGCTCTATGCAAGGATTCCTCTGGAGTGCTGCCCATACAGGCAACTTCAAGTCTATCCTCTTTGCGTATAAAGGGGACGATGTCGTCAATATGGCTTTTCTTTGCCTTTATTAACTTATGTGTCCCTTGCTTAAAGACTAGGTTAGCCATATCGGTTAGAACGCGAGTGAACAAAGGATTCAAACTCGGCACTCTGGAAGTTACTTGGGAGTGCGCTATCGTTCTCAATTTCAATCTTCGTATCCTGTGCTTTGGTAAGAACAGGGAAACGATAGAACCCGCTGTCTAAGTTAAGAGTTCCTATTGTAGTAGAACCTATCACATCAGGGGTAAAGACATTCTCGTAGGTATCACGGAACTTAGGAGTAACCTTGACCTTGAAGTGAGCAGTCTTGTCAAAATAGATAGAAGCGTTGCGTATCAACAACTTAGCAGCATTAGAAGGACTGCTTCCTTGACCTGCCTTGGCTTTAAATAGTTGCTCTGAGAAGGTGTACTTCATGGTGTAGGGGACACCTACGAATACAGAGGTGTCTATGTCGTTACCATCTGCATCAACATCGTTGACCGCTTGTGTAAGAGTAACAGTAGCACCTGAGTTTGTAGCGTTGAGCTTGAGACCATCTGTTGTGTAAACCTCTACAGAGTTGTCTGCTGGGGTGTAAGGGAGAGTTATTTGATTATCACCATGTGTAACAGTCTTAGCCACTCGCATATCAAGGTGAGTGACAAAGCCAGCGGTATCCGTTAAGCCAGACTCTAGAGGCATCTCAACGAGGTTAGTTTCTCCGTTGTTTACGATGACTGCGTAGAGGGTGGACTTAATGAACTCAATACCTCTTATCTCACCAGTGAAGGTAAACTTAGACCAAGCACTCAGAACTTTCTGGTTGTTGTTCCAGAAGTAATTGTAGATGTATAGCGAACCTTTCTCGTCACCGCTGAGTAAGGCAATCGTGTCCTCTGATGTAGTCCCTGCCATATCAATTATGTTTTTAGGGATGTATGCAGGAACGTGTTCAGTGACCTCAGTAGAGTCGTAATTATCTGTAGTGGCGTTTACGGTGAACTCGCGCATACCTGTAAAGTTACCACGAGTGAACGGGAAGTAGATATACGAACCTAATGGTAATGGGTCTACTTGGTCTTCAAAGCTGAAGTTAGTAATTGGAGTGATGCTGACTGTCTTAGGGGTAAGAACATCGCCACCCTTGAGAACGAACTGTCCAGTCTCAGAGAATAATACAAGGTTCTCTTGGAAGCCTTTAGCCGACTTGAGGTTAGTCACTCGACTGCTGGCTACCGATACATCAATAGGGTCAGAGTCTAGTAGTGTGGTTACTGTGGTGCGACCAAAGTTAAATTCAAGTTGTCCAGTTGTGTCTAAGACTCCTAGACCACTTTCAGACATTACGACGTTCTCTCCGCAAAGAAATCCAAGGCGGTTCTTAAAGAAGAAAAGGTTATCTATTGTTTGAGTTACAAAAGAAGCAAGAGGGTTTGAGTTGTCGTCTCCAGCTACTCGGTCAGCCATCTTTATATGTCGGAGAGTAAAGCCTGAACCATCGCTTATGATTTCAACAGGCAGTGTAGTGGAGTCATAACCAAGTGAGAGGTTTGGAGCTACACACTCTATCCAAGCACCTTTTCCTATATTTTCGTTTCCTGTTGTTTTAAACTCAACGTAATAATCATCTTGGTTTAATTCAGCGTCACCTGATACTTTTACTTTAAAACCCTTTGGGGCGACAAGAGGCAAGTCCGTTATAGACGCTACCTCCTTGTATACTACTCCAATACCACCTCCACCCAAGCCATCTTTAGCGGTAATACCATAGTTAAATACTACGTCCTCACCTGTAGTGGCATCCACAACACTTTTTAGTATCATTAAGTTACTTTCTACTTTTGAGAGGTCAGCGGTGAAGAAGGTGTCAAAATCTGAATCGCTACCAGTATACTTGGTTCCTGTTCCGTCTAAATCACCCAAGTCGTTAAGTATAGTTGTTGTATCTGCATTGGCGGCGGCGCCAGTTCCAGTAGCTACGCCTGATTTAACTACTCTTGTTTTTGTGGTAGTTGCACTTCCTGCTGTTGTTTCGGTGTTGTTAGTAGAAGGAAATGTATAGACTTCAGTTGTGGTATTCGTAGGAGCAGACTGAGAATCGTTGTTATAATCTAGAGGGGTAAAAGGCGCATTGCCCGTGCCAACACGAGCAAAACCATAACCATAACCACTTCCCATAGTTTTAAAATATTTAAAACGTCCTGCGTTTTCTATCTGAGCTGTGAGTACTTCACCCTCTGAACCTACAGTTAATACTTTAATGGTTGGTTGTGTGTAGAGAACTAGAGGAATTTCACCAACTCTATTCTCTGAGTAATAATAATCATCTGGCTCATCTGGGTCATCAACTGGTTCTTTAAAATATGTATGCTTACTGGAGGGCAACGGAACATTAATAATATCCCCTGCCGCAAATCCACTCCCAGTGCCGCCAGTTGGAATACTGATGGTTGACATTTGAAAACTAGAATCCCAGCTTCTGTAACTGGACTCCATAGTTATTTCAGCGCCTAACCCACCAGTTACGCCTAATGTTACATCAAAGCCATATTTCTTTTCATAATCACCCTGCTTAATGAACACTAGGGAATCGTTAGAAGCAGGAGGAGCCGTGGTTAGTCCTCTCGCCACAGATACGTCTGAATTTACAACATAGGTCGTGTCAGCAATCGTAAGAGCCTTAAGTGACGCACGAGCCGTTGTTGACTCAAGGTAAGTTCCGCTTATGGGATACTTGCCATTTGAATTTGTGCTTAGATATTCAACGCCATTGACAGTTATAGGTTGCTCAGAGCCATCAATCAAACTGTATGCACACAGGTATGTTCCATCGTGAATAATTACATACTTCTCATTATCATCACGATTGATAAAGTGAACGAAGCTGTTACTGTCTATAACACTCGAAAGTAACTTACCAACGTGCCTAGTATTAGGACGTTTCTTTAGTCCATCTGCAACAGAGCTAAGAGCGTTTTCCTGCTCCTCACATTGACCAGCAAAGCGTGTTGCGTCAGGTTGTTGAGATACACCTTGGATAAGGTTAGGAACCGCTGTGTTAATTAGAGGCATTAGGAGATGTCGTAGTTACGGTTGATTCCAATTCTGGACGCCACATCGTAGCTGTCAAATATAGTTCTGTCAGAGTTGTTGCCTTCCGCATCCATAAGGTCAGCCCTTGCGTTGTATTCGTCACGAGCAATAAGAGCTTCTAGCTCACGAGAGCCTACCATACGTCCTTGGAATACCCTTGAGGAACGCAGAGTTATATAACGTCTTGCGGCTTCTGGCAGGCTTGTAAAGTCCAGTAGGCGTGTAAGGTTAACCTCTAGGTCTTTGGAGAACACTGAGGTGTTATTAGAGCGGTCAAACAAACTGAGACCACGTTGGGCGATGTCGATAGAGGTATCGGTTGTGTCTACCTCCAAGATGTCGTCCGATAAAGTTATTGTGCCATCCCCAGCAGGGCTCAGGGTGACTTTGAGTTCTGTGTTAAAGTGCCACCCTTCAGCTTGAACGGAACGACTTACCTCGTCCAGTACGGAGATAGCAGTAGCGGCAGAGATAGGAAGCGCGTTGGTGTCACTAATACTATTCACAGGGCTCTCGCCGATGTGTCCTAGCATTGAGTTAACAGCTTCTAGCTTTGATGTAAGTGTGGGCATATTATTATATAAATTTAAAAGTTAAAAAAGAGCCCCCAAAGGAATTAACCAAAGGGGGCTCAGAATTAATTTAGCGTACTTCTACAGCACACTCAGGACGCAAGACGCCGTGTCCCATTGCATATTTAGCAACGAACAACGTACCTTGACGTTCGATTTGGTACTCGGACTCTGTAGCGAGGTCGAGGAGCTTGACTGTACCGATAGCTTCCTTAGTACCTGCAAGGATGCGGGTAGCAGAGAGGTCACCGTTGTAGCCAGTACCACTAGCACCGAAGACGTCATTGTTGACACCATCGTCATCTTGGTCTTGAGAAGCCTCAGCGACCGTTACGGTAGCAAGGTGATTGCTCTTTACAAGATTGATACCAGCGACTTGGCTGATTGTACCAGTTGCGATATTACCAACACCACCAGCATCACGGTTAGACGCAAGCGACACTGCGCTGTTGTCTGCTGTGATTAGGGTGTAGTAGTCGGCAGGGCTCAGGATAGCGAAACGACCTTCGTCGCTTACATCCTTACCGTCGAGAGACTCAGCAACGCCATAGAGAGCGTCGATAAGTTCAGCCGCAGTTGCGTTAGCACCAGCGAACAACGAAGAGGAAGCACCAAGAATAGTGCCATCATCTCCACCGATTTCTGAAGTACCACGAGCGGCGGCGGCAAGAGTCTTCATCGTAGCGATGTCGAAACGTTTTGCCAGTGCCTTACCGAGTTCCTTAGCATAGATGCTACGGACGTCGTAGTGGTTCTTTAGTTCGTCGATGTTTGCGATGAACGTTGATGAGATGAGTACATCATCAATAGAGATGACGCGCTCAGCGTGTTTGATTGCAGACAGGTAGCTGTTACCTCCGTCAGCGATATTCTCGCCAGCAGTGTGGTATTTCGCGGATGCGATACCAGTAACAGGGAATTGTGCAGATTTGCCATTCTGAATGGTGCGTACCATGTGCAAGTCCTTCATCACGTTTGTTTCTTCAAACGTAGTTAGGATTTCACCAGAGAACACCTTCAGGAATAACGCATTTACATCACCTGTAGCATTGACTTGCCCTAAACGAGAGGGACTTGTATTGCCATTAGCCATGATTTTTTATTCCTTATTTGGATTAATATTGAGGGTTTGAGGTGTCCGTGGGCAGGGTTTGCTTGTCTAAGGTTATCCTCCTCAAAGGGCCTTACGCTACTACTAGCTTAGGGACGAAAGTTATTTCTTCTTTTTTACACGGAGCGACACTCGTGCCGCCTTGGTGTTACTTACAAATTGTTTTCCTTTAGAGCCTGCTCTTTTCTTTTTCTTAGCAGTTGTTGCTCGTTGAGATTGGGATAGGCTTTTAGCTTTAGCCATCGGAAGGCAACGGTCTGGGTTCTTCTTGTTTTTAGAAGTGCCGCAAGGGCCTTTAATCTTTCCATCTGTTCCGATGCGTACCCAGTTCTGCGCTCTCCATCTTGCAAGTTCACCCATTATTTCTTTTTCTTGATTGAGAGTTTCTTACGCTTGCCTTTGCCATAGTTGGGGTCTTTGCAATATTTGCTCGCCGCCATGTTTGCATAAGCAGAGGGGTATTTATCAAAGGTACGCTTTGCCCAAGCAATACCTTTAGGACATATTTTAGCCATTATTTGCCGACTTGTTTTTGTGCTAGGTTGTGAGCTTGGGTAAAGGTTTTACCTTTTCGCATTTCATCCTTCATAAGCTTCATGTGCTTTTTTGAATGATGCTTGCTGTGCTTTTTAAGCGTTAGCTTTTGCCTAGCGTTCATTAGTATTTGTAGGGCTTCTTTTTGCCCTTAGTTATTTTTAGGTTTTTACGTTTCATAGCGCATTTGGAACATCCACAGTTTTTCATAGGTCAGCACTTCCACTTTCTAAGTGCTAGAGCTTTACGGGTCGGTCTGCCTTTGGAATCCTTCATAGGCCCCTTCACACCGCTCATGCGTGCACAGAAGGAACGCTTCCTTGCGCCGCCTTTGGGCTGTGGGGCTTTGAGGTTAGAACCAGTCTTACGATTGTAGTAGTCTCTTCCTTTCTTGGAGAGACCCCCGCTCTTAGACTTGTGTTCTTTCCGTAGGCTTACGCCTTTTCTCTTTGCCATTTATGTAGTTATTTATTATTGGGGTTGCTCGGTTTTTATACCGAAGTAAATTCTTTTGTTTCTGGTCATCGATTGGGTTGTTTACTCGTGTCCACGCGCCGCCCCCGCCGTTCCAAATGAACAGCAGGTGATTTACAGTTACTTCTTCACCACAGCTTCTAATGTGCTTCGAATAGTGCGAAAGAACTTTAAAAGCGATAAGGAAGCTGAAGTTAGGGTCGAACGCCACAGTGTGCGCAACTTTACTGCCCGTGATACGATTGTAGTCGTCCACCATAATTTTATGGATTTGATACAGCCCGTAAGCATGACCTCCGTCTCCAACAATAGTTGGGTGACTGTTGAGCGGAACTTCCCATAGAGGGATGAGAGAAACGAATTCATATAAAGATATCTGTTTTTGAGTGTTAGCGTTTAACCATAGAGGAGCCAAAGTAAAAGCTAAGCAAAGCAAGCATACCTTGGCGAACCTCTGGTAGAAGAACGAAGCCGTCCACATTGATGTATCCATTTTGAGAGCCAAAGATTAAAGAGAAAATGCCTCCCCCTGACTCTTTTTCGAGAGCTACGGGGACGTTGAGTAATGATAAGATAAAAGGCGCAACAATCACAGCGAACAAGATACTTACTGCAATCACCCGTCTGACCCATACGCCTCCACGCCCTGCGGCGGCTTCAGCAGACTTATCTGCCATCTCCTGTTTCTGGAGCATAGCATCAAGGGCTCTGCCTTGGGCTTCCGCTTGGGAGGCTACGAGGCGCATTACGAAACCTGTAATGCCACCTCCGAGCATGGATAATAATTCTATAGACATAGTTTAAAGGACGTTGGAGACCGCTAATCGTTTCTCTACGTTGTCACGGAACGCAGGGTCAGCTGAATAACGAGGGTCACGCATAGCTTCAGTTACCTGAGCGGCAGACCCAAAGGGTTTAACAGAGGAGCCGCTAGTACCACCTTGAGATAACTCAGGGGGATTACCGCCAGCAGAAATAAACTGAGCATAGAGACCTTTGACAGCCATCTTAGCCTGCTCTATTGAGCCGCTTTCTACGATACTGTTGAAGCCGTCTAAGTCGCCATCAGATAGGTTTTCAGAAGCCCAGTCAGCCATAGCGTTGTAGTTGGCGTTGCCCCCTACTTCGTTCTGGATGTCTAAGGCTTGTGATGTACTCATGCTTTCCTGACCCGCTATGTAAGCTTCTACGAAACTACGGGGTAGCCCCGCTCTTTCTAGCTCAACAAAAGTCTTGTCAGTAAGCTCGCCTGTTTCAGCAAACTCTTCCGTAGCTTTTTCTACAGAGGAGTTAAGACTAACGCTTGCTTCTTCTTCAGCAGGGGCGTCGTCTTTCTTAGACTTCGACTGCTTTGATGATTGTTTCTTCTGAAGTTCGTTGTAGGCTTTTGCCAAGTCCTCTGGGGACTCAAACTTCTCGTCTAACCACTCTGGGCGTTCCTCTGGGGTTTCCTCTTGGACTTCCTCTTGAGGCTCCTCGGTGTCTGACTGAATTGATTGATTACGTTGCTCAGCCGCTTCTTCTTGCATTTCGGCTTGCTTTTCGAGGGAGACATTTTCTTCCTCGGTATGTTCTTGTACTGTTACTGATTGGTAATTAGCCATCTATTTGCTCGCTTGGTTGTTGTTGTTGGGCAAGGGATTGGTCAGACATCGCTTTAATACCAGCGGGGCCTAACTTCTCAGCCATTTGCATTTGTTGCATTTGCTGAGCCTCCATTGCCATTTCTTCTTCGGACTTAACCAGCCCATCGGTTTTGATACCGAGGGAGATTGCCCTCCGTTTAAAGTATTCTGAAACCTTGACGAACTGCGCTATAGCTTCAGGGCCTACCACTTGGGCGGCTCCAGCTAGGAACAGGTCTAGTTTCTGTAAATCATTGCCACGTCCTAAAGCTTCAACACCTGTAATGATGATGGGCTTAACAACGTCTTTAGGTATCTTGGGTAAAGCACCCTTCTTATTCATTACCTCCATTAGACGATTGACCAATGGAAGTTGCATTTCACTGCTTAGAAGAGAGTAGAGACCACCGAGGGCAGACTCTAACTCCATACCTAACATCCGTATCTCTTCAGCGGTAACACGCTCAGCTTGGCGTACAGTACCACTGGTAAGAAGGAAGGCGTGACCTAGGCGGTCTTTGATTACGTTGATTGTCTCCTGTGCTACACGGAAGTCGTTAAACTTGTTTACCTGTAGGGTGGTGACATCCTGTGCGTTGCCCTGTGTGATTGCACCGTTAGGACTGTCGGCTAGTGTCTTAGCTCTGGTTGTGCCGTTAGGGTTAACTAGGAATAGAACCTTTGAGGCGGCGGCAGAGCCTTCCACAATAGCTTGTGTGAGGGACTCAAGGGACTGTAGGTCACCGAGGTATTCCTCAACATAACCACGTCCGTAGTCCTCGCCATCAATACGTGTAAAACGCAGAGGGATAAATGGATTCTTGTCTAGACCGTAGAAGCCTTCAGACTTAGGAATAACGTTGCCGTTGATTTCCTGCCAGACTTTCCAGCCCTTATCTTTACGACAGACTGCTGTGTATAATTGTACTTCGTCATCAGAGCCACCTTCGTTAGCCCCTGCTACTTCTTTCATCTCCTCAGTGAGGCTCATGTAGCTTAGGGTTTCCTTGGTGCAGATGTATAGAACATTACCCATTGGGTCACGCTCAACACAGAAGCGGTCAAGGTGGAACACACGTACGCCACCATCGTCAGGGACGTATAGTAAAGCGTTACCAGTGATGATAAGTTGCTTAATAGCTTCGTGTAGTGCGGTACGGTATGTACCTCTACTGACCTCCTCCATGAAGGACTCTTCGACCTGCTGTAGAGACTTCTCAATCTCTGTGACTAGCTCAGGTGGAGCGCCTTCTTGTTGTAGTCCATATTCGTCCACTGCGAGACGGAAAAAGGGGGCGTTGGGAGGTAGAAGTGCCAACAGTAATTTTGAAGCGAGGTTGTTTACTCCTCGTGCCCCAACGCCCTGAAAAGGTGTGTCCAATCGGCTATGTGCTCCAAAGCCTTCGTCTGGGCAGACGTATGGAAGTGTGAGTTTTGCTGAGGAACGAGCGCGGTCTAGGTATTGGTGTCGCTTCCCCTCAAGGGAGGTGTATAAGCCTTCAGCAGTTTTAGTAGTCATAAATTATTCAGTGTCTTCTTCTGGTTCTGGGAACGCTACGTCTTCTGTGACTGTAGTTTGTTCAAGGTCGTCGAGGTCATACTCTTCAACATCTAAAGCCCACATACCGTCAGCCGTAGGGACTGGCTTAGTCAACCAGCGGGTTCCCTTTCCTTCAGTCCAGTAGGAGAAGTTGTGTTCTTTACCTTCTTCGTCGGCTCGCTCAATGGCGGCTTCTTCGGTTGGGAATATAAGATACATTAGTAGATGTCGTATTGATTGTTAATGTTAGCTTCGATGGCTAGACGGTTGGCTAGTTGATTTGTTTTCCAAATAACAACTTCCTTTATTTCTCCATTGAAGAAATTAGAGTTAGTGGTTAGAACTCTGTTACCACCAATCGTGTTATATTTGGTAGTGTATATAGGCTGTCCGTCTGATGTAATATCACTTGCGCTTTGTGAAGCCTCTTCAATATTAACGCCATTACGGGCTGTTTTAATTTGGTCACTACTTCCATCACCTGTGTGAATTACCGTGCCTAAGAGAAAACCAGAGCCATCTGGGGAATGATTAACAAGATGAAGGTTTTGAGTAATGAACACTCTTGTAGCATTGTTTTCAAAGCTTATCCCTCTACCACTATTCGTTGCGCCAAGGGTGGAGTCATTAGCACTAACTCTGGTCTGAACAGAAAACAAACTCAACGCTTGGTTGTGTACGTTTAACATTGTTGCTGCTGTACTACCGCTTGTAAGATAATCATCTACCCCATCATACTTCACAGAGCCAAGGAAGGTTCCATTCTCAACAATCTTAGGTTGCTTGGTGGACTCCGCTTGACCCATATTAAAGCCGTGACCTGACTGGTCATACCAAGTCTCTACAAAGCCGTCCGATGTAACCTGAGTAACTGTTACCTCTCTTAAATATATTACATCGGAGCCATTGCCAGCAAAGCTAGTTGTTGCACCATCCATAAGATTTATTCTTAACTGTGCATTAGTTACAGTTACATTGCTTGCCGTTACGGT
>Ga0208159_1001022_pt1 | contig 10705 bp, 6 predicted proteins | sample 9_EtaG_FD_184082 | JGI IMG/M metagenome (GOLD analysis project Ga0208159, IMG submission 184082) | Marine viral communities from the Subarctic Pacific Ocean - 9_ETSP_OMZ_AT15188 metaG (SPAdes) (version 2) | ecosystem: Environmental > Aquatic > Marine > Oceanic | place: Pacific Ocean | collected... | reverse complement strand
TTTGTTGATGAAATGAAAGGCGATCAAAGACTTTCTCATATTATTTTTAGAAGTGGAAGCTTATTTGTTCCAAAAGAAAAAACAGTTTTGCAAAAGTTTTTATCTTTATATCACCCACATAAAGAAAATATTTTTTACGAACACAAACCTGTTCAAATAGCTGAAGATCAGTTAGACTGGTTAGAGTTTGAAGTACAAGCATTAATGATAGCAAAAGACATGGATATTGATATAGCTGAAGCTATCATGAGAGTAGAAGTAGGATCTAAAGTAAATGAATTGAGTTCTAAAGAGCTTAAAAGAGATTTATTACTGTTTGCTAAGAAAAATCCTAAACTGTTCTTAGAACTAACTACAGACGACAACGTAATGCTTAGAAACTTTGGTATCAAAGCTGCAGAGCTTGGAATTATTAAATTATCTAGTGATCAAAGACATTTTATATGGGGATCTAACGATAGAAAAATAATGACTATACCATTTGATGAGCACCCATATTCTGCATTAGCCGCTTGGTTTAAAACAGATGAAGGTATGGAGATTTACTCCAACATTGAGAAACGATTAAAATAATCACATAGTAGAGCAGCCACTCTACGGGGGTGGTTGCTTAACTATAAAAACATAACAATGGCAGTAAGTATAGACACAGTATATCAAAAAGTTTTAGCAATAGCTAATAAAGAACAAAGAGGCTATATTACGCCGATAGAATTTAACTTGTTTGCAGAGCAAGCACAGTTAGATATATTTGAAAATTACTTCGCAGACTTAGATCAAGCGCAGTTAACTAAAGGTATATCTACAGAGTATGGTGATATGGTAGATACGTTAGCTTCTAAAATAGCGCCGTTTCAACAACTTAAAGTACAAATGTCTGCTGTTGCAAATACAAATGAATTAACACTTCCAACGTCTACAGCTGTGCATAGATTAGGTACAGTATTTTTTAATCAAAGCGGTACTACTTACGATGTTGAAGTAGAACGCGTAGAAATTAACGATTTACACATGATGGAGCGTACGGCTTTGTTAAAGCCTACAGAGTCTCGACCTGTATACGTTTACAAATCAAACTCAGTTATAAAACTTTTTCCAGTTAGTGTTACTGGTAACTATTCTACATCTAACGTTACGTGTAATTATATAGCTAAACCTACTACACCTTACTGGAACTATGTTGTTGTGCCACAGTCCGCTGGAGGCAACGAATATCCTTTACATGATTCAACTAATACAGTAAACTTTGAATTACACCCGTCTGAAGAAGACACATTAGTATTTAAAATACTAGAACTTGCAGGTATACTATTAAACAAACCAGGTTTAGTACAAATAGCCGCAGGTAAAGATAAAGATAATAGAAACGTACAAGTGACATAATATGGGATTATTTGAAGGAACAACAGGAAATTATTATCAAGGAGCAGATAATACTCAAAATACAGCTGATGATACTCAATACGGTAATTATCAATTTACTTCATTAGAGCATATTATAAATCAATTTATATTAGCATACGTTGGTGAAGAAAAATTACTAAGTAAAATAAGAAGAGCTGATGTAGCTTTTCATGCGCAAAGAGCATTACAAGAGTTTAGTTTTGATGTTTTTAAATCTACTAAAGCTCAAGAAATAGAAGTGCCTGCAACTCTGCAGATGGTATTACCACACGATTATGTTAACTATGTTAAAGTATCGTTTTCTGACGGCGCTGGTATTAAAAGAGTAATATATCCAACTAGACTTACTAGTAATCCAGATGCTATAACTCAAGGAGCTGACGGTAGCTATACGCTTGATACTGATGAAATACAAACATCAGACTCTGATACTTGGAACGCTTATAAAGGTCAAGTTCCTATGGAAAACGGAACAGCAAACTATGATTATGATGACGATATATATAACGATATTGTTGGTCAACGCTATGGTATAGAGCCAAGCGAAGCACAAACTAACGGATCGTTTTATATAGATGAAAAAAAAGGCAAAATACATTTTAGCTCTAATTTATCTGGAGCAACTGTTATATTAGATTATATTAGCGATAGCTTAGGTACAGACGCTGAAATGAAAGTACATAAGTTTGCTGAAGAAGCAATGTATAAAAATATAGCTTACGCTGTATTAGCTACTAGAGCTAATGTGCCTGAGTTTATAATACAAAGATTTAGACGTGAAGCTTTTGCTACAAAAAGAACTGCTAAGCTTAGATTATCAAATATTAAGCTACAAGAAATAGTACAACAATTAAGAGGTAAAGCTAAACACATAAAACACTAATACATGCCTGAATTAAATAGAAGTTTTATTAAAGGCAAAATGAACAAAGACCTTGATGAAAGGTTATTGCCACCTAATGAGTATAGAGATGCCATGAACATTGCCGTGTCTAGTTCAGAAGGATCTGATGTTGGTGCTATTGAAAATATATTAAGTAATAACTTTTTAGACAACAATACTTTTAAAAAGCCTAAGCATTTTAAAGATTTAAACGGAGCGGCTGACGAAGGTAATAATAGATTTGAATTTGATAGTTCTACAAAGCATCTTTACAGAGGAATTAAAAACAGTAGTGGTACTGATTTTTTATTTCCACCTGCTGAAGTAGTTGGAACTACTGTAGATTACAAAGAAGATAGAATTTATTATTTAGTAAAAGATCACGTAGGCTTTACTCAAAGCACGGCTTCTGGTGGTAACACAATATATACAGGTGAGCGCGGTGACGCTATATTTGAAGTAACCCCTGAAGAATCACTTCGTAGATACAGTGGTCAATCGATAATACCAGTACTAGTAGATATACACGAAGTAAGAAGAGCTTTTGTACATTATTCTAGTGGTAACGTTATTGGTGGTACAGCTGGCAACTCAGATATGCATGGCACAGCAATTGATATAAATGGTATAGAAGTTGGTATGACTGTTGAAGCTATAGATGCAAGTGAAAATGTTATTTCATCTTTTGCTTCTGAAGAAGTTATAGTAACTAAAGTCGAAGTTGTAGACGGTAATCATGCTACTAATAACGCTGCTAAAATAACTACTAATATAAATACTGTTTTAAGTGATGTTCAAGTTGCTGCAGGAGCAGTTTTAGTATTTAAAAAGTCTAAAGTATTAAAGTTTGAAACAGGTCAAGCTGCTACTTATACAGACGCTAATAGCGATTCTGTTTTGTCACCAACACCTTATTTAGATTCAAGTAAAACTGAGACAAGCATTATAACTGCTATAGATGTCTTTGATGGTATGCTTTTCTTTACTGATGGAAGAAACGAGCCTAAAAAAATAAATATTGAAAGATGTATTAAAGGAACTACAGGCGGTAATAATTTTATAAATCCTGGAGGCATATTTAACACTACGCATCTTAGAATACCTAAAAACGAAAGTGCTAATTTAAACAGTGCAGAGGATCAATGGAATACTTCAGACACAACTTACGATCCTAATTATATTGAAGAGTCTCATGTTACAGTCATGAAGCCTTCGCCTAAAGTCGCGCCTAAGCTTTATATGCTTAACGAACCAAAGTTGCAAGGCACAATAGAAGGAACTGGTGATATAACAGATATTAATACTGGTAATATAAATCTACATGCTAGTGGCTTAAACCCTGTAGTAGGTGAAAATGTTACAATACCTTTTGCTGCCGCTAACGGTTTTGAAGTAAATGATAGAATTAGCGTGCTATTAACTAGCGATGAAACTAAAGGTATTAGAGGTGTTATAATACAAACACCTGATGCTGGAAGTTCTTCTGGTGATTTTTTAGTTGAAGTTACTTCTATAGTTGGAACAAACTCAAATGCTTCTGCTGCACATAATATAACTAGAATATCTAGTGAAACTGAAAAATTTTATAAAGATAATTTTGTTAGATTTGCATATAGATATAAATATTTAGACGGCGAAGTTTCTACGTTATCGCCTTTTTCTGAGCCAGCTTTTTTACCTAGATCTTACAGCTACGATCCAAAAGAAGCTTTTAATAAAGGTATGGAAAATGATTTATCTTTTTTAAAAGTTCAAAATTTTGCTCCTGGAAATATACCTAAAGATGTAATTGGTGTTGATATACTTTTCAAACAAGAAAACTCAACTAATATATATTACATTAGAACTGTTAGAGGTAACAGAATACTGTTAGGCAGCGGAACTGCTAGTATAAACGAAAATGCTACAGATCCAGAGTTTTCCGCTCATGGTTTTATAAACGAAACATTAAGCAAAGATTCAGATTATATAGCTACAATTAGCGCGACTCAACCTTTTGGTTGGGCTACAAGCGACACTTTAGAAACAACAGATACAGGATTATCAGGAAACATGTTGTTAAATAGAGGGTCTATAGAAATAACATCTGAACAATTTGGATCTGCAATACAGTCTAATCAGTTATTAAGAACTTGGGACGGCGTGCCTAAAACAGCTAAAGGTCAAGCTATAAGTGCTAATAGATTAATATACGCAAACTATAGTCAAAACTACAACTTAACATCTATAGATGGTTCTGGAAATGAAATATCGATAAATCCAGAGTTAGGATTATCTTATCATGTTTTAGACGGTCCTACGGCTGGAACACCTAAACAATCAATTAAGTCAAATAGAACATATCAAGTAGGTGTAGTATATCAAGATAATCTTGGAAGACAAACACCTGTACTATTAGACAAAAGCGCTTCAATAGATATACCTATAGATATATCAGATCAATACATAAAGATAAGAGCTGAAATAAGAAATCAAGCGCCTAGTTGGGCTACACATTATAAGTTTTATATTAAAGAAAACTCAAACGAATATTACAATTTAGTTTTACATAAGTCGTATGATTTTGACGGTGCTTCAGAGAGTATAGGCGGAGCAGTTGTTAATAATCAATTTGTTTATTTAGCATTTCAATCTCTTGATAGAAATAAAGTTCAAGAAGGTGATTATTTGTCTATTAAAAAAGGAAGAGATTCTAACGCTACTACCTATAAAACTGTAGAAAATAAAATAAAAGTTCTTGAAATAAAAAATGAAGCTGGTGAAGATTTTCCTGTAACATTAAGTGCTCAAGAAAGAGAAGGTAAATTTTTTGTTAAAGTTAGAAATATAACTAATCTTTTATCAGGAAATGGCACAGGAGAACTAAACGATAGTGCTAGTGGTACTGCAGCTAGTCCTGTAACAACAGACGCAGCAGTATTTGAAGTGTTGCCTAGTGAATCTATAGACGTACCATTATTTTATGAAGCTAGTCAATGTTTTCCTATAGAGCTAACGTACGAAACTATTTGTGAGTGGGTAAATCCTGGTGATAAAATAGAACTATTTGATTTTACAGCTGGTAATACTTCACAAGGAGTTACTACAGAAGTTTCTAATAGCGCAGATATATTATTTGTTAACACAATAGTATACGAGCATGCTGCTCAAGCTTGGGCTATTACTATGAAAGATGACGCTGGTAATGATGGTACAGCTACTTTTCAAAATACTCTTGTAGGTGCAACAGCACATTTTGTACAAGCTAACGGCGCTAGAGTTGTATCTGAAATAGTAGCTCCAGCTAACGACACTGATTATTACGACACAGATGATGTAACTAAATTTTACATAAAATCTTTTACGCATCCATTAGCCACTGGTGGAAATCAATCACCTTCAGCAACTGTTATACATTTAGATTGGTCAAACGTATTTTCTTTTGCTAATGGCGTTGAGTCTAATAGAATTAGAGATGATTTCAACGCAGTTACTATAGCTAATGGTGTTAAAGCTTCTACAACTTTATCTGATTATGCTGAAGAAAAAAGAGAGCATGGTATGATATTCTCAGGAATATATAACTCTACATCAGGTATAAATAGACTTAATCAATTTGTTGTCGCAGAACCTATAACAAAAGATTTAAATCCTATATACGGCGGAATACAAAAGTTGGTTGCAAGAGATACTGATATTTTAGCTATGTGCGAAGATAAAATATTAAAAGTTCTTGCTAATAAAAATGCTTTATTTAACGCAGATGGCAATACTAACGTAACTTCTAATACTGCTGTTTTAGGTACGGCAATACCTTTTAGCGGTGAGTATGGTGTTTCAAAAAATCCAGAGTCTGTAGTTGTTAGTGGATTTAGAGTCTATTTTACAGATAAATTTAGAGGAGCAGTTTTAAGGCTTTCTAACGACGGTTTAACAGACATATCAGCTTATGGCATGAGAGATTATTTTCAAGATAATCTTAAGAACGCTGTAGCTTGCGTAGGCTCTTTTAATGATAGACTTCAAGAATACGATTTAACTATACATAGTAGACCTAGCTCTGCGTTAACTAAAACAGCTCAAAACGTATCTTTTAATGAACCTTCAAACGGTTGGAGTAGTTTTAAAGCGTATATACCTGAAGCTGGTGAAAGTTTAAACGGAGAATACTACACATTTAAAAAAGGTAATATATTTCAACACTCTGTTGAAAACTATAGAAATACATTTTACCCATCAATACTAACTATTAGAGTAGCTATGAGTGCTGGTGATACTATTTTAGATGTTACAGGGCCTTTAGACGAAAGCGTAAAAGTTGGTGATGAAATATTTCACTCTACTGCACAGTCAGGCACAGAGTTTACTGATAGTGGATTTATATCTGCAGGTACAAAAATTACAGCTATTGGAGGCACGGCAACAGCTCCAACTATAACTATAGATCAAGCTAGTACTAACACAAGCAATATTAGCACAGGTGTTTTTATTGTTAAAGGTAGATTTTACAACAGCACAGTGACTACGATATTTAACGGTGCGCCAAGCTCTGTTAAAAGTTTTATGTATTTAAAATACGAAGGTACTCAATCAAGAATATTAAAGCCTGATGTTACAGTTTTAAATAGTGGCGCTGCGGTAAGTAGTGGCACAAGCATTACGCTAGCAGCTTCAAACGATGCTATTGCTACTGGTCAAACTGTATTTTTAACAACTACAGGTGTTGAAGTAGGTACAGTACAAGCAATAAGTAGTACAACTTTAACTTTAACAGCTGCAGTAGCTACTACAGTAGGTAGTGGCGCTAGTTTAACTTTTGCAGATCAAGAGTATTATAACAATTTTGCTAAAGATGGTTGGTTTGTTTCTTCTGTAGAGACAGATTTACAAAGCGCTAAAGTTTTAGAATTTATTAAAAAAGAAGGCAAATGGTTTAATTATTTTAAAGGTATTAACTCGTCTTTTACAAATGCTAAAACAAATCAAGATGCCGTAGGAAATATTGATTCTAAAGAGTTCTCTGTTCAAGGTATAGCTAGAGTTTCTTCTACTGCTTTAACTTCTGGAGGAACTACTCCAGGAACTTTTTTTGACATGACCTTTGAGCATGATGGTCAAACAGATGTAGTTGGTCAAGCAGATTTTTACACTATAGACTCTGTTGTTAAAGCCGATATATTAAATATATTAAATTCTAACGATGGTGTAGATGGAACTATAACTTTTGATGGAGTTACAACAGAAACGTTTTTAACTATAACTCCTGCTGAAGGAGCTAGTGTTTCTGCTGCAGACTTTTTTATTGGTGGAGGTTCTGCTGGAACAATAGCAGACGCGGCTTCAGGAACAACATTTACACATGGAACTAACGGCATAACGCTTAATGATACGTCTGGAAGCAACAATTTATTAGCTGTTACTTTTGAAGACACTGATACAGCTGCTTCAGCTACAAATACAGTAAAAGTTAAAATTATTTTTCCAGATAGAACTTTAAGTTCTAACTTAACCTATTCACTAGATATAAGAATGACTCAGCCTGTAGCAACTAGTGGTGAAGGAACTAACACATCAAGCGCACCTCCTATTCAAGGTAGACCTCATACAGTTTTAATTAAAACTTTATTAGTTAACGATGCTCATAACACTCAAGCTGGAGCTGCTGAATTTTATCCGTTTTTAACTAGCTCTCAAGATGTAAGTGGATCAACTGCAACTGCTAGCAACGACGCTACTGTTGAGTTAGCTGCTAATAGAGCATTTGAGTTTAATCAATCTTCTAGAGTTTCTGGTACAGGTATAGCTGCTGGTATAACTGTAAATAGTGTAACAGATAATAATACTTTTGAAATGTCTGCTAACAATGCAGTTTCTACAGGAACTACTTTAAGTTTTAAAAACTTTACACCTGGAACTAATTATACTTTAAACAATGATGAAATAGTATATGATGGAAAAAGTTTAGGGCCTACTCAAGAAACTGCAACAGGTACAGCTACTTTAATAGGTTCACCAGGTGTTAACGACGAAAACAATATTATAAACATAGTGTTTTGTGCAGGACAAAATAAAAAGTTTTCTGATGAATTTGTAAGTTTTGGAGGATTTAACAATGTTCAAGCTGAATTTACAAGCGACTCCTCTGACGCTACATCTTTTATTAATGTTTCTCAAACTTTTTTAGTTGATGCGGCTGGTAAAAATAGAGCGCTTGTTGTTAAAATATTATTTACACCAACAGACTTAACTATAGCTCAAGAATCTATAGCAATAACATTAATTCATTTAAAAACTAAAGTAGATCCTGCGGTTACAGCGCCTGGAATACTAACAACATTATAATATGGCAACAGTATCATGCACATACACATTTACAACGTCTATAAATAGATCTGTACAAGTAAACGATATTTTATATTACGCACCAGCTAGCGTAACTACGCATCCTGTAGATACTGTATTGCTATATAATAATATAGTTAGAGTTGGCGTTATAATAGCTGTAAATAGAACTTCTAGCGGAGGTACTATAATAGTTGATCAAGACAATACTGTATCTTTTCCAAATGACGGTGATTTTATATTTTTTAACAAAGAAGCTTCTGCAAACAACTCTCATATAATAGGTTATTTTGCAGAAACTAAGTTTGAAAACAATAGTAATGAAAAAATAGAGCTGTTTAACATATCTACTGAAGTGTTTGAAAGTAGCAAATAAGTGTAATAGTAAACATATAAATTTAATTAAATGAATAAATTACAAAAAGCTGAGCATATATTAACTATGCGAAGTAAAATACAAAAGCTTGAAGAAGATTTATTGTCTGCAGCTAATGGTAAAAACATTGTAGCTGGTGATAATAACGGTCTTGGCAATAAGTTAGCACCGCTAGAGCATACTTTTGCAGACGGTGTTTATGTTAGGCAAATGTATATGCCTAAAGACACTGCTGTTATAGGCAAGATACATAAAAGAGAGCATGTTTGGTTTTTACTAGAAGGCTACATAAGTGTAGCTACAGAAAACAAAACAGAAGAATACGAAGCTCCTTGCTACGTAGTTTCACCTGGCGGCAGCAAAAGAGTTATATTAGCTCTTGAAGATACTATATTTGTTAATATACATCCAAATCCTAATAACACTCAAGACTTGATAGAACTAGAAAAATATAACGTAGCTAAAAGTTACGAAGAATACGAACAATACATTAAAAAACAATAATATGTCATTTGGAACAGTAGCAATAATAGGTGCAGCAGCTGGTTTAGCACAAGTAGGTATAGGCTTAGGCAGAAGAAGAAATGCTAAAAAACGTCTTAAAAATGCTAGGAAAAGACAAAAGCGTGCTATGCAAGATTTTAAAAATCAAGAAATAACTAATCCATACGAAAACCTAGAAAATACTTTCGAAGACTTACAAGTAAACACACAGCAAGCAGAGTTTCAAGCTAGACAAAGCCAACAAGCTCAAGCAGATATCATGGGTAATCTTCAAGGCGCTGCTGGTAGTTCTGGTATTGCAGGGCTTGCACAAGCTATGGCTAACAAAGCTACTCAAGACGCAGCTAGATCTTCTGCTAGCATAGGTCAGCAAGAAGCTGCTAATCAACGTGCAGCTGCACAAGGTGCTGCTAGTGTACAGTCGCAAAGAGCTGCAGGTGAAGCGCAGCGTCAACAAAGAGCTTTAGCTAGAGATGAAGCTATATTAGGTATGCGTATGGGTCAAACAGCCGCAAGACAAGAGCAGATGGGGCAAGCCAACGAAATGATAATGGGTGGTATTGGCGCTGTAGCTGGTGCTGGTATGCAATTCTTTGGTGGGCCTGGGGCTCCAACTGGAGATAGTCCAACAACACCGTCACCTATCGATATGAAAAAACGAAATAAAAAGAAGTAAATATGGCAGATGCAAAAAACACAGGACCAAGTTTAAGAGATATGGCTTATCGCGCTGCTGGCGGTGGAAGAGAAAGTAGCAACGCCTTAGTAGATGCAGCTAACAAAGTATTTGCAAGTTACGCTGATCAAATGGCTGATGAAGCGTTAAAACGAAAAGCAAATCCTAACTATAGAAGTGATATACGTGATGCGCGTAAAAAACGTAAAGCTAAAAAAGATTTTGATAAAGAAATGCAAGACAAAGGTTACATGGATAAAGAAGGTAACCTAACACAACTTGGACTTGAAGAAAAACAAAGAAGAGATCAAGTAGACGAACTAAACAAAATAGAATTAGAAGATATTGGAGAAGAAGAGGAAAATGTTGAAGACGATTTTTTACCACAAGCGCCAGGCATGCCAATGCGCAGCCCAATAAAACAAAGTTTGTTTGGCGCTGCAAAAGCAGCTGCAGGTGGTAATAGAAAAGATACTAAAAATATTAGTGAATTTATAGATGATTTAGCTGGTGCTGCTATAGAGGCTAGAAGAACTACGCA
>Ga0208159_1001016_pt1 | contig 10735 bp, 9 predicted proteins | sample 9_EtaG_FD_184082 | JGI IMG/M metagenome (GOLD analysis project Ga0208159, IMG submission 184082) | Marine viral communities from the Subarctic Pacific Ocean - 9_ETSP_OMZ_AT15188 metaG (SPAdes) (version 2) | ecosystem: Environmental > Aquatic > Marine > Oceanic | place: Pacific Ocean | collected... | reverse complement strand
TAGTCATGGCACTGTGTAACCTTGGCTGACGAAAATAATGCCCTCTAAGTAATACTCTCGTATTCCTCCAGAGTCTTCCAAAAGCACGTCATATCGCAACTCATTAGGGAACGAAGCCGTTTGCGTGTCAGTCACGCTTAACGTAATCTTGCCTTCAGATCGATTGACGTACGTAATCGAAAAATCGGCTGATTTCGTGGTGCGGTCTTCGTTCCAAGCCTGGGCGTAAACGGTATAACCCGTCAGGTCGATAGCAGCATCACTACCGTCCTTAAACTGCAAGTCAAGCGAAAAATCAGCCCGACGCTGCAGCGTGAAGTCATACGTGCCAGGTTGAACGGCCATAAGTAGGTTACGTCAAAGGAATTGTACTCAGGCCGCTTCAAGGGCGGCAACCTTGGTCTCAAGCGTCTCAATCTTGGCGATTGCTTCTTGTAAAGCCGCAGTCAGAAGCGGAACAAGCTTTCCCTGATCAATGCCCTGCATCACGGCATTGCCGTCATCGTCAACTTCGTTATGCGTTCCAGTAACTGCCTCAGGAACTACGGCCTGCGCTTCATGCGCTAGGAAGCCATCGACTGTTGTTTCCGGTGCAACAATAAAATTAAATCGCTTGGGCAGCAGCTGTTTTACACGAGTAATTCCATCGGTAAGCGCGGCAACGTTCTCCTTGAGTCGATAATCCGATGAAGTGTTATAGGCCGTAGAAGAGCTTGTGACAGAAATACTGCCAACTTGCGTTCCAGAACGTTGAAAAGAGTAAAGTTGACCGTCTGAATTTCTGTTTGCGTGGATCGCGACGTTGGCTTGACGGGAAATAATTAGCGATGCCCCATCATTGCTTGCTTGAAATGTGCATCCAACGGTTGTGTTGTTGAATCCAGGGCTTGTAGACCCGTAGTCTCCGATAAAAAAATGCCCGTTGCTATCAACGCGAAAACGTTCTGAACCACCTGTAGAAATGCTGATTTGGTCAGCAGAACCACTAAAAATGCCGGTGTTTGTATCGTCTGCAAAACTCAGACCAGGACTGGAAGCACTGCCATCCTGAAGTAGCACCGTTCCATCTAGCTTTTGCATGGTGACCCATGCACTGTTTCCGCTGTTCCTCATCTTCAGCAAGCCAGAGCCTGAATCTGCCCACCACTGATACGCATAGGTGGTTGAGGGCGCTGAACTACCGCTGTTATTGCTAACAACCGCCGCCAAAGCGTTATTGAGATCGCTACGCACAGCCGCCCCAGTGCCGTTAGCGATCACATAGTCGTGAGTAGCCATTCTTAGCCCAAAAGGAACATCATCACTTTATTTTATACGGCTTTGCCATAGCCCACCGCTGCATAGGTGAAGTTGCGATCTACGTTTGAATCGCTCGAATCCAAAATGTCCACATCAAATCCGGTGGCGCTGACGTTGCTCACGTTTAACCTTTCGCCATTGCCGAGATTGTGAACAGTAACCGCAACGCTTGGTAGATGCGTGTTTTCGCCTCCAGTAGCTGAGTTACCCGTGAAGAACCCTTTTCCAAAAGCAACACTTTTCGTGCTCGTACCAGAAGCAATAACCCCATCACTGTTTTCTTGTCTTTGCTGGAACAAGGCTCTGTAACCCAACTGGCTGACCAAAATGTTCTGAGCTGCATCAGCAGTTGTTAGCTCAGCCTTGAATTGGAAGGCTCTGCCTTGGAACGTTCCAGAAACAACCTCCTGCCATGCTCCATACGTTGCGGAGGGGCTTGGCGCGTCTGAACTGCTTCTCAGATAAAGCTTTGCGTTGACTGCATCTGCGTCTCCGCCGTCAAAATCAGTCCAGGAGTCAACTAACGCGGTACGAGAATCAACTAAGTCATCTGGGAAAAAAGCTGCTGTTGCAAGATGCCGCTCAATATGAACCCCATAATTCCCGCCTAAATCTAGTGTCCGTGAAAACTCATACTCCCCAGAGACCTCAAGGGCTCCTGCTATGACAAAAGAGCTAATTGAATCAAAGCTTGAAACAGCATCAATCTTGCTGTCGCTATCAAGAATCAAAGCTTGCAGCGTGTCATCACGAAAACATTTGTCGTAGTTTCCTTGGAACTTGGGAGTATCGGCATCCTCTCTACGAGTTTCAATAACTAAACGCTGAAATGTCTCAGGCAGTTGAACAAGCACGCTTGTCGCGTTTACGCTTTTGTTTCCAAGGTCGTCTTCAAACTTCGTGAATATCTCTCCAGCAATTAACGGAACAATTGCTTCAGTTGAGTTGCCTGGCACGGCAACAATTAGATCTGTTGAGTTAGGCCAAGTAGCCGACCCATCAGTCAAATTACTGTGTTTAATGTGGACTAGCCCGTTGACCTTTACATCAACATCAACTGTTTTATCCCAACGGAGTCGTGCGCTGTTGGAACTAATCGGTTCAATCGACAGGTTCTGCACGTCTGCTGGAGGTGCTGTTTTTCCCGTCAGCTGGAACGTTGCAGAAGCAACTGAGCTTTGCCTTTTGTAGAAGTTTCTTGCTACAACCTGAACCTCTAGCACGCCAGCTCGTAATGCTGTAAGCGTGATTGAAGGATCAGGGGTGGTTACAGATAGAGCGTTGTCGTCATCTAATTTATACTTGACGACAAAATCTTGCAAAAATTTTCTGTCGTGTACCCAGCTCAACGAAAAGCCGGTGTGGACTGTCTGGCCTTCTTGATATAGATACTCCTGCCCGTCTAGACCTTCAACAGCATTAGGCTGCTCATTCAAATTACTAACATCTCTTTGAGTCAGATTCAAATCACGCTCAACAGCAGCATAGATGCTTTCGTTGTACTTAATCGCAGTAACACCAAGCGTTCCATCCTCAGCATCAGCAACGCTAACAACGCGAAACTGCTGTGACTGAATGTCACTTGTTTGAATTAACCAAGGCGCGTTACTTGCTGGAGCCTCGCTAAACGCTGAAGAAACACTTACTGCTCTTCCGCTGATGCTGCTAATGCTGCGCGTTTCAACTAAGCCTGTCGGCAAGATGACAGACAAAGTAGGGCTGTTGCTCATGTTTACCGAGAGGTTGCTACTGCTGTCTACCGTCACAACAGTTGTCGAAGACGAAGAGACCCGACCATTCCTTCTCGTTCCACCGCGTAGTGGATCTGCAATGTCAACAACCATCCCAGGGCGAAGAGCAATGCCTGAATCAAGGCCAACCCCAAAGCTGCAGGTTTCATGCAAGTCTTGCTCGCTCAATAAGGACCATTTGCCAATTCGATTTGCTTGCCCTTGCGAATAGCAGCCAACAGCCTTGATGTCTTTGTTATTTATGCCGTACTTAGCAACTGCGTCAGCATCTTCAACGTACTCAAAAGCAACCTCTCCCAGATCGTCGTAATTTTGATACGCAACAGTCGCAGTAGTGTGACGACTATTTAGCGACGAGCCAGAGTAAGAGAACACTCCATCTATTACGTTGGCAGGACCTAAAGCATATTGCGCGTCTGAAGGTTTATCCTGCTGCAGGACAAAAGATCCTGCGCCGTAGTACGAAATGCCACGGAAGATACTGGTCATTTCTTGTATTACGTTATGAACCTCTTTTCGCTGATTGATCAATAAATTACAGCTAAACCTAGTCTCTAATTCCCCTTTTCCGTTAGACACAAGCTCGTTGCAATACTGGCTAATTGAAAAGAAGTCATACTGATCCAGCGAAGCTTCAGGGATGCCGCATCCATATCTTTCATTAGTCAGTAAGTCCCACAAACACCAGGCTGGATCACAAGTCCACTCAGGGATAGCCTTAAACTCGCCGTTCCAGACGCCTGAATACGTTATGCGTCCGGGGTAAGTAACAGTGTCTACCGTAGCATTGCTTGGGATATATACTTTGATTCCACGGATGAGATACTTGCGCCTTGGGATGCCGCTAAACTGACTTGAATCAATACGCAACCCGACTAAAGCACTATTAGGATATTTAAGCTTTGCATCAATTATTTCCGTATAACCTTGCCAGACAGTGTCGTTTTCAAGTCTTGAGCTATCAGAGTCAGCTGTATTGCGAACAACTTTTATGTCAACCGGGAATTGACCTGAAAGAGTTAGCAAGTAATCGCGCTGATAATTTGAACTGCTTTTCCCTGATATATCGTCTGTTCGGACAGTGCTATATCCTCCTCCGTTGTATTGAACTTGAATAGATAAACTAACGGACGTTCCAACAATATCTCCGTCGTCCTCTACTTTGCGAAGAGATGGGATGCTGATTGAAATTCGCACGCGATCGACATTAGAGTCAGTAATGCTTCGTACGACAGGGGTTCCGTTTTCTACTTGAATGTTTACAGGAATTTCGGCTTCAACGTTGCCGAAAACTCCAGGAATATAATGCTGAATTTGAGTTCCCGTTCTTGGGTAAGCTTTGACCCCTTGGAAATTTAACGTGCCGTCGGCTGCCTGCAACGGTGTGTCATCCAGAAAAATACTTTTCTCACCCTCCTCAAGCCCTTGGATTTCTCCCTCACTTAGCAGGTCTAAAACATTGGCAAACTGATTCGACTGGAGGGTGTCGTCAGCTTCAGATGGGGTGTTACCGCCCCCACCTTTTCCGCCACTGCCACCGCCTGCGCCTGCAATGTACTTAAGTGTTGTCATAATTAAACCTGATCAATGTCAAGTCCAGCAGAAATCACCACTGATCCAACAAACAACCGCCCATAGGCTATTGGCACTGGGACGCCTTGACGCGTTGTTTGGGTGATTCCACTAAAGCTGTTTGATTCAAGCCTAGACGCCTCGCGGGGTGGCTTTGGCGAAGGTGAAATTATTTGAGCAATGCCTCCCAACATAAGAGCAATGCCGATATTGCCAGCAGTCGCAGCAAGTGCGCTCGCTGTTGCAAATCCTGGAGCAATCACACCAACGGCCCCTGAAGCAGCCACACCTGTTGTAGTAAAACCACCTGCGCTAAGAGCAAATCCAGCACCAGGAAACAATATCGCAGTCGTAACCAATGCCGCACCAAACAGCAGCGTGCCCTTGCCTCTTCTACTGGCACCAGTCATAACAGGCACAATGCTGAACACCTCGCGTTCGCTCCAAGGAGCAAACAAGCCAGACACATCATCGTTGTGTATTTTTTGTTTGCCGACTGTTACTCGATAGGCGATACCATTTTTTTCACTGTCAAGCAACCATTGCTGAAGCTTGGGGAAATTAACCAGCAACGCACGCATAGCCTGAGCAGGGGTGCCCGCCACAAACTCGAACCGACTCTTGCCGAGCAGTTCGCGCAAAGTGCCGTAGACCTTAACGACTTTCATGCCTCAAGGCGCAAGCGGTGTTCTTCAAATAATACCCGCCGTAAACGTCCTTGCTAGACAGCCGACCCTGCACATGGTGCAGCACAACCTGCTCTCCTAAGTAAATTGCGGCGTGATTAGGCACTGAAGAAGCTAACTGCATAAGCAATATGTCACCACGTTTTACCTCTATGACCGGAATCTCTATAAATCCCTCTTTCCTAAAATTTTCTAAATACAAATTTTCTCCTTTGTTCCACCACTGATCACGCCTGAAATAATTTCCTAACTGTATGCTTAACTCGCGTTTGTACCAATCACGCACCAGGGAATAGCAATCCACAACGCCGTGAGAAAACTCACGCCCCACATATGGAAGTTGAAACCCTTCTGGCTCGCAGTATCCCCAGTTTCCAGTAGTTGGATTGACAATGTGCCAAGGCAAACCACTTTGCTCACAAGCAACACGATCAGCAGGCGAAGGATTGTGGTTAGTAAAAGGATGGCTGTGTACTACCCCTACGATTTCACCCTTGTCCTCTACAGCCGCGTAATCAGCTGGATCGAGAACAAAATGCTCATCAGGTGTATCGGCAAGATTTTTGCAACGAAAATACCTACGCCTTCCTTTAACGATCGCAACTAAACCACAACACTCTTTAGGACTTGTCTCAACCGCATGAGCCAAAATTTGTTCAGCAACGGATGAAGGCAAGGTCATGAAGTAAGTCCTGCTCCAGGGAATGACCCAAAGGGTAGTTCATTATTTTCGCCAAAACGCGCTTTGCAACTACTCAAACGTTTACCACATGCGTCTTCCGCCTCAGTATTAACACTGTTGTTATTAACGTCAAAATAGCTGCTGCCTGCATAACTGCACTCAGGGCTACGATACTTCCACTGACAAATGTTTGCTACAACCTGACGGTTAGGCAACTCCTTGCCCTGCAAGTCCAACTCGCTTGCAAGCTCAAAAACAACGACATTACGAGACTCAGTTGCTTTGCGATCAACGTACCATTCTTCTACGGGAAACGTTGCATATGGATCTGCAGCAGGCTCTCCGTCTAAAAACTTCTTGAGTGTTCTGATCCTTTTAACCTTTGCACCAGTCAAGTCATTGCCAGCGTTTACGTCGTTTACTCCAAGAAGCAATGCTGTAATTGTTCCATCTAAGTTTGCAACCGATAAGGTTGGTCTCGGCAAGGACCCCGCATTTGTGTACTCAAAACCGTCTGCCTTCACTGGAATACGCGTGTACGCGTTGCCGTTCCACGTGATGTTCCCCGTTACGTTTGCATTTGACCCTGCGTGCCAGCGCAATATGTCTGAGCTTCCGTGTAATGCGCTGTCATAGTGCAGCTCAAACAGTTCAATAATTGTTCCTGGATCTAATGCTGAAACATCGGCATAAACCGAGCTAATAGCAGCCCAAACAACACTGTTGTCTGTAATTGTGCTCCCAATATCTGTAGGCCATTTAGGCTCAGAACTTCCAGACGTTCCAGCAGTCGTACACTTAAATACAAGGCCGCTGTTTTGCGTGGTGGTGGCACGTCGTACGTCACCAACAGAAAATGAAGTGCTAGCAGCCCAAGCGGTATAAGCCATCAGGGTTCAAAGACTTCGCGAAACGTTGCCTGAATGCTGGCACGGTTTAGATAGGGAATTGACTTGCTCCACTCTTCACAAACAAATTTGGAGCTGCTGCTTTCTCCTGGCGGCGTAAAATCAAAGCTTGCGTTGTCTGCTGCCCTAGCGTCTAAAAATGTCTCAATTGTGTCTGAGTCAGTTTCAGACACATTAAAAGTGAGACTAAAGATCTTCGGGTTTTGGTTAAGCCCTAGGCTTGTGCGTTGCTCGTAACCATCACCGAAACGCACCGTGCGGGTTACTGGTGCGCTTGACTTTTGGACGCCATAAGCTGGATTTGGCGCGGCTGGTGTTGTTGTGGGGTTTGGGAAAATAGCCATTAGCTTGCGAGTAATCCTCCAGGGCGTTTCTGTTTGATCAGCTCTGCCTGAACAGCAGCGCCAAGCATCTTGCCAAGTTGACTTGCTTGAGCAGAATCGCCCTCAACATTAGAGCCAGAGGCATCGACGTTCACAACAATGTTAGAGCCGCCTAGGGCGCTGTTTGGGGTGATGCTGCCTGTCCTTCCTGGCGTAAATAGTTCGGGACCACGTTCGCCAACTAGATGAGCGCGGCCAGGCTTGACCGTGCCTCCGTTTGCTCTCGAAGGCCCAAACAACATACCAAGAAAGCCTCCACCGCTGCCAAGCCCCGCAAAGGCTGCGTTAAAAGCAAAGTCCATCAACTTGCTAATCAAATCATCAAGAATCCCTTTTGCAGCTTCTGCAAGAGACATTGTTCCATCAATGGCCCCTTTGATTGCGTTGGTTACGCCGTTTTTAATAATGTCACCGACTTCTCTGTATTTACCTTTTAGATCATCAACTCTTTTTTGCTCTTCATCTTGCGCTTTTTTAGCAGCATCCGCTGCATCTTTTTGTTCTTGCTTCAGTCGCTTAGTTTCGTCAATGCGGGCGTGTAACTCAAGAAGTTTTCTCATTTCCAAATCGAGTTGTTCTCGTGAAAGCACCTTTCCTTTTTCTTCTAGTTTTCTTATTTCAATCTGACGCTGAAACTGTGTGCGCTCTTCCTCGTTCAAAGCAGATGCGAGCAGCGTTTTATCTTCCAAGTTTCTAACACTTTTTTTGTGTGCCTCTGCAATTTTCTTAAGCCGTTCTGCTTCCTTGTCCTGGTCTTCTTTTTTCTTCGATTTGCTCCCTTTGCCCAGTGCTCCGCCTGTAGGCGTAACTGTATTTGTATCAGCCAAATCGCTTGCGGCTTGACCTTGCTGATTGCCTTTGCTTGTGTCAGGGCCAAACGCAGCAGTAATTTCTGCCGGCACACTGACAACTAGATCTTTGATTCCTCTCATTGCATTGCCAATTGCCCCAGCAATGTCACCAGCAAGATCGCCAACGCCACCCAGCGCATTCTTTAGCCAATCGGGCAGCCCTTCAATAAACTTGTTAATTATGCCAATCAAACCTTTGAACAGTCCACCAAAAAATTGTGTGACTCTTTCTGCTGTTTCTTGTGCGCTATTTGTAAATCCTCCAAAAAATCCACCAGCGAATCCGCCAATACGCTGAAATATGCCTTGCATAAATTTTACCAACTTAGTAAAAATTGAACTGGCTTTTTTTGCAGGACTTGTTAGTGCAGTGGTAATAAAGTTCCTGAACTTTGCAAATTTTTCAATTCCTGTCTTAATAAAATTAGTCACTGTGTTGACAATGCGATCTTTCAAATCTGTAAACTTTTGCCTTCCTGTGTTAACAATTCTAGAGAAAAAACCTATAACTCTTTCTGCGAGTTTTTTGTATGCCCCAATAACTTCTTGCGCAAGTTTAATGTAAATTGCCAACAACCCGCCTACAATTTTGCCCACAACTTTTCCAAAATTAATAAAAATTTTAATGCCTTTGTTTATTCCTTTGACTATGTTTTGAAAACCTTGCTCGAGCGCAAATGCAGCGTCCTTTGCGTCTGCCCCAAACGCTTTTAATATGGCTGCGCCTATCTCCTTAAATATGTTATTAAAAAATCTAGTTGGAGCTAACAAAAAATTAAAAGCAACGCCTAATGCTTCGACGGTTACAGCCGCTACTTTGAAAGTTTCTTTAATAATAATCCCTAGCTCTGATTGATCAGAAAACAAATTTTGGAAGGCAGTGGTGAGACGCTTTAACTGCCCATCAATAGTGTCTGACGCAGTAAAAGCTGCCGCTGCCGCTGCACCTTGTGAGTTTTTTTGATTTTCTAATAGTTGATTATATTTTTCTGTATTGCCTAACAAGGTAATGATTGCCTGGCCTCCTTCAATGCCAAATGCTTTGATAATTTCCCCAGTGTCAGCCCCAGTGCTTTTGATTTTTTCAAGCGTGCCAGCTAACCCATCACTTTTAAGTGTGGCTGCGTTAATTTCAACACCAAATTTCTCAAACTCTTTGCCTACTTTGCCCCCAGCAATTTGAGCAAACGCATTCTTGAGTGACGTAAATGTAACTTCTGCTTTTTCGCCCCCTCCTGTAATTTGCGCCACAGCAGCGTTTACCTCTTCAAGCGGCACGCCCAGTGCGGACGCAATTGGAGCCACTTTGGCAATGTTGGCGGCATATTCCCCAATAACAATCTTGCCGTCATTTTGGGTTTGAATGAACCCATCAACCAATTTGGCCGCCTTGTCTGCCTCTAAGCCATAAGCGTTTAAGACAGACGTTGTTGCATCGCCAACAGTGTTGATGTCAGAAAAGCCGCCAGTGGCACCTTGGCTGGCCGCTTTCAAAATCTTCGATGCGTCCGCTGCATTGTTGAAACCTGCAGAAGCCACGTCGTAAGCAGCACCAGTCAGATCTAAAACGCTCGCCTGGCCAGACAACTCACCGCTTACTTCTTTAAGTCGAGCCGTCAGCTCCTTGCTGTTAACGCCTAAGGATCGCACCTTGGCTTCTGCAAAATCTTGCTGACGCAGAACATTGAACACCTGACCCAGGCTTGCAGCAGCAGCCACGGCGGCAGTAAGCGGCCCCAATGCCGTGCTCAACGCAGCACCTAAACCACGAGCGCCAACAGCAGCCGCCTGCGCCCCACTGCTGAAAGCCTTAAATCCAGCCCCTGCAACTTTTGTAGAACCACCTGCGCCCTTTACCGCGGTCTCAAGCTTTTGCACCTGCTGCTTCAGGCGATTTATCTTGGCGTTTGCGTCTTTAGTTTCAACCCTAAACCTGAGGACGGATTCAGCCACGAGCCACTCAGCAGTAACCCCATGCTACCTCCGTCTCTGCTTTGCGCGATCCATCTCTTTCTCTTCTAATTCAGCCTTCACCTCGTAATAACCAGCGAAATGAACAAGCTCCGCATCTGTTAGTTCAGTGCGAAGCCGGCTCACAGTCATGCCAAGTTCGCAAGCCAAGAAAAACTCAAAATAAGCCCACTTGTCTTGCCTTAGTCGTTTTTTACTTCATCTAAAACCGCTTCCTCACCAATGCCGAAGAGAAACAACTCAATATCGTTGAGCACAGACTCTGGCAGTTGCCTTTGCAGCTTTACTGCATCTGCTGCGGCGAAAGCTTTTGCGCCATCCTCCAACTCAGCCATCTGGCAAAGCATTTGGGTGCTAATCGTCAACGCATCCTCAGTGCCTGCGAGGCTTTGAGCTTTTTTGCGATCAGCACGTGTGATTGGCTTAAAGTACAGGTCGACAATCTTGTCGCCTGCCTCGTTTTTTAGTTCGTACTTACGACGCTGGTTGAGATCAAACGCCCCAACCAGCAAGTCAACCGTCCGTTCAGTAGCGGGCATTTAAGCAACACATTTGCCGCTTAAATATAGCCTCCTTACTGCAGGTTGGAAGTGATAGTGCCGCTGGTGATAAAGCTGCAGCTAACAGTCACA
>Ga0208159_1001013_pt1 | contig 10753 bp, 15 predicted proteins | sample 9_EtaG_FD_184082 | JGI IMG/M metagenome (GOLD analysis project Ga0208159, IMG submission 184082) | Marine viral communities from the Subarctic Pacific Ocean - 9_ETSP_OMZ_AT15188 metaG (SPAdes) (version 2) | ecosystem: Environmental > Aquatic > Marine > Oceanic | place: Pacific Ocean | collected... | reverse complement strand
TCCTTGCACGTTGAGGGTTCAGGTCACATCATTAGAATTAAAGACACCTCTGCCGGTGATAGTGCGCTTACCCGAACAATGGGCGGCGTCGAGTTATCCGCTGCCGGTATGAATACCACTTCAAAGTTTGGTGTTCCAATTAAGTTTATGTCTACAGATAGTGCCTTTACTACTGAAAATCCAAAATTCTTAGCAGCAATTGTTCCCGTTGCTAGAGAATCTTATACTGCCGACACTAAAGGTGGAATGGCTATTGGTTTCGCAACTACCGCAAACTCAGCAGGTGCTTCGACTGTTCCTCAAGTAAATATGACTCTTGACCACAATGGAAGATTAGGAATTGGAACAAGTTCTCCTTCAGTTGAATTAGATGTTACAGGGCAATTTAGAGTATCTTCTCACGCTGAATTAAATGGTGATTTAGACCATGATGGTTCAAATATTGGTTTCTTTGGAACGGGTGTTGCTTCTCGACAGACTGTTGGAAATATGGGCGGAACTGCCGTTACGTCTGTTGCGCCGGGATTCATTGACCCCGGAGCCACACAACTATTTTCACCGAATCAACAGGCATATTTACTAGGTTTAGAGACTGAAATTGGAAATCTCAGAACAAAGGTGGACCTTTTAATTGACGCTTTACAACTGTATGGCTTAATCTTATGAGTCAAACTAGTTAATATGTTCACATTAAAAATTAATAATGTGAAGAAATAAAAGCCAAAAAAAATGGGAGGCCGAGGGTTTTATCCCTCAACCTCCCTATATTGGTTCAATTACCAAGTGGTTCTATTACAGTATCTAGTGAGGTTTCACTAGACCATGCGCCTTTGCACTTTCGGCACTCCCACATCTTAATTTGTCCGGCCTTTCCTACATAAAAGGCAACCATTCTTCTTGCGAGCGTTTCAGCACCGCAAAAAGGACAAATTTGTCTAAGAGCCATCTTTATCACGCTTTTGCATTAGCCTCGTCATGTATTCTTCGACAGACTCATCGGTAATATTAGAACCACCGAATGCTGCAAAGAAGAGAAGCAAAACCATAAGCATGAATAAAATTAATCCTAACCATTCCCAAGTAGACATTTACCAATCAACTCCTAAATCAACAAATTGTTCTTTTTCAACAGAAAATCCTTTTACGATTCCATTCTCTTGACCATATTTCCATAGGTCATAGACTAATTGACTGTCCTTTAAACAGTAGTCAACGACCGTATCATAATCTCCTGTTTTCCAAAGTGCAGGAGCATCAGCAGAATCCATAGTCTTTGAAGCACCTAAAGAACATTCCACTAAGTTTTGCAGGCGATATCTCTCACCATGTTCTTTGAGTAACACTTTACTAGTATCAATGTATTGTTTTTCCTCTAAATACTTGCGAATGCAGTATATGTCCAAAGAATCTCGAAGGATAGGCAGGTCAAACGCTGCAATATTGTGGCCTAACAGAAGGCCTCCTGCCTTTTGAAAATCATCGAGGTCGTATTTGAGGTCACGTAGGCTTTTGACGACATGACCTCCCTTAGCGAAGGAATCAACGGGTTCATCAACGTAAGCAGTTCCGTTTGAGCCGTCCCAAGTAGTTACAGTTGAAACCTGAAACATATGAGTATTTCCGAATCCTCCGATTTCATAGGACATATTTTTTGTCTCTAAGTCAATCGCCATTACATTCATTCTTATTCACTCCCGCCCCAAAGTTTGCTGAGTTTAGCCTCTTCCTTATCCACGGGTGCGGCTTCCTCAATCTTTCTTTTTAAGAAGACAACGATGTTCTGTCCGGCAACAGTTACCATAGACGAACATTCCCAACCATCTTCTCCGTATGTGTTAAGAGATTCAATGATGACCTTTGGTCCCTTTGATACCTCGAATACCTTATATGTGTTTTCCCATTTCATTCTTCATCACCAATTAATCGAATAAATACTGAGCGTCCTTGTTTATCCATTTCAAACTTGTTTTGAATCTTTCTGAAGTAATTATAGACAGAAGCCTGAGACTTTTTACCGGACTTCATTACTCCATTCAGCAAATCATTCTTAGGCACGAAACCGCTTTCATCTTTCGGAAGTTCTGCATAAACCTTAACAAACACAGAGAATAACGATTTTTCTGCGATTGCGCTACGCTTGACCTTGAGGCCCTGCTCCAACCACGCAACCAATGTGCTATAGCATTGTCGGACGATGTGGGCTGATTGACGGACATTTTTGCCTGTAACGATGAACCTCTTGCTTTCATCCTTAATTTGTGGTGCTTCTGCGATAGAACAAAGAACACTCATCTTCATAAGAATTTTCATCAAACGGGTGGTAAAGTTTTGCGCTACTGCTCTAACGTGAGGACTTGTGTTGTTAATGTAAGCAGCAAGGTTCTCATATTCAAAAATCAGAGCATCGTTAAAACTATCTGCATAGGTTACAGTCTTTTGTGGATTACGTCCATTTGCATCAAAGTGATTCCGTAACAACGTATAGATTGCATAGAACTTAGAAGCAAATTCTTCAATTGGTTGATTAACAACTTCAAACGTTCCTGCCTTAGAAAGTTGTTCAAGACGCATACGGTGTTGTTCATGTTCAGGGACTTCCTTAACAAAAAGAAGCATACGCTGAAGAACACCCTTATTGGCAATCACTTCTGTAAGATTCTCAGGAGGATAAGTCATAGCAATTACTGAGCGTTGACTAAAGCAATGCATCACCTGATTGTCGAAAGAAGATAGAGCCTTTGTGATAACCCAAGATTCACCTGCAAGGGTATTCATTAAGGTATTCAAATACACAATAGATTTTTCGTTGTGCGAAGTTGGCTTAAACACACCGGAATATTCAAACTCGTCCCAATGGGCAAGACCGGAACCTTCCAATTGGCCCGGAATACGTGTCCATTCTTCACCTTCTTCACCCATATCTTTGCTAAACTTACCAATCAAAACAGAATCAGTATAATCGGTCAAAGAGAAAGTGTTGAAAAGCGTAGGCAGGTTGTGGTCTTTCCAGACCATATTTGGATGACGCGGACCATTATTGATTTTATCATGGACCTTTTCTGCAACAGGACCAACAAAATTCCAAAGAGTTGACTTTCCTGTTCCTGAAGTTTGAATCCATGTAAAGTGAACTCGCGTATCTTCTGTATTCATTCCCGAGCCAACGTGAACAAAGTCTTTACAGATTTGCCCAAGTAGCACAAAGAAGGAAACTGCCGCAGGTGTTTCGTTTTGATGCGAAACTTGAAGCGCGGTTTTAACGAATTCTCTTGCGAGTTTCGGTAACTGCTCCGTGGAAATCACGGCATCTTCTTCATAGATTGCGAAGTCTTCTTCTGTAACGTTCTCATATTCTCCAACGAGTTGTTCCATAAACTCGTTTTCTTCATTTTCTTTATTCATACTCTCACCTTATCTTCTGAGTTTAACGTATCTAAAATTCGCTTTGCGACGGTTGGACCGATACCTTCCAACCTTGTGATTTCGTGGGACTTTTGTTCCCCAATCTCCATCACGCTTCCAAACTGTTCAATCAGTTTTTCCGCTTTGGACTCCGACACTCCCTTGATGGTCGAAAGAACATCAACTCTTAGGTCGTCCGTAGCCAATCTCTTATGTATTCTTGGTTTAATTGTTTCTCTATTCATAGGTTGCATTTTACATACGGCAGTAATGATATCGGATGCTTCCTCTTCAGTTGATACCCAAAGAGGCTTAGTGTCCATATCTAAAATAATTCTGCCAATTGCTCCTAGGAATTTATTTCTTAGCATAATTGCCCGTGTGTGAATAGGCATATTATTTGGTGCATTTTCAATTACGTTGTTAATTGCTTCATCAATTGTCCCATAGATAATCACAATATTAGTTTGGTATGCTCTATCCATGTTATCAATTTGTGTCCACATTCTTTTACTTAGAACCGAACCTAAGAAATCCGTTGTGGATTTTGCTTCAAAACATACATCGTTGAAGACATAATCTCCAATTTCAATCCACTTCTTTTCAGTTCTAATGTGCAGCATTCTTGCTTTTTGTTCAACTAGTCTAACTAGTTTTGAACCTTCTTTTTCTCTTGAATCTATGATTAACATTGTGCTACCTCCGTTACTGATGCTAAAATAAAAGCAATAGTGCCTGTTAAATAGAATCCAATTCTAGCATAAAACATTACATCTTTACGAGACATTTGGAAACCTCCAACATTTTCCAACACAATAACCTTCTGCGATTAACTTTTGGCACTTCGCAGAGTATCTGTTATTTCGGACTGTGAAACTGACGTGCTTTAGTGATTCCGCTTGGTCCCAATCCATCCAGACCTCATCGGATTTACCATACACTTCTTCAATTTCATTCATAATTCTTTGAACAATTGGTTTTGCAGATACCGCAGTAAGATGCGGTGCCGTGCAATTGGTCAAGATATCTCGCCAAAACTGAACAAGATAAACACGCGCCATATGCCCCGGATTCTCCACCATCGTTGCGTTGTGCAAACATGGAAGGATGGGTAGTTTTCCGTTGTGTTGGGGAACAGAAACCTCACCTTCGACCATCTCAATAGGGGGTTGTTCGGGGAAGACAACCTTCTTAGAACCCGACTTTCGGAAGGGAATAATCCTAGGCTTGCGAGCCAAAGACAAAATATCTTCAAGGTTCATAGAAAACACGTCTTCGTAAAAAATAGGGATACAGTATAATGGATTACCCTGACCATCATCAGAAGCCATATTCACAGTATTTGGAATACGACGTAATCGGGTAGTTTGACCTACTCGGTCATCGAGAGAAGAGCCTCCACCATTCCCTTGAATATACTCTTTGACTTCTCTAAAATAAGCCTGAATATTTCTAATATCGTGTGTGCGCTCTCCCTCAATGAATAAATGAAACCCTCTCCCTGAAAAGAATAATGTGTGCATCAAATCTTGTTCTTTTACCATTTGCATAGTAATCTTTACATCATCGAATGCTTTATTCAAACGTTCTCCATGCGCGTCAAAGTCTAGAAAGATTCTGTCTAGAATTACTGAGGATTCAACCTTCGCCTTTTCTGCAAATTGTTCAAAGTCATAAACCGTAGTATAGACATTAGTTCGATTATTCTGAGCCATAACAAACTCAGTATAATCATTCTTCGTCCTCACGATTTTCCTTCTCATTTGTGGTGCGTTCTTGATGTGACTTCCCGCCCACACTTCTCTCGGAAATTTCATGTGTTTGCCCCCTAAAATTTACTGTTGCTCCATTGAGCATTTCTCTGATAATTCCGGCTACCTCTCCTTGAAGAGAAGCCATAATTGCATCCCGCATAGCATCTTCAAACATGCTACCGACATAGCCATCGTTAATTCTAACTTCACGAATCAATTGGAACCTTTCACTAAGACTCATCTCTGAATATAGATTACTAGAAAGTTTTTCAATAGTTTCTTTCAGATTTGAAATTTCTGTGAATGTCCAATCCTTTGCTAGAACCTTTGCTTGTATTAAGTCTTTAATCATTATAACCACGAATCCGTTTGTGCTTCATCACAAATACCAAAGAATGAACAATGGCTACAGGTTTTATAATAAAACTTAGCAGGAAAGTTTTGTGTTTCATACGCATGGAGGAGTTTAGCAATACCGTCAACAACAGAAGTCATTGAACGTTTCTTTGCTTCTTCAACATACATGTAGTTTGAAACAGGGTAATACCAACCCCAATGAGTTACTCTCATATCTTTAGTTAGGCCATTTTTGATAAGAACTTCTTCAGGTGCAGATTCAATCATCAATTGATAGAAAGCCATTTCTTTTCTCATTGAGGTGGTCTTCCAATCTTTCCACGGTCCTGTCTTTAACTCCAAAGGAATTAGAGCATTACCTTCTCTAAATACTCGGTCAATGATTCCTTGAAGATGGAGTTTATAGTCACGCTGAAGAGGAAACTTCTTACTTTGATTTGCGCGGAAAGTAATTTCTGCATCAAATAGTCCTTCATTCACAATCGGAATAAACTCATCCACCTTTCCTTCGTCTTTTGCTTCTTGGAACCTTTGTGCTTCTGCTGCCGCCATAGTCAAGTAAATGTCCACATAATCATCAATAGGATGAAGACTTTCACAGTAAGATTGAAGTTCTTCACTAGTCATCCCTTCTGCTTTCTTAATATCAAAGTCCTTAAAGAAATCTTCACGCGCATTATGCACAACAGTTCCTTTACGCATGGCTTCGGTTTGGTCTTGAGGAAGTCTCTGAATATAACTAAAACCATACTTCTTGGGACACCAATCGTGTGAACCAAGAGATGATTTAGTAATCTTCAAGATTGGTTGAGAGGGGTCTTCTGCCCAATCAGAGTTCCAATCATATGTGTATTCATCCATTGACTTGATTACAGTCTGATATTTAGTTTCGTTATCCATTTTACCACCATTCGTCTAGTGTTTTTAGTTCGCCAACCCTTATTTGGTTAGCATCCCAACCCATCGCTTTATAGACAGGCTCGGCCTTTTTAACTACCTGCTCCGCATAGAAATCGTAATCTGGCTTGATGCCTTCAAAATCTTCAGCAGACGGGGCAGATAAGTAAGTTACAGGTCTTTGTTCCTTTGTTAGAGGATGGGTGAACTTATCATAACTGTTCACCTTTAGGAAATGGTAAGAGTCTGCATCCGTCCATGAAAAGTTGTATCTCTCCCATGCATGGATTAGACCCGCAATACCTTCTTTAATTGAAGGCCTCTTACCTTCCTTCGTTACAAACTTATTCGTATTAGTTCCACAAATCTCACAGAAAGTTTGTGTTAGGCTATCCCTAAGATGGACCATCTTATTTCTACATTCATAATCAGGGCAGCGAATTAAAAGCCTATCTTCCTTTAATCTGGACCGCTTAATGATAGACTTGAGAGGCACTTCTCCGTTCTTAACAAACCTAAACATATCATATAGATACTTGTTGATATCTTTAAAAGATACCTGTTGAACCCACATTTGAAGCACCTTCGTTTGAACTTCTTTTGCTAGTTTAGTTTCACTAACTCTCTTTGCCTCAAAGCCCGTCATTGTGAATTTTGGCTTGTCTAGAAAAACACCGTCTTCCCAAGAAACCATACCTGCGTTACGGTTCTTAGTTACTCCGACTCCCAATGCTGAAAAATATTTCTCAAATTCAAGAACAACGGGGTGTTCATCAAGACCGAGAACATTCGGGAACCTTTCTCTTACTTTTTCTTCGATTGTTTTAATAGAAGATAAAGCACGGTCAATGTCGTCAATCTGAACATAGATTGAATCTGTGTGACCATAAACTACCTTCATTCTTCTTCACCACACCAATCGCATGTAAATGTTTCTTCACAAGATACGCACATAAAGTCCACACCATCTGTAGTCCACATTGATTCGCCACAACAGCGACAAATACTATCAGGTAAGTTGTTCACCAACCTTCTAAGTCTTTCTAATTCAGTAGTCACTTCCACCACCTCTTTCCTGTGTAGTGTGTAAATTTCATAGCAGGTGCTTCATGTAATTCTTGGATTTCAGTTACCGCACCACGGAGGGTCATAACTTCTTTCACAATAGAATAAAGTTCATCCCTTTCATCTTCGAGATGATTGATTCTTTGCGTTAGTTGTTCGATTTTATCTTCCAATAAATTAATTCTGCTTTCATTATCTAGTTTCATTCAATTCTCCTCCATGTTTGTTTTCCAATTCTTATCGTATAAGGACTCATTTTTAGTCTCAAAGCGATAGCGTTTGTATGGGGTGTATATTTACCCATCTCATCGAACGCTTTCCCTTTAAATTCACGTGTGAAAAATTCATCGCCTACATCATAAGTCTTAATGAGTTCTTCAATTCTATCTTTTATTGTTTTCATTCCGGGCATTTTAATTCATCTCCTTTGCTACGAATGCTGCTTCTCTAATTGCTTCTCTTGCTGATGCTGTGATTGAAGCAGCCAAATCTACATCAGCCCAACCAAATCCTTGAAAGGCAACAATGCCATAAAAGGAAGCCATTAATCTCTTAGTGGCCATTTGGTTATTATACCATTTTCGATACTCGTTATCATCTCCGGCGTCACGCGCGGCTCGCATACGTCGCTTATATTCATTTCGCAAGTCTTTGAGAGTTAGGACTGAACGAGGCAGAAGTCCCAACGTGTCCGTTTTATAGTAGTGAATATCTTCCTCAATGACCGGCGAGAAATCGCGGGGCGTTTTTATGTTGACCTTGAATTCAGTTGGTTCTTCAGATTTAGTTTCCCATGAAATATTTCTTGCAATCATCATAGAAGGATATAGACCGGCAAAGTCAAAAGCCGCTACGTTAAGATGTAATCCATACGTTCCTTCTGATGTTGGTTCATAAATCATAGCACCATCATACTTTTGTCGCTCTTCAGGCTTTACACCCGTTGGTGCTTTCCAAGAAGCGTTACGCATAAAGTAAATAGAACCCATGTGAGATGCGAAGAAACACGCATCAAACGGAGCAATAAGAAGTCTTTGTAGAGATAAAATTGCTTCACTACAGAAGTTTGTTTCATCAATCTTACGAAGAATTTCTACGTCAACGAGAGCATACTGAAGATAGTGGTATGTATCTTCTAGCCAAGCACGATTATAGAAATCATCTCCTTCAAACTTAGATTCCCAAGATTTACCTTCACCAAACAAAAGATTTGAAACATAGTCCAACCTCAGAGAAGGTAACGTTCCTCGCTGAGAATCGTTCCATTGTCGCTCAAAAGCAACGTCTAAGTTAAGAGTTATGCGCCCCTTGATAGGCTGAGAAATTGGCGAGAACCCTTTCTCTCCCTTAACGTATTCATAACCTCCCTTACGGTTCTTGATGCCGTCCACGGTATAAATAGGACTGAGCATATGAGGGTTGAGGTCGTTAGCACACATTCGCTTCAATAGAACAGGCAAATCGAACTTAAGTCCAAACCAAGCAATAAGCATATCAGGGTCTTGTTTAATCATTGTTTGAGTAAAACTCTCAAGCATTTCTTTCTCAGAAGAAAAGACATACATCTCATTTTTATATTGTTCAATCTTAGGAACTCCAAAATCTTCTTTCTTTTCTGGGAACCAAGTCCAGAGATAGAATGTTTCTGTAAAGTTATCATAAAGACTGATTGCAGTAATCACATCTTTATATTCTCCACTAGGCATCCATTCCATATCCCAATACCATTTTCTCATCTTATACTCAGGCATTTCCTCCATTTCATCAACGCAATAACGAAAATGGTATGGAACATCTGCTTCCCAAGTCCTTGAGAAACTTTCCTTTGCTCGATAAATGTCGTTAGACTTATCAACAAACACTTTCTTGAGAGGTATTTTATCAAGACTAATCGCGTCAGTCTTTTGAAACTCAAACTCACGCGATAGAGTCCTAGATATCTTATATTCCCTCGGTTCAGGATGAGCATCTTCAACATAGAAATATGGGCTAAATTCGACTAACTCAGTCTTCTTTTCACCGTTTTCTCTCCATGATTTATAGATGTGTCTTCCTGTTGCTGCTTTACAGATAATCATTTAAACACCTTGATGTGGAGCCTTAACGAGCCTTCGGTCATCAGCGATGATAACCAAGGGTGCATCGTCTAGCACATAAAAAGTCAGTAATTGGTCTTTCTTGAAAAACTTATGGAGTGGACCACTATACTCCAAAGTGGCAGGGTCGCCTGTTCTAAACGCAGGTTCCACAGTTTGTGAAAACTTCGATTCTGTGGACATTTGAGAAGAGAATACGAGAGAGTCTTTCTTAAACTCAATCTTATAGATTCCCTCTTTAACTAGTTCACACGAAGTAATTACGTCACTAAATTGATTTGAAGTCAGCACAAAGGCTCCTTCAAAGTTTGCCTTACCAAATGACGGAAGTTTTTCTGGGTCTAAGGCATATGGAATATCAGATAGCCTTTCACCCATTCGAGTAATTGCATTCATCTGAGGCCATTCAGTAATTCTAGGTAGTGATGCTTGACGACCTTCGCTTTTGATAATCATGTAGTCATCAAACTCAAGCCTTACATCACCATCAAAACGCTTTAGGAAAGAGATGAAGCCATCTGACTTTCCAATATAGCCACCGGATGATTCCACTTCGGCTTCAAGACTGATGTTCACAATAAATGTATTGTTACCAGACCAAAGGTTAATCTTCCCATCTTTTGCAGACATATAGAAAATATCTTCAAGACTACCAGACTTTAATCCACCTCTGGAATTATACTTGCCCTTTACCTGAAGATTTTCTAAAGCGTCCTTTAATTCATTAGCATTAACATTCAATTTCATGTTATCCCTCAAATTCTATTTTGTTGGAGTTCAGGAATGCCGTTCCAAATAATATTTGGTGGTGTTCCTTGTCTCGTAGTAAATTGCGTCCCAACAAGATTACCGTTGGTTCGACTTCCAACCAACTCAGCAATATAATGAATTTCACCCTTTACCTTTTTACGGTAACAATGAATCTCTTGCTCAAGTTTTCCGCCCCAATCACGCCATTTTGGTTGCACACCAACGGGTGAGTTATCCACATATTTTTCTGATTCGTGCGTGATGAAAATTACATCACACGGAAGATGATAAATAGCCATCATCAAATGCTCGAAGGTCTTGTTTCGCGCACCATATTGGAAAGGCATAATCTTTGTGACCACAGTAGGGTTAGGATTGACCTTCAAAATACAGGCTTCAAACCAAGAGTCCACGCCATCAATAACAAAGATT
>Ga0208159_1001010_pt1 | contig 10769 bp, 16 predicted proteins | sample 9_EtaG_FD_184082 | JGI IMG/M metagenome (GOLD analysis project Ga0208159, IMG submission 184082) | Marine viral communities from the Subarctic Pacific Ocean - 9_ETSP_OMZ_AT15188 metaG (SPAdes) (version 2) | ecosystem: Environmental > Aquatic > Marine > Oceanic | place: Pacific Ocean | collected... | reverse complement strand
AAAAGCACTCATAAAAATCATCCCTCAGCTATTTGGACGCGTTCTAACGACCTTTCTTATATGTGGGTTTATGAACATATGATTGCGCTCGGCAAAGAGTATACACGGCGATATAATAAGTTTCACCTAACTATTGAAAAGTGTCGTGAACCACTTATGCAGTTACCGCCTAATATACCGAGTAACGAATGGCAACACCCGCCACAGTGTATGCCCGACGAATATAAAGCTGATTGCCCTGTTGATGGTTATTGGAACTATTACATTGGCGAGAAGCATACTATTGCTAATACTAAAAATGAAATAATATATGAGAAAAGACCTAAAAGATATAATACAGCGATTCAATGATATTCAATATCCTAATAATGAAGGTAAACGAATTGTTATTGCAACGCTAAAACCTGAGGCTAAGCATAATGCGACGATAGCTAATAATAATTAAATAGTAGCAGGCTAATGTCACACGAGAGAAAGTTAGATTACCTTAACAAACTGCGTATAATATATCGCAGAAACCCGATCTCCGACAAGCCAACAGCTACATTTAAATGGGGTGACTATTATGAAGACGGCACTCACGAATGCTATACACTATTTTCTTCAAAAGCAAAAATTACCACATACAAATCACTGAAGTGGCATTTGCTTGTTCTATGGTATCTTAACGACCACCTAGATCAAGATGCGTTTGATGACTTAGCATCGTACATTTGTGATAAAGAAAACGGCTTCGTTACATTTTATGTATCACCACAGTTGCTTGAAAAGATTATATACGACGTAAGTATACAGGATTTAGAGCGACCACCTAAGAATAAGTTACGTAAGATTATATTTAAGGACAATAGCGGTCTAACTACAAAAGAAAAGCTACAAATTGTAGGTAGAATGATAGGCAAGCGTAAACTGTCTGAAACAGAAATTTACGATGCAATGTTGTTTTTACATGATGAACACGAACGAATAACGATAATAAAATTAGCTGTTAGCTTAGGTTGTTCAACGCGTACTGTGCATCGTAACATGAGTGTTGAATTAAAGAAAGAAAAAGAACTACTTAATAAAGAACTATAATGAAAAAGTACAATGTACAAAACTACGTACGATACAAGAATGATTTAGAACAAGCGCTTAAACGCAACAGTAAGTGGGAAAAAGAAAATCCTGACAATGTAATGAGCAATCAGCAATACATAGTAAGTTGGTTACCGCTTGTTGAAAACTTAGCACGAAAGTTTAGCACGTCTGATCAAGCAGCTGGTGTTATGAGTATAAACGATTTAATACAGGAAGGCGCATACGGATTAGTTGCTGCGGTAAATAAAATTAATTGGGATAAAATAAACGATTCTGATGACCCAGAAAAAACTTTGAAGTCATTCCTATCAAAAAGAATAAAGGGAGCGATACGTCGCGGTATAGATATGAATAGAGGCGACGTACGTATCCCCGAGCATAAGTTAAATGAAATACGCAAGAACCCGGAAGACGAAGTAATGGTTGCTATGTTTTTTAATAGCATCTTTTCGTCTATCGATGCACCAACACAAGATGAGGAAAACCCTTTTATACAGGTTCCTGATAATTCGCAACCTTACAATTTAGATTTAATAAACTCTTATTTACTTAATTTAATGAGCAGGCACTTAAGCAAAGTGCAATACGATGTACTACGACTATCTTACGGTTTAGACCAAGATAAAAAATGGCCAGCTGCTGATATTGCAAAGCATCTAGGAATCAACGTAGCCACTGCAAATGTTCGCATTTCGCAGATTAAAAAGGAAGCAGTTGAAGTATTAATTAAAAACACCGAACCTTCTCAAGTGCTTGACTTTGTGTAAATTAGGTAAATAATACTATTAATATTTAAAACAAATGTGTAATTATAATATAAACCATATACCCTATGACATTAAACGATAAACTTGCGACGATACAAACCAAGTTCAAATCTAAAAAGTCGCGTTACAATTCATTCGGCAAATACTATTTCCGATCAGCCGAAGATATCCTAGAAGCAACAAAACCCTTTCTATTAGAGTTAGGAGTTACAGTTACAGTTAGTGAGCAAATCGTCTCTGCAGACCCGTTCCCTATTATGGAAACATCTGCTATTATTTCAGACGGAGAAAACACTATCTCAGCTACAGCTATGGTTGGTATTGATCTAGACCAAAAAGGTATGCAAATGCCTCAAAAGTTTGGTTCAGCATCATCTTATGGCAAAAAGTATGCGCTAGGTAATCTTTTCTTGATTGATGACACCCAGGATGCTGATGCTGCAAATACACACGGTAAAGCAACAGCAAAGAAGCCTAAGTTAGTCGCAAACTCTGATGAGTTTAAGAAAGCATTAGCTTATGTTGAGGGTGGTGGCACCGTGGCTAAAATCAAACTGAAGTACGATATATCGGCTGACGTTGAAAAATTATTAACTAAATGACAAAAGATGCGATAATTGAGAAGCTACGTGTAGATGAACACTACTATGGCGATTTTGGTAAACAATATCTAAGTAATAGCGACATCTCCGTACTTCTTAAGAATCCCCTTGCGCTAGGGCAAAAGCGTGCAATGAACCCAGCGTTCTTAGTTGGCGGTTATTTTCATACCGCTATATTAGAACCTGACAAGCTTAAGAACTATAAAGTTGTTGAATGTACCACTCGTAATACGAAAAAGTACAAAGAAATATCGGGCAGCGAAATGTGTTTGCTGCAGCATGAAGTCGATAAGATTGAAGTGCTAATCGATAAAGTAATCAATAACGATGTATGTAAAGGCTTGATACGACCCAGCAAATATGAGTATGAATTACCTGGTGTAACTGAAATCAACGGCGTCAAATGGAAAGGCAAAGCTGATATAGTTAACCACGATGACAAACTTATAGTTGACTTGAAAACAACTTCTGATCTCGACGGATTCCGTTGGTCAGCTAGTAAGTACAACTACGATAGCCAAGCTTATATCTACCAGCATATATTCGGTTATGATATGATCTTTATTGCAGTTGACAAACAAACACATCAAATAGGTATATTTGATTGCTCGACTCAATTTTTAGAACGAGGACGAGAGAAAGTAATGAAAGCTATTGAAGCTTATGAACTGTTTTTCAATAATGAAAACTTTGAACCTAGAAACCATTTTATTAACGAAACTCTTTAAACAAATGAGATTAACCAAGAAGAACTCACGTGTGTGCGACGTGACCGGAGTACGCACAAGTAACAACAACTTTTATACTAATCAGTCTCACGTAAAAGCTGTCGACAATTTAAGACGCACAACAGGCGCAACTAAACAACAGATGAGACATATGTTTAACCAAATGCAAACTTATTAATGGCGAGTATTATTAAAACGAGCATTAACCTTAATGCAATACCCAAAGACAAAATAATCAATGGCAAAAAAGGTAAATACTTACCTGTAACTATCACTCTTAACGATGAGGTTGATCAGTTCGGTAATCAAGGGCCTTGTGTTGTTGAACAGTCTAAGGAAGAACGTGAGGCTAAAGTAGCCAAAGTTTATTTAGGAAATGTTAAAGTAGTTTGGACTAATGGACAAAACGTCGAAGCAGCACCAAGAACAGATCAACAAGGTGCGCCGCCGCCACAACCCCAAGCAGCCCCAGTCGATGATTTACCATTTTAATCATATGTATGACGACTATGAAAACGCGTCATACGATAAAGACGGAAATGTAATATCAGTGGAGGATTAAAATTAAATTAAATGCAAGAGATCAATGGATTTGTGATTGATAAATACAATCAACATGGTCTAGAAGATGGTAAGCCGCAAGGGATATGTCCTTTGTGCTCTCATACTAGAAAGCCTGAAAATAAAAAGCAAAAATGTGCTTCTTATGATTGGGAACGTGGTCTCGGTACTTGCCACAATTGTGATAAAACATTTCAGCTGCATACCTACCAACGCAAAGGGAAAGCGAGCAAAACTTATGTTAAGCCCGCACCCTTTGTTGCGGAGGAACCAGGTGATAAAGTTATCGAGTGGTTTAAAACTCGCGGTATATCTAAAAACACTCTTGACGAGCTAAATGTAACGGTTGGTCAAGAGTTTATGCCGCAGACCGGTAAAACCGAGAACGTAATAAAGTTCAATTATTTTATGGGCGATGAATTGATTAATATCAAATATCGTGATGGAAGAAAGAACTTTAAATTATTTAAAGGCGCAGAGAAAGTATTCTATAATATAAACAGCATTGTTGGCTGGGAATACTGTGTACTTGTTGAAGGCGAGATGGATGCCTTAGCGTTGCACGAAGCGGGTATTACAAATGTAATATCAGTACCTAATGGTGCAACATTAAATACCAACAATCTTGATTATCTAGATGCTTGTATTGATTATTTAGATGATAAAGATAAAATTATTTTAGCAGTCGACTCTGATCCTGCAGGTCAAGCATTACAAACCGAGCTTATTCGCAGATTAGGTTCTGAAGTATGTTATCTTGCTGACTTTGAAGATTGCAAAGATGCTAATGAATATTTATTAAATTATGGCAAAGATGGTCTTATTTCGCGTATTAACGCAGCCGTTCCGGTACCTTTGGAAAATGTTACCACTTTCAGAGACGTTGAGGGAGAAGTTGTTGATTTTGTTAGAAACGGTTTCAAGCCCGGCTTTCAAATTGGTATTAGCAACTTTGATGATATTTTTAGCACCTATACTGGGCAGTTTATTACTGTTACGGGTATACCATCTAGTGGTAAGTCTGACTTTGTAGATCAAATGATTGTTGGGTATAATAGAAACTACGGCTGGAAAACAGCTTTTGCTTCACCTGAAAATGCACCAACATATTTACACGCACATAAGTTAATGCGTAAAGTGTGGGGCGACATGCCATCATCAGCTGACATACATTCTGATAAATGGAACGATGTAGTCGACCACTGCAATACTAACTTCTTTCATATAGATATGGAACGTTATACGTTAGAATCTGTATTAAAGAAGGGTGCAGAGCTTGTAAAGCGTAAAGGTATTAAATGCTTAGTTATTGATCCATTTAATAAAGTACGATCTAATGATGCGTCAGGCGATGTTAATGTATATACGCTTGAATATCTTACTAAGATTGAAATATTTGCAAAGAAGTATGATGTATTAGTTATTGTAGTTGCTCACCCGACTAAAATGTATAAAGATGCAAACGGCAAAATAGAAGAGCCAACAATGTATAACATTAAAGGTGGCGGCGAATGGTATGATGCTTCTTATCATGGCTTATTAGTGCATAGAGATTACGAAGCAAAAACTGTTAAAGCTAAAGTTCTTAAAGTTAAATTTCAAAACTTAGGCGAGAATGGTGCTGAAGCTCATTTTAGATGGGAGCCACGCTCAGGTGGTTTCTTGCCAATTGATAATCCGAATGCAGTGCTTGATGAGCCAATGCCCTGGGAATAATGCCAAAGAAAGTAAAGAAAACAGATTGGGGCAGCTTTTATAGAAGTGAAGAAGAATATGCAGCAATGTGCTGGTGTCTTAAAAACGGTATAACTATTGGGCCGTTAGCAACTAAATCAGGCAATGCTCCTACGGAATTTTGGATTGATATAAATATTAAAGGACGTATAAACCGTAGTCCTGAGCCATTTCATTCTAAAGATGTATGGCCACAAATTTATAAATACTATAAGTATTATTATGATAAACATAGAAAAACAATATGAAAAACTTATTCAAGAGCTGTTACTTGCGCCTAAGAAAGATGACCGCACAGGAACTGGAACACGCTCTGTTTTTGGGCGCACTCTTACTCATGACATGCAGTGTGGGTATCCTCTTCTTAACGGCAAGCGTATATATTATAAGCATGCTATTGTCGAACTGCTATGGATACTAAACGGACGCACTGATATCAAATATTTACGCGATAATGGCGTTACATATTGGGATGCAGATTATGCACGCTCAGGACGCACCGATAACAACCTAGGGCCTGTATATGGTCATCAATGGCGATCATTTAATGGTGTTGACCAACTATCTAATTTAGTTTATGATATTAAAAAGAATCCGAACTCACGTAGATTAATGATTAACGCTTGGAACCCGGCTGATTTGCCTGATATGGTTTTGCCTCCATGTCATTATGGCTTTCAGGTTTATGTAAACAAAGGAACACTTGATTTAATGTGGCAGCAACGATCTGCTGACGTATTCTTAGGTTTGCCTTATGATATCGCAATGTACGGTTTATTACTTGAGATGCTTGCTAAAGGTGCAAAGTTAAAGCCTGGTAAACTTATTGCTCAGCTTGGTGATTGTCACTTATATTTAAATCATGAAAGACAAGCGCTAACATACTTAGCAAGAATTAAACCAAGTGAATTATCAAAGCTTGCTTTAAACAAGGGTATAAGTTATAATAAAGGTAAACTTGAAATACCAAGACTAGAAAATATTGCAGTGTTAAAATATAATCCGCTGCCTGCAATCAAAGCTCCTTTATCAGTGGGTTCATGACAAAATGACGTATTATATTTATCACATTCCGGGTAAAAAAGTCGGAGTAACACGTGATCTTTATAAGAGAGTAACTCAGCAACAAGGCTATGCTGAAGATGAATATGAAGTTCTATTTGAGGGTAAAGATATCGACCAGGTATCAAGACTAGAAATAGAACTTCAAAAGTCTTATGGCTATCCAGTTGAAGTAACACCTTATAAAGACCTATTTAAACCAAAAAACATGACAGTAAACGCAACAGAACAAACCTCAACATTCCCATGCCCTTTAAATAAACTTAAAGGTAATCTAATGGATAACCGCGGCTATTCATGGGTAACGCCGCAAGGTTATCGCTTTTCAATTAATGCTGAAAACATTAACTGGATAGTAGAAAATGCAATAACATCACGATTTAATGATAAACGATGTTTCATCTATAACAAAGCATTTCATGAATTTTCATTAAAACAATTTGAAAAACAAGAGCATTCAAAAGAATGTTGTCGCGAAGAATATATGCCATTCGATTGCATAAGATGCTGGGCAGATGAACGCGGCATTTATGACAAAGGCGATGTTAAAACGCAGTTTTCAAAGCTTGTAGAAGAAGTTGGTGAACTTGCTAAATCAATCTTAGAAGAAGATGAAGTTGAATTTGTAGATGCTATTGGCGACTGTATAGTTGTATTAACTAATCTCGCACATCTAGGCGGCTATTCTATTGAGGAATGTATTGAAGCTGCTTGGATTCAGATAGCTAATCGTAAAGGTAAAATGCAAAACGGTACATTCGTTAAAGACGATACGTTTTCTAAAGTATTAGCAACTAAATCAAAAACTTTATGAAGCCATTAGAATCAAATGAAACTATTGTGCCAATGCAGTTTCGCGATCCAGTTGTACAACGCGTATGCCAAAAGTTTGTGAGTAGATCTGACGTTGGCTATGAAAAATACGGAGTTACTCTTGAAGATGACCCAAGCAAAATGCTTGATTGGCTTAATCACTTACAAGAAGAACTAATGGACGCTATCTTATATTTACAAAAAGCTAAAGAAAAGTATGAGACTGAGAGCGCCTCGAAGCAATATGAAAAAGAAATATAGTAGAAAAAAAGGTCCAGTAAGATCGAAGAAGGTGTCTATAGACGGCATCAACTTCGCTTCTGGCCTTGAGAAATATATGTATCTAGCTTTAAAGAAAGCAAAAATTCCAGCAATATATGAAGGCGAAACATTCGAGCTACAACCCTCCTTCGATCTCCCATTCGAAAGTTACGAGTGCCAGGGGAACGGTAAAGGTGAATACTGTAATAGAGGAAATAAAAAAATCCTTAACATCAAATACACACCAGACTTCGTAGGTAAACATTTTATTATTGAATGTAAGGGTAGAGCTAACGAATCTTTTCCGATGCGATGGAAGTTATTTAAAAAATACATTGCTGAAAATAAGCTAGAGCCATTTACTTTATATAAACCGCAAAACCAGAAACAATGCGACGAAACGATAAGACTGATACTGGAGAAGCAAAAGCTTTGGCCAGGAAAAAGTACGCAGAGCGTCAAATAAAAAAGTGGGTCGACTGGTCCTGGCGCGTGCGTGGTAGAGTAATCTATAAACAATTAATAGAACAAATAGAAAAATATGAGCAACGATAAAACAAACTGGGCAATATCTATAGGATTTTACCCAGGTATATTAATAGGGATGCGAAGCTATTACGCTGATGATGTAAATTCGCATGTCCTATATTTGCCATTCTTTGATATAGCATTACAATTTATAAAAGAATAATGGGGTTATTTGACGAACGCATCCCATATAAACCTTTTGAATATCCGATATATTATAATGAAGGTTGGTTAAAACAAGCGCAAGCATTCTGGTTGCATACTGAAATACCTATGCAGGGTGATGTTAAAGATTGGAATGAAAAGCTTACTGAAGCAGAGAAAAACCTGGTAGGAAATATCCTACTAGGCTTTGCTCAGACCGAGTGTGCGGTATCTGATTACTGGACACAGAAGGTTACTAAGTGGTTTCCTAAACACGAAATACAACAAATGGCTATGATGTTTGGTTCACAAGAAACAGTGCATGCTGTAGCTTATAGTTATTTAAATGAAACATTAGGTTTAGAAGATTATGAAGCATTTTTACATGATGATGCAACTGCTGCACGGTTTGATAATCTGGTTGCTTATGAAGGAAATGATCCTGTTAGCATTGCTAAATCGTTGGCAGTATTCAGTGCATTTGCTGAGGGTGTTAGTTTATACTCCGCTTTTTCTGTACTTTATTCGTTTCAGTTGCGTAATTTATTAAAAGGTATTGGTCAACAAATGAAGTGGTCAGTACGTGATGAATCATTACATTCTAAAATGGGATGCCAATTATTTAGACATATGTGTGATGAGATGCCTAACTTGATTGAAGATTGTCGCGAGGACGTGCTTGAGGCCGCGCGTATGATGCTTAAACTAGAATTTAGATATATTGATAAGATGTTTGAAATGGGCGACATAGAAGGCATTTCTGCAAACGATTTAAAACATTTTATAAGTAAGCGTACAAATGAAAAATTAGTTGAATTAGGATACTTAAATATAGAACTATTTCCTTATAACTCCGATATGGCTGCAAAGCTAGACTGGTTTTATCATCTTACAGGTGGTGTGACGCATACAGATTTCTTTGCAATGCGATCAACTGATTATTCTAAGGCAAATGAAGGTGAAGATTTTGAAGACATATGGTAATGGAAGAACAAATAAAAGAATACGCATTAAAAAAATATGCAAAGCTATTTAAAAATAAACAGCTTATAATAGTTGAAAAAGAAAATCTTTGGCAGATTAGCTATAAAGACGGGTCTCCTTTATTTTTAAGCAAAAACGTATTAAACAATGTGGAATAACGAATGGATAAAAGGTGTTGATTATCCCGAATGGGCAGACACCGATGTATATAAGAAAACAATTGCTGGTGGTTACCTATTAGAGGGTGAATCACCAAAGGATGCTTACACGCGAGTTGCCACGGCTGTTGCAAGAAGATTGTATAAACCTGAGCTCGCTGAAGTATTTTTTGATTACATTTGGAAAGGCTGGTTGAATCTAGCCTCTCCAGTGTTATCTAATACAGGCACAGATCGAGGTTTACCTATATCTTGTTTTGGTATTGACGTTGCGGATAGTATACAGGATATCGGACAAAAGAATCTAGAGATGATGCTGTTAGCTAAGCATGGCGGCGGAGTTGGTATTGGTATCAATCAAATTCGTCCTGCTGGCGCTAGAATCACAGGTAACGGTACATCAGATGGTGTTGTGCCGTTTTGTAAAATCTATGATTCTACTATCTTGGCTACAAACCAAGGTGCTGTTCGACGAGGTGCAGCGTCGGTTAATATTAATATTGATCACGATGACTTTGAAGAATGGCTAGAAATCCGTGAGCCTAAAGGCGATGTTAACCGCCAATCACTTAACCTGCATCAATGTGCAGTTGTTGGTGATAAGTTCATGCGTAAGTTAGAAAGCGGCGATGCTGATGCACGTCGCAAATGGGGAAAGCTATTGCAGAAACGCAAAGCTACAGGTGAACCATACATTATGTATAAGGGTAATGTTAATAAACAGAACCCGGAAACATATAAAGAAAACGGTTTGAAAGTTCATATGACTAATATCTGTTCAGAGATTACTTTGCACACAGATGAAAACCATAGCTTTGTATGTTGTCTTAGTAGTGTCAATCTAGCAAAGTACGATGAATGGCAAGGTACGAACTTAGTATATGATGCTATTTGGTTTTTAGATGGTGTTATGGAAGAGTTTATACAACGCGCCAAAGGCTTACGTGGTTTTGAAAACGCAGTACGCTCAGCTACAAAAGGCAGACCGTTAGGTCTTGGCGTTTTAGGCTGGCATACATATTTACAGTCTAAAGGAATACCTTTTGAAGGTTTATCAGCACAATATGAAACAAGAAAAATATTTAGTCAAATTAAAATTGAAAGCGAAAGAGCTTCTCGTGAACTTTCCGAAATATACGGCGAGCCTTTGTGGTGTAATGGTACTGGTTTTAGGAATACCCATTTACGGGCTATTGCTCCTACCGTTTCTAATAGTAAACTTGCTGGGAATATTTCTCCAGGCATTGAGCCGTGGGCCGCTAACGTATTTACAGAACAAAGCGCAAAAGGCACTTTCATACGTAGAAACACTGTACTGGAAGAAGTTTTAGAAGATAATGAGCTTAA
>Ga0208159_1001006_pt1 | contig 10795 bp, 2 predicted proteins | sample 9_EtaG_FD_184082 | JGI IMG/M metagenome (GOLD analysis project Ga0208159, IMG submission 184082) | Marine viral communities from the Subarctic Pacific Ocean - 9_ETSP_OMZ_AT15188 metaG (SPAdes) (version 2) | ecosystem: Environmental > Aquatic > Marine > Oceanic | place: Pacific Ocean | collected... | reverse complement strand
ATTGGCAAATAAAGAAACCGAAGCAGCATTGCCAGATGTATTGTGATAGAGTTCTGCGGATTTTCTACCCGCCAAAACACATTTTGATAACCTTCCATTTGGCATTTTAACTAACTCCTCCGATTAAATACATTTTTATTAGAAGTTTCTTCATATTATTTATCTCCTTATTTACTTGATGATGTTCTGCCGCCATATCCAGAGGCAAAGAATGTGGTTTTTCCATCACCACCACCGCCACCACCACCGCCTCCAGCGATGCTAATGTCAACTGTATTGGTTGTACTATTGAATAGGAAAGTATTTCCTGCTCCAACAAAGTTCAAAGTAGTTGCATTCGTGGCAATTGAACCACCTGCAGAACTAATACCAACTCCTGCATCAATTATATAGATGATTCCACCCATATTAGGATGAGCAGTACACTGATACCATAAAATATCAGGAGAATCAAATTGAACATCCCAAGTTAATGTTCCGTTAGAAACATCATTATTGGTAATACCATCATTATATGGTGTTCCCGCAGAACCATTTGGTGTACTCTGAATCCTGAATGCATGAGCACCCATATTATTAATAAACTTATACTCTTGACCCCTTATAAGTGTTATTGTAGGATCGTTTTCTGCACCAGTAAAACCTGGACCAGAGAATGTATAGTTATTATTTCCATCTGCACCTAATGTCCACTCAGTACCACCACCAATTAAATTAGTAACATTAAGAGTAGTAATTGTTGCAGCAGTAGATACAATATCACCATCAAATCCAGCAGTAGAGGTTACAATACCAACATCAGCTTTTAAACCAGATGGGAATAATGGTGCATTACCCATTCTTGCAGTAAATTGATCTGCACGAATAACACCACCAGGAGTAACCTGACCTGTACCAAGACTACCAATTCCAAGGACATCAGCAAGGAACTGATCACCTTCAGAAATAGTAAACTCATCACCTGAATTTACAACTACATCTCCATAAGGAGTGTATGCAACATCAGCACTCGCAGGAACTGTTACTGTTCCACCAAGAGCAACACTTCTATCTGTATAATAAACAACATCCAATCCCTCTGTAGAGGTAGGATCTACTGGAGTACCTAAACCAACCTTCGCAACAGCAGTAAGAGGATCTCCACCACTGAGAGATATGCTAGTAGCACTTAAGATACCAGAAACATTTACACCAGATGTATTTGCTTCTAATCTTTCGGTTCCACCAGCAGTAAATGCAATTTTATTTGCACCTGATGAATAGAAACCAGTATCACGATCACCAACAATATAACCACTTGGTAATGCTGCTGTTCCAGCAGTAAAACCAAGTCCAGCGATCATGTCGCTGCCATACCTACTTACATACTTGTTAGTAAGGTTAAATGGTGCAGCGTCAACCCAGAAAGCTGAACTACCAACACCTAATTCTACTTCATCATAATAAACAAAGGTTCTTGCAAGATTAATGCTATACCATAAGTCACCATTGGTAGGACTTGAAGGAGCAGTAGCACCGATACTTACAGCACCGCCACCGCCGCCACCACCACCACCGCCTCCAGCGATGCTAATGTTAACAGTATTTCCAACTGCTTCAAATGTATTACCTGCACCTATAAAATTAAGTTGAGTAATACCAGCACCAATTGCTAATCCAGCAGATTGAATACCAACTGCCGAAACAAATGATGTACTGACACCTGATGCTTTGAGGTCAGCAATCGTAGCAATCCCAGTAATATTGAGATTTCTACCTGTTACCTCATCATATACAATGTCATCTTTAACAAATAAATCGCCACCAACATAAAGGTCACCACCTGTTGTGGTGATGCCTCCTGTGGCAGCGAGTGTAGTAACACCTGAGATATATGCTTCCGTCGCTCCTATACCACCCAACACATGGAGGGTGTAATTTGGAACCGACGTACCGATACCTACTTTTTGATTCGCAGAATCGGCTAGAAGAAGATCATTATTGACCTCTAAACCATTCTTGACTACAAAATTCTTATTGACAGCCATTCGGGTTCACTATCCCCCAATTTAATTTACTTTTTGCTTTAGTTATTTATAAGATTTAAACTGCCAATCTTATAACAACCTTTGAATTCCCATTACTTCCACCCAATTGAGTATCTACTATAGTAACTGACCCATCAGTATATCCTGATCCACCACCAGCTCCACCAAGGTGAGTACCACCGTGTCCTCCTGTTGCACCATTACCCCCCTCTCCAGCAGTACTCTCACCCTTTACACCTGCAGTTTGAATAATATCATATCCTGCTTTATATCCTCTAGTAAGGTCAGCAGTATTAGTTACTTCCGTTCCATCAGATAATCTAAATTTAGTACTTCCAGATATATCAGCACATGGACCCAGAGATGCAAGGGGTTGTTGAGCCCAATAAACTCCTTTAGGACATGAAATAGTTCTTCCACCTGGACCACCTACTCCTGCTTCTGCCGTTGCTTGACTATCGCCTGGATATACGGTAGGAGATTGGTAGGCAGAACCAAAAATACCATCTCCACTCAAAGTACCTGCAGGGACAACACTACCACCAGGTTGTCCAGCAGTTGATCCACCTCCAGCATCACCACTTACATTTACACCACCACCGTTTCCACCACCACCATCTGAACCAGCACCCCCACCTTCACCAACACATGCAATTAAAGCTGCTTTTCTATAAACAAATGGAGCATTAATAACCTCATTCAAACCAGAAATAATATATTCAGTATTTTGCTCTAATGTAAATCTAATTCTAGAATATCCACCTTGTCCTCCTCCATTTGCACCCCTAGACTCTCCAATTCCTCCAAATAAATCCATTTCAATAGCAATATCCTTATCAGGAGAATATAAACTAAAATAAAGGACAGTAGATGTTGAAGATGATGGAACCATATCAAACGTATATGAACCACTACCAAGATCGTGTGATGATAAGGTAGCAGTAGACGTAGTTCCAATAGTCTCTATATTAATATTAGAAGTATCAACAGTTGATTGACAAATAAAATTAACTTCATTTGAAATTAAATCAGAAATATCCTCTGAAGTATGAGAAACCACGCACCTTATTCTTCTTGTAAGAATAGAATCTGACCTTATGGTTAATGTAGGAGTTTGTGTACCAGAAACAGTAATATTCTGAGATGTAGGTGGAGTTGCAGAAGCAGAAGTATAATTTATTTCTCCCCATCCATCAGAATTTGTGAATGATGGATTTCTTGATGAACCAATAAGACTAACATAATTTGGATCAAAAGTATTTACTCCTCCTTGCCCACCAAGTCCTATAGTAACTCCTTCATCTCCACCATTAGCACCAGTTACTCCTGAACCACCACCGCCTCCACCAGAACCAGCACTTCCTTCTCCAGTTCCACCAGCAGATAAAGGAATATTACCGTTTGTGTTTTGTACAAATGCACTAGTAGCATCTACACCATTCTGCCCATTATTTGGATTCTGGAAGGTTCTACCAGAAGCACCACCGCCTCCACCTCCACCAAGAACAATAGCTAAAAGATTACTAACACTATTATCACTAATACGAATAGAAGTAGCACCACCGCCACCACCACCCAAATTACCTTCACTTGCACCAAAGTTGGTATTAGTTCCAGTATCCCCACCAGCAGCAGCACCAGCAGCACCAGATCCACCAGCTACTCCATCTTGTCCTCTATATCCTTTATGTAATGTTATACTTTTACCACCTGCATTAGGAATACTAAACCATGCAGTTTTTCCTGCACCCCCTTCACCACCTGTTCCATAATCACCAGGAGGAGAACCTATACCACCATCACCACCAGGACCAGCAGCAAGATCTAATTTAACATCAGTTGCATCTGCTGGTATAACAAAACTTCCTCCATCAACTAATTGTTGATTATATGTTGTTGAACCACTAGTATTGTATGATATATCTCCATCAGTAATATCTTGCTCATCTATTTGCCATTGATAAGATATCCCTCCTGTAGAACCATTGCTTAACTGTGCAGATATTGTAAAAGTAGTATTTACATTTTGAATAGTAGCAGTAGTTGAAGGTTGAGAAATAATATCAAGAATAGGATTAACAGTAACTGTTGCTATTCCTGAATTTAAAGGTTCATTTAATGCATTACCAGTTCTTGCTCCTGGTTGACCAGGTACATAATCTGCTTCAAGATAATATTCAGTACCATCATCAGTAGGAGTAATAATATTAGAAACAGTTAAAGTAGTGGTATTAGTTCCACTATATTTTGTTCCATCAGTCAATTTCCCCAGACTATTCTCATACCACTGATACGCAATAGCACCTTTATTAACAGGAGCTGGTGGACCAACCAAATCAGTAATAAATGGTTGAATATAACTTTCATTATAAGCAGCAGGATTTGATGATTGCTCTACTGTAAATCCAGCACTCTCACACTTTGACAAAAATAAATCTAAAGATGCTTGAACATTAGATGGAGTCATACTTCCAGATACATCCACCCATAAAGAAACAGTAGAATTTCCTGTAAAAGTTGATAATCCAACTATATCGAACCAATCCGATGCGTTTGCAACAACACCATTATCACGATTAACATCAAATTTTCTAAAATTTTGAATCACTCCAGCTTGACTTGTACTAGGAACCCCAACAGCACCACCTCCAGCGACATCTAATAAATTAAATTTTCTATTAGGCCATGCACTATAAAAATTACTCCAGTCTGCGACAGGATTGCCAGAGTTATCCTCATCTATAACAGCAATACATGGAGGAGGAGATGCTACATCATTAAGGAACCCTGCTGTTGCAATTCCAGTTAGAGTTATATTTGGACCACCTGTCTGTCCTACCCCAACTCCAGTACTGGCAACACTAACAGGGTCTGTACTAAATGATAAAGTTGGACCATTAAGATCCAACTTAGTTTTTACCTTCCCGAATAATGGACTCATGAGAAGTTCTGACCTCCTACTACACCATAAAGAGTAGCACCACCATCAAATGTCTTGAATGAATATATGTCAATTGCATTTGCACTATTAGTAACTGACGGCACAACACCTCCTGGCCAATACACTGGTATACTCGAACCTCCTTGCGATTCAAAGTTATCTACATTAATAACCCATGTGCCTGTGGCATTCATAACAGTCTTAATAGTAAATGATGAAGCTCCTGATGGAATATTTTGAAGAACAAACTTACTAACACTATCAGTTGCCGACAAATCAAAGGTTTGTGCCTGAGTCAAATCTATCGTGACTGTATTAGATGAGATGGATAATGAGTTAACACCCTCAGAATAAGTTCTAAGTTTAGTATGTCCATAAACCTCAAGATTAGCACTAGGATTTGTAAGTCCTATACCAACCGAACCAATTCCACTAATAACAGTAACTTGTGTTGAATCAGCAGTTCCTACTTGGAATGGTTGTGTAGTAATACTGGTTTTAATACCAATTTCCGAAGCATAGATTTTTCCAGTTGTTGTATTGGTTAATGTAAAGTCAGTAGCAGTAACTCCTGAGATACTTGAGTTTGCAATAGTAGTAATACCTGCAAAGTAAGCATTGTTGTTTACAAACAATCCTTGAGTACTATCTCCTGAAGCACCAATAACTAGAGCAGCATCTTGTTCTGGTAAAGAGGTTCCAATACCAACTGTATTAAGAGCAGTATTGTAAATTGCTCCAGATATTGCAGTCCATCCAGTAGCATCAACGTTTAAGTTAGTTAATGCAGAACCATCACCACTAAATGCAGTTGCGAAACATGTTCCAATAATATTAGTATCACCGTTAACATTCAACCTAAAGTCACCTATATTTCCAGTACCAATACCAACATCACCTGTAGAATCTACTACAACTATATGAGTTCCACCAGCACCCACTTGAAGTGAGTTAGTTCCTGGTGTTGTAGTTCCAATTCCTACCTGATCTAGAGATAAAATATCAGAGTTCTTAGAAAGACTCACATTACCAAATCTTCTCCAGTCATTATCTACAGAGTATACCCAACCAGTGTATCCACCATCTGCAGGGTCAGAGTTGTAAACAATATCACCTGGATTACCTGCAAGAGAAGGAGTTGAAATACCAACAGTATATTTTCTAGAAACTGTCGCATCTCCTTGTAAGAATATTGAGTTAGATTCAATACCCTTAGTAGAATTAGATGTTATCTTGTTGTTAACAATAACAGGTCCATTAAATTCAGAAGCAACCTTGTTATCATCACCACCCTCTACCTTAATAGAACGAGTGATATTTGCTTCATCAGCAGAAACAATATTTAAACCTGCTAATTCACTGATATCCTGACCAGTTACTGTTTGAACTGGGGTATCAAATATCTCCTCCTTACCTGTAAGAGAACTTAATCTTCTATTACCATTATAGGATACACCTTGATCATTCATTCCAGTGTAGAATACTGCACCAGCATCCTTTCTGACAGATTGTGCTAAAAGTTCTTCATCTATAGTGAGACTTCTATCTTGCTTATCAGGTAAAGCAGTTGAATAATTACCAGGACCATATCCAACATATTCAAATGTATGACCAGAAGCACGAATAATTGAATGTCTTCTAAGTTCAATTGGATTGATAGAAATCTTCCTAACAACTGACCCATTTAAGTGAGTGTTTCTCTTAGTTCCTAAAGTTCCACGGAAAACACTAATAGGGTTACTTACAACCGTTCCTTTAACTCTAACAACCTCATCATCGATTGCTAGATAATCACCAATATTGATATCAGTGGTAGCAAGATCAGTAATATTAACTTGAGATGTGGTAGGACTTGCTATCGCAGAAGATAGAGAAGTGGTTACACCAGCATAAACTGGAACCATTCTACCATTTAAACTTTCATTATCTACAGTTGGAGTACCACCATTAGAAGTAAATCCTTCTCTGTAAACAAATTTTGAAGTACCTGTTGTTGCTGGACTGCTACTATTAGCACCAACAATAACAGAGAATGAATTTAATGATAGATTCTCTTTTACAACAAATGCACCATTGTAAGGAGCATTATCAAATCCAGCAAATCTTACTTTATTATCAACTTTTAATCCATGAGCATTTCCAGTAGTTGCTGTTGCAATTCCAGATATATTATCATAGGTAAGAGCATTAATTCCTACAGATTCTCCAGTTAAGTAGAAGTAAGAATCTGTACAGAAATCAGCACCAATTCCAATAGAAGTTGTTGCTGTTCCAGTTATCGTAGATGCAGACTCAACATTAATAGTAGTTGCTGAACCAACAGCAGTTACTCTATACAACTCATTATATCCTGCATATGCTGCTGAAGATATACCTGCAACTCTAATTGAATCTCCTACGTTATTATAAACCTTACTGATAGTAACAACTGCTTGAGTAAATCCAGTTGTAGTGGCAGTACCAGCAACAGTTAGTGTATGTGCCACACCAACCTCATATCCACAACCACCATCCATTATCTTGACATCAGTGATAGTTCCACTTCCATCAACGGTAACTTTAGCAGTTGCATTCTCACCAGGAATTCCTGGACCTTGAGCAACTAGACGAGCATTATAAATTTCTCCAGATGATCCTGTTCCATATCCAGAACCACCACTTGTAAGATTAACACTCACAAGTCTATTCAATCCATGCTCTATAGGAGTAGTAATTGTATGAGCAGTTCCTGCAGAGTTAGAAATGATATTAGTAATACCAACACCAACCTCAATATCTTGGTTATACTTCTCTAAAGTCTCCTTGGTAATACTACTTTTTACATCATCGACAACAACATCACCAATTAAATCAGATTGTGCAAAAGATTTAGAAGCAGCAGGATCAGAAACAGGGTTATCTCTATCAGTTTGAGGGAATAAATCCTGAACTGGTTGAGGGAAACTCTCTTCTCTGAATGGTGTAATTGTTGGTTTGTTGGAAGAGTTTAATAAAGTTAAGTAGTAAATACCATCTTGCTCTCCAGCAATAAACTTCTGAGACTCAGAATTTCTGTATAGGTAGTAAGTATCTTTATATCTCTTTCTCTGAATATAAGGAAGAGAAGTAGTTCTGCTAGAGGTATCATTACTAAATGTACCAGGATCAGTACCTAATCCAACAGTAAATCCTGTCGCACTGGTGATACCAGCAACAGTGAATAATCTGTTGAATCCTGAATTACCAACACCTGTTGTGTTAAATCCACTTCTTACATTAACTAACTGAATTTCAGAACCTTCAGAAAGTTTGTGTGGAAGTTCAGTGGTTATAGTTGCAGTATTATTTGCATTATTCCAAATAGCATCAGCAACAAATCTAAAGTTCCTTTGCTCATTTACATTAGTAAGTGAACCACTACCAAAATAGGTCTGAATCTCACCATCAGTAGCACCTATAGAAGTATTAGATTCCTGAATAATAAAAGCATCACTTGGGGGTTTTGCAACTCCAGCATCTTTAGGAACAACATATCTTGCACGATATAGTGTATCAACACTGTTTCTATTATCAACCTTTCTGTTGATAGATGTTCTTGGAGTAGATTCTCCTAATATTGCAGAACCAAATCCAACAATATTAGAATAAATTGTATTATCTGCAGCAGCCGTAGAAACACCAATAAACCACTGAGTGTTTGTAGTGTCATACTGAATGGGGTGTCCTATTTCACCTGAGTTCTTATCAGATACTCTACTTACAACACTTAGAACTCCACCTTTGTTATTAATCTTAAGTGCGTTATCAGTATTTGCATCGTTTAGTGTCTTAGCAATTTTAATATTTCTATTAGTTGTTAATCCAGCAGTAATTGCAAAATAAACTGTATTTGAGTCCAATCCATCAGGCAATTGTCCTGTATCACTTATTATACGAATAGATTCTCCATTTATAAAATCATGTGCCTTAGTTAAGGTAATAACATTGTTATCAGCACCAATACTATCAGAACCAATACTGTTGATACCAGTTATGCTTCTATCAACAACAAATGATTTTTCAGAACTGGATTGAGATCCAGACATGACAATTTTAGCACTATATTCTGTAGTACCAATTAATAGTTTAAGACTATCATCTTTCCTTGCACCAATTCTATAACCTTCCAATACATTCTCAGGAGGAATGTCAGAGTTCGTCTTACCATAAAGATATAAGTTACCAGTAGAACCAACACCTACAGCAGTTTGATGAACATCAATTGCTTCAAATTCTGTAGATACTTCCGTTAAAGGTATTTCTTTAGGTGGAATGATATGAGTAATATATCCCTTATCATCTTGCTTGAATGCGTTCGTCTTGAATCCTGCAGAAATTAATGCAGTTGCACCAAAGTTAGAGTTGGAGTTAGTAATAGAAATATCACCACCAGTTTCACTTACAAAATGTTGAGCATATCCAATAGCAAATACAGATACTGCTTGAATAACAGCATTGTTAGTTACCTTAATATGACTATTCTTATATTCTGGTTTATATTTTGCTCTGGAATTTGTACTTAATGGAGCAGAAAGAGATGTACTATCATCATATTGACCATCAGCACTATCATATAGTACAAATGCATTATCATCCTTCTGTAAACCAATACCAGTGAACTGAGCAACAACCATAGACTTGAATCCTGTTGCTTTATCACCATCCGCAAGCATTCCACACATACCATATACAGAACGTAATGACACGTTAAAGATATATGGAGATGATGACGTTACTGTATCGGATGCTAATGCTAAAGTAGCACCTGCAGGATTTGAAATATTAGCAACTGCTGGTGCGTTCTGAACTGTATATACTACGCTTGTATCACTTGGTCTTTCTGCAACCACAAATTGACCATTATATCCAGCAACACTAATACCAGAAACACGGAATGGAGTATCTACGTCCAATCCAACCACTTTATCTGAAACTGTTGCGGTAACAGTAGTGGTTGCCGTTACACCATCACCAGATCTGATTGATGTAATACCAACTGCTTCTCCTGTTGAACCAACAATACGATATTCATCAATTTTAGGTTGAATATCTACTCCACTAGAAGGATAATCAGGTTCAATCGCACGACCTGATGATTGTCCATAAACAAGACCAACCTTTTCATAATACATGTCAAGATCAGTCCGAACCTTGTCAGAATAGGTTAAAAATGCATCATTAATTACGACTGGATTTACTCCATCTGCATATTCAAAGGTAGTTAACTTGTGATGAGAGAAATTAGGTACAAATTCACTATTAGTATATCCGTTATAGCACTTACCATTGGGATTTGCGTCAAATACAGAGAATTGCCAAAAATAGCATCCACCAGTAACTCTGAATATACAAGAACGTTCAATATTATCGTCAGTTGGACTAGGAACGTATTTTGGTCTAATTTTAGTTTTTCTTAAATCAAGACCAACTATAGAAGTTCCCCTTGGGACAATAATTCCACCAAAAACACTATTTAACTTATATAACTCATTATTAGCAGATTCTAGATTAAAGTTAGTTGTTAGATCATAAGGAGGTAAATCGTTTGATACTATACCACTTCTTAATTTATAACTATTCGCTCCATCAGGAATCCAACCAGGTCTATTATCAACTACATGTTCTCCAGGATAAAGAAGTATTGTTGTTTTTCCAAATCTATCATTATCTAATCCTCTCTGATACGAAAATCTAGAAGACTCAATTAATGCACGTTGAATCGTCTTGAATGGACGGGTCAGTGAATTACCCTGATTTTCTATACTATCAGTTGCATCCAAATCATTTGGATTAACATAGAGAATTGTTC
>Ga0208159_1001004_pt1 | contig 10809 bp, 10 predicted proteins | sample 9_EtaG_FD_184082 | JGI IMG/M metagenome (GOLD analysis project Ga0208159, IMG submission 184082) | Marine viral communities from the Subarctic Pacific Ocean - 9_ETSP_OMZ_AT15188 metaG (SPAdes) (version 2) | ecosystem: Environmental > Aquatic > Marine > Oceanic | place: Pacific Ocean | collected... | reverse complement strand
ATTAATAAAAGGTGTAGGTGGTGTTATAGATAACTTACATACATCTAAAGAAGAAAAGCTTGAAGCAGAAAAACAAATAAAAGATATGATAATGGGTTACGAAGCTGAAATGCAAAAGCAAGTAACTGACAGGTGGAAAGTTGATATGGCCTCTGATTCCTGGTTATCAAAAAATATAAGACCACTAGTTTTAATATTTTTAGTAGTATCAACAGTGTTATTGGTTTTTATCGATGCTGGTGTTATTGCTTTTGAGGTTAAAGCTTCGTGGGTAGACTTATTACAATTAGTATTAATAACAGTGATTGGTGCTTATTTTGGCGGTAGATCACTAGAAAAAGTAAAAAAATAAATTATGGCATTTAAAGATCCAACAGATTACGCATTTGGTCAATTAGGTAGTATACACGTAAGAGGTACGAACGCGGTGACATTAATTGGCGGAGATGATACTAACGCTACACCGGCTGGTAATACTAACCGTATAACAAAAGTTTTTGTAGCGATAACATTTTTAGAAGACACAACTTTTAACACTGGCGCTACAGGTTTAGTACCAGCAGATTCACAAAACTTTCCTAGTTCAGACGGAGCTAGTACAGATATAGATGCTGACGGCGGTGTCGCAGTAGACGGCGAAACGTTTCCAAAAGGTGTTACTATATACGGCAGATGGACAGGCTTTCAATTAGCTACTGGAGGCGTAATAGCTTACGTAGGCATATAATGTTAGGATTAGGTAATAGCTTAACTTCTGTATCTTCTTTAGGCGAAGACTTTGGTACAAATCACTCTTTGTCTTTTGATGGTAGTAATGACGAAGTAGATTTTACTACTGCTAATTTTCAAGAAAAATTATCTGCCAGTGAAGGTAACTTCAAAGTCTCTGGTTCTGTATCAGTATGGGCGAGATTAAATACAACAGGTGCTAATGGACAGCTTTGGGATTTTTATATAGATGATGATAACAGAATAAATATTCAATACAAACACAATGTTACTCACAAGTACGTATTAACGTGGAGAGGAGGTGGCGCTCAAAAGACGGCTGATAGTGCTACAGGTTTAACTCACGAAGGTGATGGTAATTTTCACCATATAGTTTGTACTTGGGACAAGGGTAGCGCTAATGAAATGAAAGTTTATATAGACGCAGAGTTAGCAGATACAGTAAGTTTAGGAACGGTAGAAATAGCAGGAGACTTTGATGATACCGCTGATGGTACGCTTGGTCAAAGTGGCGCGGGGGGAGTAGAGTTTTTGTCTGGTACTTCTTTTAATGGTAATGCTGATTTTAACGGTTTTTTAGACGACTTTGCTGTATATTCAACTGTTTTATCATCTAGTGAAGTTACAACTCTTTACAATAGCGGCACGTCAGATCAAACAAACGTAGATACGGTTGGTACTATTATAGCACACTGGACTTTTAACGAAGGAACAGGTACCACTGTAACAGACAGAATAAATGGTTTTGTAGGTACATTTGGTTCAGGAAGTAACGCACCTAGGTTTAGCACTACAAACGCTGGAGCATAAAATAAACAATTAATTAAATTAAATAAAATGGCAAAAACAAAAAAGGCTAGTAAGCCTACAAAAATTAGTAACGAAGAATTAAATAAATTACAAGACACAGTAAATATAATAAACAAAGCTCAAATGCAAATAGGTATGTTACAGAGTAATATACACCAATTGCTACATCATATAGCTGGTAAAAATGATGAGTTAGCTTTAATGCAGTCTAACTTTAAAGAAAGTTACGGTACTGATGATGTTAATATTTCTGATGGAACAATAAAATATAATGAAAATAATTAGAAAAATTACTGTAGGTAAAGACTACAAAGAAAACGCTATGCACTACGCTGTAGGTCAAGACGTTTATGGTGGTCATACTATATGTAACATATTAGAAGAGCAAGACAAATATTCTATTTACATAAAGAAAAATAAAGACGTACTACCTTGGAAAGACTTTAATAAAAACATGGCAGTGTCTGTAGAATATAATTTAGAGTATTAATGAAAGCGCCTTTTGACTTTGTTATAGAGCCAAAAGGAAACAGATATAACAACGTTACTAAAGTTGGTGATAAAGATCTTATAATAAACACAGAAATATATAATCACCAGTTTGTTAACAGGGAAGCTATTGTTAAGTCTGTGCCTACAGCTTTTGAAACAGAAATAAAACCTAACGACACTATTATAGTTCATCACAATGTTTTTAGACGTTGGCATGATATGAAAGGTAGAGAAAGAAATAGTAGAAGTTTTTTTAACGAAAATACATACCTAGTAAAGCAAGATCAAATATTTTTATATAAAAGATATTGGGAGTGGAAAGCTGTAAAAGGATATTGCTTTGTAAAACCAATTAAACAAAGAAACAAGCTAAAGCCAGGAGAAGAAGAAAAGTGTATAGGTATAGTTGAGTACACTGACGGTACAAATAAAGTTGGTGAGCTTGTAGGTTTTACACCTTTTTCAACTTACGAGTTTATTATAGACGGTAAACGTTTATACAGAGTTATGAATAAATTTATTACAATTAAATATGAATATCAAGGAAACGAAGAAGCTTATAATCCAAGCTGGGCACAGAGCGGTTGAAGAATTAATTAATGTTGCTAGAGAAAAAATTATAACTAACACTGAAGACGACGTTAGTGCTGATAGACTTAAAAACGCTGCTGCTACTAAAAAGCTAGCTATATTCGATGCTTTTGAAATTTTAAATCGTATACAAGAAGAAGAAAATTTATTAAACAATAAAACCGTAGAAAAACAAGAAGTTAGTTTTAAAGGTTTTGCAGAAGGTAGATCTAAATAATGTACGAGCAGGATTTAGTTAAGGTTATAGAACCTATAAAGAAAACAACAATCACACGTTTAAATCGTGGTAAAAAATGGAAATATGGATATGATAAAGAACATGATATTATCGTTATATCAAAAACTGGTAAAATTGGCGAAATACTTGAAATCCAAAACTTGCGCATTGCTTTACCACTTGTGCCCGTGCAAGTATATAGACTGCCAAAAAATAAGTGGGAAAAAATAAAACAACCTTTAGAGCTTTCTAAATTAAAAAGTATTTTTGATTGGAGAAGCTACCCTGAAGAACTTAAGCCAAAGTGGTACGATTACATAGACGAAGAGTTTAAACGTAGAGAAGAGGGTTTTTGGTTTTTAAACAATAACAAACCAACTTACATAACGGGCGCTCACTATATGTATTTACAATGGAGTAAAATAGATGTAGGTGCGCCAAACTTTAGAGAAGCTAATAGATTATTTTATATATTCTGGGAAGCTTGTAAAGCTGATAATAGATGTTATGGTATATGTTACCTTAAAAATCGTAGATCTGGCTTTAGTTTTATGTCGTCAGCTGAAACAGTTAATTTGGCAACACTTGCAAGTGATAGTAGGTATGGTATATTATCTAAAACTGGTAATGATGCAAAAAAAATGTTTACAGACAAAGTTGTTCCAATATCAGTCAACTATCCTTTCTTTTTTAAACCAATACAAGACGGTATGGATAGACCTAAGTCTGAGCTTGCTTACCGTGTGCCTGCGAGTAAGTTTACACGTAAAAAAATTACTGCAAACGAAAAGCAGGAAAACTTGGTTGGACTTGATACTACTATTGATTGGAAAAACACAGGTGACAATAGTTATGATGGAGAAAAACTTAACTTATTAGTACACGATGAAAGTGGTAAATGGGAAAGACCTGATAATATATTAAACAACTGGAGAGTTACAAAAACTTGTTTAAGGTTAGGTGCTAGAATAGTTGGTAAGTGCATGATGGGCTCAACATCAAACGCTTTAGAAAAAGGAGGTAATAATTTTAAAAAATTATACAATGCGTCAGATGTTACTAAACGAAATCGTAATGGACAAACAAAGTCTGGTTTATATTCTCTTTTTATCCCAATGGAGTGGAACTACGAAGGCTTTATTGATGAATACGGATATCCAGTTTTCGATAGTCCAGATCATGATGTGCTCGGACCAGACGGTGAATTAATAGATTACGGAATAATAGAACACTGGCAAAACGAAGCTGAAGGTTTAAAAGATGACCAAGATGCTTTAAATGAGTTTTACAGACAGTTTCCAAGAACTGAAGAACATGCATTTAGAGATGAAACAAGAAACAGTATATTTAATTTAGTAAGAATATACGATCAAATAGATTATAACGAAGGTACAAAGCCTGGTATTAGCAAAGGTAATTTTCAATGGGTTAACGGAATAAAAGACACGCAAGTAATATTTTACCCAGATACTAACGGTAGATTTAATATTAGCTGGACACCACCATTACATTTGCAAAACAAAATAATAACTAAAAACGGTATTAAATATCCTGGTAACGAGCACATGGGTGCTTTTGGTTGTGATAGTTACGATATATCAGGAACAGTAGATGGTAGAGGTTCTAATGGTGCTTTGCACGGTTTGACTAAGTTTAGCATGGAAGACGCGCCACCTAATCAATTTTTTTTAGAGTATGTAGCTAGACCACAAACAGCAGAGATATTTTTTGAAGACGTTTTAATGTCGTTAGTATTTTACGGCATGCCAATATTAGCAGAGAATAACAAGCCTAGATTATTATACTATTTAAGACGTAGAGGCTATAGAGGATATAGTATGAACAGGCCAGATAAAATTTGGAACAAATTATCTACGACAGAAAAAGAAATAGGTGGTATACCAAACTCTAGCGAAGATATAAAACAAGCTCACGCAGCCGCTATTGAAATGTATATACAACAACACGTAGGAGATACTGGTGGAGGTAATTGGGGTAACATGTATTTTAATAGAACTTTAAATGACTGGGCTAAATTTGATATAAACAAAAGAACAAAGTTTGACGCTAGTATCAGTAGTGGTTTAGCTATCATGGCTTGCAATAGAAATTTATATGCACCTAATGCTAAAATTGAAAAGAAAAAATTAAGTTTAAATTTTGGAAGATACAGTAACAACGGAGCTTCGTCTAAATTAATTAAAAATTAAAATGATAAGAACAAGTGTAACAAATAATTTTCCTAGTCAAGTAGTAAGTGACGTTGAAAAGTCTAGCATTGAATATGGTATGAAAGTTGCTAAAGCTATAGAGCACGAGTGGTTTAATACAGACTATGCTATGAGTAGGTATTTAACTAATATGAACAACTTTCATAGACTAAGACTTTACGCTAGAGGAGAACAATCAATACAAAAATACAAAGATGAATTATCTATAAATGGTGATTTGTCTTATTTAAATTTAGACTGGAGACCAGTGCCTATAATACCAAAGTTTGTTGATATTGTAGTTAATGGTATAGCTGATAGGGTTTATGATGTAAAGGCTTTTTCACAAGATCCTTTTGGTGTAGACAAACGAACTAAATACATGCAGTCTATATTAAACGACATGAGAGCTAAGGAAGTTAATGATTTTGCACAAGATAAGTTTGGTATGTCTTTGAGAGAAAGTGGTGTTGAAGAACTTCCTGGTTCTGAAGAAGAATTAGCTTTACACATGCAGCTTACTTATAAGCAAGCTGTAGAACTAGCAGAAGAACAAGCTATAAACGTTTTATTAGAAGGTAACAACTTTGATTTAATTAAAAGAAGATTTTATTACGATTTAACAGTTTGTGGTATAGGTGCTGTTAAAACAAATTTCAATGAATCTGAAGGAGTTAAAATAGAATATGTTGATCCAGCTAACTTAGTTTATTCTTATAGTGACTCACCATATTTTGAAGACTTGTATTACATAGGTGAAGTTAAATACATATCTATAAACGAACTTATAAAAGAGTTTCCACAGCTAACTATGGAAGAGTTAAAAGAATTAACTGAAAAAAGTTATTCTGTTAATAGAGGTAATTATAATAAACCATATTCTACTAGAGAACAAAAAGATAAAAACAAAGTACAAATACTTTATTTTAATTATAAAACTTTTAATACAGAAGTTTATAAAATAAAAAACACTAATACTGGTGGTTTAAGAGCTATAGAGAAAGACGATACGTTCACGGCTGAAAGTACAGAATATTTTACTGTTGAGTCTAGAAAAATAGAAGTACTTTACGAAGGAGCTATAATACTAGGTAGTGATAGACTTTTAAAATGGAACATGTGTAAAAACATGATGAGACCTAAAAGTGATCATACTAAAGTAAAGATGAATTACGCTATGTGTGCGCCTAGGATGTATAACGGTAAAATTGAAAGTTTAGTTAGTAGAATAACTGGCTTTGCTGATATGATACAACTAACTCATTTAAAGCTACAGCAGGTAATGTCGCGTATAGTTCCAGACGGTATTTATTTAGACGCTGATGGTTTAGCTGAAATAGATTTAGGTAATGGTACTAACTATAATCCACAAGAAGCCTTAAATATGTTTTTCCAAACTGGGTCTGTGATAGGTAGAAGTTTTACTTCTGACGGTGATATGAATCCTGGTAAAGTACCTATACAAGAAATACAGTCTGGTAACGGTGGTGCTAAAATGCAAAGCTTAATTGGCACGTATAATTATTACCTACAAATGATTAGAGATACAACAGGATTAAACGAAGCTAGAGATGCTAGTGTTCCAGATCCAAAAGCTTTAGTAGGTGTACAAAAAATGGCAGCAGCAAATAGCAACACAGCTACAAGGCACATATTGCAAGGAGGTTTATTTTTAACAGCAGAAGTTTGTGGTAATTTGTCTATGAGAGTATCAGATATATTAGAGTACTCACCTACAAGAGACGCTTTTATACAAAAAATAGGTAGACATAACGTTGGTACTTTAGACGATGTTAAAGATCTTCATTTATATGACTTTGGTATATTCTTAGAACTTTCACCAGATGAAGAAGAAAAAGCTATGTTAGAAAATAATATACAAATAGCTTTGTCACAACAAACTATAGATTTAGAGGACGCTATAGATCTTAGAAATATTAAAAGTTTAAAACTAGCTAATCAACTTTTAAAAGTTAGAAGAAAAAAGAAAATGCAAAATGACCAGATGCGAGCACAGCAAAACATGCAAGCTCAGGCTCAAGCTAACGCGCAGCAACAGGCCGCAGCTGCTCAAGCAGAAGTACAAAAGCAACAAGCATTAACTCAAACAAACATGCAATTAGAACAAGCTAAATCTAATTTAAAAATAGAGTCTATGATGCACGAGGCTGAAATTAAAAAGCAGTTAATGGATCATGAGTTTAGTATCAATATGAGATTAAGGCAAGTAGAAGTTGAAGCTATTAAAGGTAGAGAAAAAGAAAAAGAAGATCGTAAAGATAAAAGAACTAAAATACAAGCGTCACAACAAAGTGAGCTTATAGATCAAAGAAAAAATGAAAAACCACCTAAAAACTTTGAATCATCAGGTAATGATATATTAGGAGGTGGTATGGGTTTAGAAGCATTTAATCCTAGATAACAATTAATTAATTATATAATATTTTATTATGGCTAAAAAAAATGAAACAACAGAACCTACTGTTGAGCAACCAAAAGTTGACAACGAAGTAGAAAAAATTAAAGTAAAAAAGAAATTAAAAAAAATCAAACCACAAGAAGATACTGTAAAAGTAGACTTAAAAAAATTAGTTGAAGAAGCAGAGAACGTTGTAAAGGTAGATTTAAACAAACCAGTTGAAGACATTAAAGTTCCAGATACAGAAGTTAAAGAAGAAGTACAGAAAGTTGAAGAGCCTAAAGCTGAAACTGAAGAAGCACCAGTAATAGAGTTAGAAGAAATAAAAGAAGAAACTAAAGTAGAAGAACCTATTAAAGTTGAAGAGCCTATAGTAGCACCTGAAAAACCTACTATAGATCTACCAGAAAACGTTAATAAACTTTTAGACTTTATTAAAGATACTGGTGGAGATATAAATGACTATGTAAGATTAAATATGGATTATTCTGAATTAGATAATCATACATTACTTAGAGAATATTATAAAACAACTAAACCTCATTTAGAATCTGACGAAGTAGATTTTATCATGGAAGATAAATTTTCTTTCGATGAAGAGTTAGATGATGAGAAAGATATTAGAAGAAAAAAACTAGCGCTAAAAGAGCAAGTTGCTGACGCTAGAAACCACTTAGACGGGTTAAAGTCTAAATACTATGAAGATATCAAAGCTGGAAGTAAATTAACAAGTGAACAACAGAAAGCTATTGACTTCTTCAACAGATACAACAAAGAGTCTGAAGCTGAACAAAAAGCATTAGAAAAATCTAGATCTGCATTTCAACAAAAAACAGACAGTGTTTTTAACGACGAGTTCAAAGGTTTTGAATACAGCGTCGGTGATAAAAGATTTAGGTTTAATGTTAAAGATGTAGACAGAGTAAAGGAATCGCAAAGTGACATTAATAATTTTGTCAAGAAGTTCTTGAACAATGAAAACTTAATGGAAGATGGGGCTGGTTACCATAAGTCTATGTTTACAGCTATGAACGCTGATGCTGTTGCTAAGCATTTTTACGAACAAGGTAAGGCTGATGCTTTGAAAGAAAGTATAGCTAAATCTAAAAATGTTAACATGGACCCTAGACAATCTCACTCAGGTGAAATACAAGCTGGGGGAATAAAAGTAAGAGTGCTTGGTGAAGATGCTAATGACTTTAAGTTTAAAATTAAAAGAAAACAATAACTAAATTAAAAATTAAAAATTATGGCAATTACTGCAGGAGATAATTTGAATAGTGTACCAGCACCAAAGAAAGCTACACTATCTGCAAATTATATCGATTTTACGGCATCTGGCACGGCTGGATGGGCGCAACAATACCTGCCTGACTTAATGGAAAAAGAAGCTGAGGTTTTTGGAAACAGAACTATCTCAGGATTTTTATCTCAAGTTGGAGCAGAAGAGTCTATGACTTCTGACCAAGTTATTTGGTCTGAGCAAGGTAGATTACATTTATCATACACGGGTACTGTTAATACTGAGACCTCTGTATTTACTGTTTTATTAGACATCGATGGTGACAATGGTGTTACTTCTGGTAACCACGGTATAAGATTAAACGACCAAGTAGTTATAGCGACTGCTGAAGGAGCTATCAAGTGTTTTGTAACAGCTATTTCAACTGACGCTGTTACTTGTAAGCCTTACGAGTTTGAAAATATTGACGATAGTCCAGTATTCACTGCGGGAAGCTCTATAGCTGCAACTCTACTAGTTTATGGTTCTGAGTATGCTAAAGGAACTGATGGTCAAGGTGGCCACGCTTCTGGAGCTAAAAATGTAGAGCCTGTATTTAAGTCTTTTACTAATAAGCCAATTATTATGAAAGATTACTATGAAATTTCTGGATCTGATGCATCTGCAATAGGTTGGGTTGAAATTTCTGGTGAAGACGGGCAATCAGGTTACTTATGGTACTTAAAAGCTGAAGGTGATACTAGACAAAGATTTACAGACTACTTAGAAATGACTATGATGGAAGCTGTAAAAGGTGTTTCTGGTAACTCTACTATAGATGGTACTGATGGTATAGGAACTGAGTTTGGTACTCAAGGTTTATTTGATGCTATTGAAGACAGAGGTAACGTAACTACTGGTGTAACTGGTGTTAACGCTGCTACTGACTTAGCTGAGTTCGATGCTATTTTAGCGGAGTTTGACAATCAAGGAGCTATTGAAGAAAACATGTTATTCATAAACAGAGCTACTTCACTTGCTTTTGACGATATGTTAGCTTCAATGAACTCTTACGGAGCTGGAGGTACTTCTTACGGAGTATTCGACAACGAAGAAGATATGGCGTTAAACTTAGGTTTCTCAGGATTTAGAAGAGGTTCTTATGACTTCTACAAGTCTGACTTTAAATACTTAAATGACAAAGCTACTAGAGGAAGTATAAACAGTAGAAATACTACTTCACCTGTTAGAGGTGTCATCATACCAGCTGGTGTATCGTCTGTGTATGACCAAACTTTAGGTAAAAACTTAAAGAGACCATTTTTACATGTTAGATTTAGAGCTTCACAAACTGATGACCGAAGAATGAAGACTTGGGTTACTGGTTCTGTTGGTGCTGTTACATCTGACTTAGATGCAATGCAAGTTCACTACTTATCAGAAAGATGTTTAGTTACTCAAGGTGCTAACAACTTTATGATGATGAAGTAAATCACTTTAAAAGACCGGGGCTTCGGCCTCGGCCTTTTATTTTATTAATTTTATTATATATTATATTATGGCAAAGAAAAAACAAACTAAAAAGGTGGAGGCACCTGTTGTTGAAGCGCCAGTCGCTACAGCACCAAAACCTAAAAAAGATATTTGGGAAATAAAAGATAGAAATTATTTTTTAATAGGAGACAAAGAACCTTTGTCTTATCAAATAAGATCGTCTAACATTTATTGGTTCGACGAAGAAAAAGGTTATGAAAGAGAACTAAAGTATACTTCTAACCAAAGAACACCATTTGTTGATGAGATGACAGGTGAACACAGATTAGAGCATATTGTATTTAGAAGTGGTACACTGTACGTTCCTAGAGAAAAAACTGTTCTACAAAAACTATTATCTTTGTATCATCCACACAGAGATAAAATATTCAAAGAGCACAAACCTGTAAAGGTAGCCGAGTCACAGTTAGATTGGTTAGAGTTTGAAGTTGCAGCAATGAACGCAGCTAATAACTTAGATATTGATATGGCTGAAGCTGTTATGCGTGTAGAATTAGGTTCTAAGGTATCAGAGATGAGTTCTAAGGAACTTAAACGTGATTTACTACTATTTGCTAAGAAAAAG
>Ga0208159_1001003_pt1 | contig 10818 bp, 18 predicted proteins | sample 9_EtaG_FD_184082 | JGI IMG/M metagenome (GOLD analysis project Ga0208159, IMG submission 184082) | Marine viral communities from the Subarctic Pacific Ocean - 9_ETSP_OMZ_AT15188 metaG (SPAdes) (version 2) | ecosystem: Environmental > Aquatic > Marine > Oceanic | place: Pacific Ocean | collected... | reverse complement strand
AAGATTACCTGTACCATTATCATGTATAATTGAATCACTACCATCGTGATAGATTTCTAAATCTTGACTAGCACCTAGTCTAATCTTTTCGTTGTCGCCTAGATCCAATCTATCGACAGAAACATTACCAAGTGAAACAGATGTGCCACCTGAACCAAAGATGGCATCAATGGTGTCTAGGTCTGCGTTAAGTTTAATACCCCAAGTATCTTCGGATGCACCTGGTTCTGGTTTAGTTAGGTTTAAGTTTGTTGTAAATGTATCTGCCATCTATGCTGCCTTTTGTTTATCTAATTCTGTCCAAGTAGTTGATGGGTTTGTTTGATCGGTCCAAGTTGCTGCGGCAACATTTTGATCTGTCCAAGTGTCCGATGGAACTACAATATCTTCCCATTTTAGCCCACCTATCGCTATAAGTGAACTTGTTTCAGCAATGGTTGAAGCTGCTGAGAATATTATACCACCACTTGCAGCAAAGCCTGAACTTTGTGCTACAACCGCTTCACCCTTGGCCGTAATGAAACCAACACTTATAAATTCTGAGTTTGCGGCTATGGTTGCTTGAGCACGATCTATTTGTGTGCCTTCAGCATTGAAACCTGAAACAGCTTGTATGGTTGCTGTCGCTTTATCAATCTGTGTACCTTCTGCACTAAAACCAGAAGTAGCAGCGATGACTGCTGTTTCAACGTGTATTTGTGTGAGTGTGCCAGCTCCAGAAGTTGTGGCTGCAATAGTTGAAGTTGCCTGTATAGCAAGCTCATTCCATTTGGACCTGCCGTAAAAGCCCTTATTGTAGCCTATGCTGGCCATGCGTTATGCCAAGGTTATATCTAAGTCACCAGCATTGAATCTGAATACATCCCCTGTGCTAACAACTTTAGATGAAGTTAAATTTGCATAAGCCATTAAGTTGCCACTGGAAGAAGCATCAAAAATACCAACAGCTACAACTGTGCCATAGTTGGCTGTTGCAGTTGGATATTCTATTGCTGCTGTATTACTTGCTTGTGTTGGGTTTGTACCTGACACAGTGAAAGCAGCAGTTTTTCTGGTGTAACCACCACCTGATACTTCAGTACCGCCACCTGTATCGGTAGGAGCAACTGTATAAAGTGCTACATATAATGTTCCAGGAGCAGTATAAGCACTGCCACCAAAAACGTGTTTTAAAACTTTATCTTCTAAATAATCTGAAAATCCTGCCATAATTTATTCCTTACTTCATGTGGTAAACATTTCTTTTTGATTTGCCGTAGGTCTTTCTTCTTTGCATTAAAGATCCTTTGCCAAATTCAGCTTTCTCTTGTTCCATTTTGATTTCCTCTAGGGCCTTTTCAAATAGAGCAGAAAACATTGCTACTCTGTCATCTTCCATTAAATAGATAGATGCGTGCTTTAATGCTCCATACAAGTAAACATCTTGATGGTTAGCCAAAACAAAATTACTTGTGTTGGTATCGCTTAAAGCATCAACTTTTGCGTAGTAGGTTAATTGTAACGTATAACTGCTGTCAGGTGTAGGGGCAAGTTCGATTGTTGAATCAACAAACGCATAATATACTGGTTGCCCTGTCGAATTGTTAATTGATTTTCTATAAACATCTAAACTTTCAACTGATTGTTGAAACAAAGGGCTAAAGTTATTTGATGCTATTTCGACATTAATACCTTCTAACCAATCGGTTGGTAATGATAAGTATTGAGCATCTGCTGTGGCAGTAGCTCTTTTGATCATTTCTTTTGTTCTTATTCTTCTATTTAGTTCACCCTCGACACTATCAATAAACATATCCATCTGACCTGTTAGGTCTGACCTATTTAAGTAGTTTGCTATGTTTGTTTTTAGTTCAGAGTAGTTCATACCTTACCTTTCCATGTTCTAAATAGTTTGTTGTCTGGGTCGTTTAGCCATTTCTTCCATGCTGCTCGGTCATTCACCCAACCTTCTCTTACAGCTTTATTATAAATTATTATTGGCACTTCTGCGACATGACGTAAATCTTTACCAGGTTTGTTGTGACTGAGCATTTTAACGTGCTCTAAGACTGGTTGAATGTTTTGTTGAGTGTGAACGTGATAAGCCGTATCACTATTGTTGTCTAGTTCTTGAGTAACAACAGCAGATTTAAAATCTTTTTTACTATCTACGATTGTAGTTTTTTTAGTGGACATAAAGAAAGTGGGAGAGCCGAAGCTCTCCCTAATTAAAACTATCCTGTTAAGTCAGCGACTACACCATGAGCAGCTTCGTTGCTCATTTCTAGTCCGTACTCAGCGACAATCATTTTAGTTTCAGCATCACCAATTTTAGCAATGTCCTGAACATTAAAGTCTCTTAGGAAAGATACTTTTGCATATTCTGGATCAACTAATAGTAATGATCTTTCTCTACTTAGATTTGATGGTACGATTTTTAGATCGCCAAAATCAGAAGAGTAGATAGAAACAGATGCTTCTACAGTGTTGACATCAACAAATTGTCTTGCTTGTGATCTACCTGTAAAACCAGAAATAACTTGTTTGTTAACTGGACCACAGATTGCTATTGATGGTTCACCACCATTTGAAAAACAAGATTGTAGAACACTCTTAAGTAGAGTTTCTGTTAATGCTCTTTTATTAGCATTACTTGCATCTGTTGGAGCAGCACCAGCAGCATTACTAGCACCACCTGTTCCTCTTGAAACATTAGATTCCATCCAAGATTCAAAACCACCAGTAACTCTTGCTGTTGAAGCATTACCAGTTGTTTTAGAACCATTCTGACAAAGAGCTACTTCCATGTCTCTCTTTAATGCTTTTGACATTATAGAAAGTTGGTGAGCCATTTCAGACTTCTTGCCTGCTGGATCAGAAGATTCTTGTGAACCTGATACTGTTGCATCTCTTGATGAAATTTGACATACGTTTGAGACTCTTGTTGTTGCAGTTGCTGCACTTCTTGAAAGCTCAAAACCTTCTAATTGACCTGCACCACTTGCTGTTGGAAGTGATTCTGTTTGCCAATCGAATACTACATTTTTTACGTTATTTTTGCCTATTGATGACATAAACGGTGTTTGCTGTGGAGAGATGTTATATATCACATTGGATAATGCTTCTCTGTCAGCTTGTGCTGAATATGTATCGAAAGCGTTAGTTACTTTTGCCATTTTATTTACTCCTAAAAGTTAAAGTTAATCTATTAAATTTTCAAAGACTTTTGCTGCATCACGCAATTTGCCTGACTTAGCTAATCTCTGTTTTGCTTTTTTCAAAGGAGTTGCTGTTCTAGGTTTGTTAGCACTGCCTGGTTTACCTACTCTTGCTGGAGCTTTCTCAACTGGCTTCTTTTTAATAGCTTTGCCTGTTTGGTGATGTAGCCATGCTCCTCTTAAACCAAGTAAAGCTCTGTAGTCATAGACTTGATTGATTTCATCTTGCGAATAACCAAGTACATCCATGGCGTACTTTGCGATACTTTGTTTCTCTTTAAGAGCAACGTCTGCATCTTTCCATTCAGGTACAGCTTCAAGAAGTTTCTGATTACCAAGTTCAACGGCTTTTTGTATTTCTGCCTGTTGTCCTGTCAGTTGTTCTTGCTGAAGTCTTTGTTGTTCAGCTTGCACAGCTTTGAACTTTTCTTTCTTCTCGTTCCATACATCTTTTTCCCTTACATAAGCAATGGGATCTGATTCATAGAGAGACTTCCAGTCTGGTTCATTAGCAAGTTCACCTTCTAATGTCTGTTCCATCCTAGGTAGCAATTCTTTGTAAATCGCATCCTTTTTCGCTAACTCTGCTTGTTGTGCTTCAAAGTCTTTTCTTTGTTGCGACAATTCTTGAGTCTTACGAGTGTAGTCTTGTTGACGTGAATAACCTTGTTGGAGTTCTTGTAACGTGACCTCTTGTTCTTGTCCGTCTATTTTAACGGAGTAAACGTTTGGTTGTTCTTCTTCCTCAAACGATTCTTGTTCGTCTAATTCTACTTCTTCTTCTTCTGTTTCTTCAATATCCTCGTCAATGTCATAATCATCTTCGACAACATCTTCTACAGCTTCTTCTTCGGCTTCTTCAACTTGCTCTTCTTGTTGCTCCTCTACTTCTTCAGTGGGAGTCATAAGATTTTCAAACTGATCAGCCGTTTTCTGTAATTCGGTTTTAAATCCAGTCGATTCTACGTTGCTGGGTTCACTCATAGTTTAATCCTATAAAGTTAATAGTTATATGTATTTTAAAGAATTTAAGATGAAATAAAAATAAAATTACTTTATTTTTTCTAACTGACTTTTTGTAATCTTACCCTTTTCTACTAATATGCGAAGATGTTTCTCAACAGTAGTTAAGTTTTTAATCGCTAAGTATAATTTTTCTCTTAAATTTGAATCTAATTCTTTAGAGTCTTGCCACATATTTAGGTATTCAGATTTTAGATTTTCAAAAGCTAGTTTGAACACTTCACTATTTAAAATAGTTTCTGCTTCGTGACCTTGTTGTAGTTGTGTTTGTTTATCTGACATTAACGAAGTTGATTAAATCTTTCATAATCGAAATCAATCATGCCACCACCGCCCATTCCTCCGCTAAGAAAATCTATTGGGTTTGGCATACCAGGATTAGGTACTGGCATTGGCATTGGTGGTTGAACTGGAGGTTCTTCTTTAGGTGGTAAGACTGGCCCAAACATTGAAAAGCCCATTGGTTGTGCTTGTGAATAACTAATACCAGGTGCAATCATGTTAGCAATGTTTTGTCCACCAGCTATAGACTTTGCATAATCAAAACCAGAAGTATAGTTAGGATCTGAACTTGGCATAACGTAACTTGATGGCTGACTAAACAAACCTTGTAGTTGGCTCATGTCTTTCATTGAATTTATTAAAGGGTTGTATGCAAATTGGTTTAAAAAATTATTCATATTAACTTTGTATCAGTTTATCTATTTTACCATCTAACTTACCTAGATAGTCAAATATTCGTTTTAAATCTTCTTCCAGATCATCTTTAGTTACATAGTGTTTAGCCATTTCTTCTCTGGTTTTATTTAACAATATATCAATTCTTTTTAATTCATTAGCGTTTTGTCTTATGCTGTAAATCAATGGTGCGTACACCAAGGTCAAAATAATGTTCCAAAAAATAACAGGGCTTAAATCATCCATTAATAACTCCAAATATGAGGTCTTGGTCTGTCATAACTATTATTAGCTATGTCTAGGTGTATAAAGCGTGAACCATAACCTCCTTTCTGACTAACGCCTATGCCACTAAAACCACATTCAAGAGCATGGCCAACAACTTCGTAGGCTTCTGCTCCACCTACCTTTATATCGACTGCTAATCCTTCTGCATGAATACCTGGTTTTTCTTTGGCAGCTTCTATCGGGTGCTCCTCAGAACGATAACCAGAATTGATTATTATTGGGAATCCAACTTTATTTCTCAATAATTGTAACTTATCTATTAATTCATGTGAAATGTTATTTTCGCCTGTATGCTTACACGCAAACTCTTCTTCTTTAAAGTTTAACCAAGACATTTTAAATTAAGCTCCTCTTTTTCTATTTCTTTTTTATAAAATTCTATTTCGGTTTTTAAGATTAAAACTTCTTTTTCTAATTGTATTACTTGTTGTTCTAGGGTTCTAATATCTGGAAACAAATAGTTATTTTGGTTTCCTCTAATTTTTTTTGTTTCTTGTAGGTTGTAATCTATTCTTTCGTTAATGTTTGCATAGCCCCAAACAACAACAGAGATAAGAGCTATGATTTGAGCTAGATAAGCAAGGGATATATTTAAAAAAGATTTATCATTAACTTTTCCCAGCCTGCTCATTTGGTAAGGCCCTTAGATTTTTCATAAGTACGCATACCTCCTAATCCGAGCATACCAAGCAAGACAGTCATTAAAGAACTCATATCAAACTCTGGTAAATCGTATGATAAGCCTGCAATAGATATTGCAAAAATGGCGATCGGTTGAAGAATGAAGTGGTATGCCATAGCGAACGATAGACACCATCCAAGAAAAGGTCGCCACCCTGCAACGAATATACTACGATGGCCAGCTTCAATTTTATTAACTTCAATCTGAGCCATATTAGCTTTGTGGAGTTCTGTCTTAAGTTCATGTTCTAGTTTTTGTTTTAAATCTTTATCAGCAACGAACTTATCTAAGATCGTTGTTACAGGGTCTATTAATTTTTCGATCACTTGACTTACTATTTGCCGACTTTTTTCATCGCTTTTTTGTGCGATTGTCCAAAAGTAGCACCTTTTTTCATATCAGAAACCATGCTCACGATATGTTTTTTTGTGTGGTGTTTAGAATGATTTTTCATCGCTGTTTGCTGTCTTTGATTAAGAGCAGAAACATCAACACCTTTTATTGTTGCTTTTTTCTTTTTAATCATTTCTTTTTCTTCTTTTTTAGTTTTTTAAAATCTGCACCTGTAATTTTCTTACGAGGTTTAGCTACAGCAGCTAGTTTTTTCTGCTTAGTTGAATATTTGCTATATGGCATTTTATTTTCCTTTCTTTTTCTTTTTCTTTTTTCCGTAACCGTACATCATTTACTCCTTTTCTTTATTATAGTCTTAACGTTGGTTGGTTTACCACCCACGCCTTGAGGTTTTGCCCTCTTTCTTTTAACAGCACTTCTTTTTTGTGCTGCTGTCATACTGGCAGCCTTTGATGCAGGTACACACTTAGGATATTTTCTTTTAGATCCTTTAGCTTTCTTTCTGCCACAAGACTGATACTTACCTTTCTTTTTTGGTGAACCAATATCAACCCAGTTTTCTTCAAACCATTTCTTTAAAGACATTAATATTTACCACCACGCTTTTTGTATTCACGCACTAGCCAAGCATTTGCATAGGCACTTGGGTAAACTTTAAATTTTCTTTTTGCTGCCGCTTTTACTCTAGCGTATAACGCTGGGTTTTTGGGTTTTGGACTCTTAGCCATAATATACTCCTACCATTTTACTTTGTTAGCCCAGTAAGCTGCTGACATTTTACCTTTAGCAATATTTTTACCATGACGAGCTTTGAATGATTTAGCTCTTTTCGTCATAGTTTTATCGCCTGTTTTGCCTTGCTGACCAAAGCGAATAGTTTTAATTTTATCGCCTTCTTTAGCAACAACTACATGGGATTTTGTTTTATGACCTGGTGTACGTTTAGGTTTGTTGAAACCAGATACACCTGCTCTTTTTAATCTTGAGTCTTTCATTAGTGTATTTTGTTTTCCTCAAAGGTAATTATTTCTGCATCATCAGAAAGTAAAAAGCCAAACAAGATCATAGCTTTTAGTTCTGCTTCTTCTTTGTTTTGAGCAGTGATGTTTTCACCTGTGTAGATGTCATCACCGTCTTGTATTTCAATAAAATAACTTTTACTGATTGCCTTGCTGTCCGCCATTGTTAAATAATCCTTGTGCTTGTGTTTTAGCAACTTGTCTAATTACTTCTCTATCACGTTCCATCAGAGCTTTAATTTCAGCCTGATTGATTTGTGCACCAAATTTAGCTTGTAGTTCAGCAGACTTAATCATCATGTCTGCTTCAGCTTCGTCACGTTGTCTATCATCTTCCATTAAGATTTTCATACGATCTGTTTCAGCATCTATCATAGCCTTCTGAGCTTGGACTTGAGCTTTCTGTAGTTCAGCTTGTGCAAGCAGTTCAGCAGGATCAGGTTTTTGCTGTTCAGGTTGTGGTGGCATAGGTGGTACTTGAGGATTGATAAAGGCATCAACGTCTTTGAAACCTGACATCTCAATCACCTTGCCTAAAGTATTGGCATACTGTTGTAGTGATACCAATGGATTACTTGGACCTAGTGTTTGTAGGATTTGTTCTTGCTTTTGGGAAAGCTGTAACAAGAAATTAATTTTCTCTGCATCGCTTGATGGTGAAAGAGCTATATTAATAGACACATCTTTATCAGCATCCCAGAAACGTGGGTCTATTGGTACAAAACTATTATTAAGTCTGACCATTTCTTGTTGTTCTTGGTGTTTAATGATTAAACGATAAACCAATTTGAATAATGCTTTCATACCGCTTTCAGCGAAATGACGACATATTAGTTCTATTCTGCCCTGTGCTCCTGACATTGTGGCTGAGACTGCTTGAGCAGTTGAGCTTTGTAGAGCATCAGCGTTTAAACCAGCACTAGCTTTAGAAACACCACTACGGTTTTCTTTTGATTCATCTAAGTAACCTAAAACTGGGAAGGCTTCTTTACCAACAAAAGGCACAGCGAATGGTTGGACCATACCTGGTGCTCTCATTCTAATTGGTTGGCCAATATCGGTGTTGAGGACATCATCAACATTGACTTGCCCTTCTACTATACCCATTCTTGGGAAGATGGCGTGACCTAAACTGTCGAGTGTGTCTCTCATAATCTGAGATTTTGCTCTTTGAATAGGCATTAGATAATCTGCTGGACAACTACCAATCGAAGTGTGTGGTTCGGGATCAGGAGAAAAGAGAACTATTGGTAGATCATCCCAAGGGGAGACGTGTACCACATTTACACCGTTACCAGCAGTACAAACCCTTATTCGTTCGTCTATGCCATCGCCATCTAAATCATAATTTAAATAATGTTCAACGTATAATACGTTTTTGTTTTTTGGATCTGGGCTATCAAGCTCGTTATCAGCGTATGGGTTTCTGGCATTTTCTTCATCGTAAGAATCTGCATCAAGCATATTACCTGACCCTGCATACTGTTCCATATCTTCTTGGTCGTAACCCATAGCAACTAACTCACTCACTGTCTTAATCATACGGTGAGCAACGTAGCTTGCTGATTCTAAATCTCTAGCATCTCTAGAGATTAAAACTTCTTCAGGTGGTATTGATTCAATAACCACTTGGTTTTTCTTTTTGACTCTTCTAATTTTAAGATCGTAGCGGACTGGAAACTCTTGCTCAACTTGTTCGCCTGTTGCTTCATCCATGACCATCATCATTTCTGTTTCAACTTTTTCTTCGACTATCTCTACATCTTTGTCGAGTAGTAGTGCATCTCTGGATTGTTTATCTAAACCTGTGTATTCGTGGTTGCTAACTGATATGCTGTCATCCCAGAAGGCTTTGACATAACCAGTCTTTCTAATCAAAGCATCTTTGAAAGCATCGTAGAATATTTTAAAACCATTGTTCTTTTCTTGAATGATGTAGTTTATGTAATTGGTTTGTTGTTCTGCTATCGGCACATCTTCTGGGTTGGTTGGTACGAACTCTACGGACTTCTTAGTACCAAAGAAAGTTCGCATGATGGAAGGTAGCATAAATAAGATTGTGTCTCTGACATCGGTTGAAACAAATTCGGATTGCATTTCGCTTGAACCTTCAGGTTCGTGACCAAGATAATATTCTGTCGCTTCGGCTCTATCTTCACCTACTTGGTCAATATAATCTTTGGCATCATCGTATTCGGCTTGTATGCAGCTTTCTAGGTCATCATAGCTTGCATTTTCTAATTGATCTTTGTATTCTTTCATAAAATTATCCTACTCGAAAAATTTTTGATTTGAGTGGTCTTTTGAAATTATACCCCATAAATGATGAATTTCCCGAAAAAGTTACGGCAGAACTTGCCATTGTCAACGCTAGAGCATCAGCTTTATCTGGTGACTTCAATCCACGTTTCTTCATTTGTTCTTTACTTTCTATTTTTATCTTACCTGATGAATTATATGAATAGCTAGGTGCAACCAATTCAGCTATCAATTCATCATCGCTTGGCAGTCGGCAATTACGTTGGGCCAACCACTCTTTAATTTGAAACCAAAGTTCGGCTCGCAAATTAATAAATTTCTTTTTGCTGGCAGGAGACTCTGACACATTTACCCCTCGGGCGGGTAGATTGAGTTCAGCTAGTCTATCGACCACCCCAGATCCTAAACCAATGGAGTCAACTAGGATTTCTTGCGGTGTCTCTAAGGCCGTACACTCTTCATACTCATTATGAATCGCTCCACATAATTGCATTAAATCCATAGATTTAAAAGTTTTAATTTCAGTAACAGTATTACCTTGGCGTTTGCAGAGGGCAGTATTGTCACCACCGAACCTAGCAACGTCTAATCCCCAAACGATTGGATCGGAAGCGGTAATGCTTACGTCTCGGTCAACGGCTGCTCTAGCTAGTTCGATAGGGATTACTGCATCATCATCGGCTCTTGGAAATTCTCCCAGCACTTCGACACGGGCAACGGTTGAATCTTCTCCGTATTGTTCCAGCATACGATTGAATAGTTGGGTGTCAGTGTTTTCGACTGAACGGGAATCAATTTGTTCGGTGTGCCAGTATTTCTTGTTAGAGTGGAAGCTGTCGTAGAACGGACCAGTGTTTCTTCTGGGGTTGGAGAAAGCACACCAAAATCTGTTTTGCGTTGGTTCAGAGAAGAAACCTTCCGAGACTGAGTAGATGGGTGATGGAATACCACTGGCTTCATCCATGATTAATAAGACACCGTAGTTGGAGTGGACACCAGCGAAAGCATCGGGGTTTTCTTCACTCCAGAGTTGGGCTTGGGCGTAGTAATAGCCAGTGTCGATTTGCAAGTCTCGTATGAGGGCTTCTTCATACCAGCCTGCGGGTTTGATTGTGGTGGCTGTCTTATTAAACCAGTGGGCGTTGATAGCGAGGGTGAGCCACTTACCGAGTTCCGCCCAAGTTCTTGAGCGAAGTTGTTGTTCGGTGTTGGCGGTGACTATGATGGTTGACCCCATGCGGGTAGAGAGCATCCAGAGTATAAGCCAAGCGACTAAGGCTGATTTGCCTATGCCCCGACCTGATGCTACGGCAAGGCG
>Ga0208159_1000997_pt1 | contig 10861 bp, 12 predicted proteins | sample 9_EtaG_FD_184082 | JGI IMG/M metagenome (GOLD analysis project Ga0208159, IMG submission 184082) | Marine viral communities from the Subarctic Pacific Ocean - 9_ETSP_OMZ_AT15188 metaG (SPAdes) (version 2) | ecosystem: Environmental > Aquatic > Marine > Oceanic | place: Pacific Ocean | collected... | reverse complement strand
AAAAAATTAACTAAAGAACAAAAAGAAAAATTAGTTAGAGAAGTTGTTAGAAGAAAAGTTTTACAATTTTTATCAGAACAAGAAGATAAAGAAAAAGAAACTACAGATGCTACGGGAGAGCCGACTGATACACCTGCTGAACCAACCACGGCAGCTACTCCTGAAACACCAGCAGAACCAGAAACACCAGCAGAACCTGAAACACCAGAAGAGCCTGAAACACCAGCAGAACCAGAAACTCCTGAAGCACCTGCAGAACCTGCACCTGCTGAAAAAGAAGATGATCCTGATGGTGATGGAATGCCTGGAGATGCAAGAATTAATAATTTTGTAAAAGCGTTAGAACAAAAACCAAATATTGTTCAACAAATGAAAACAATTATGTCTGTAATAAATAAAATAACTGCAGATGATGATAAAAAAAGAAAAACAGGAAAATTAATGTTACTCAAACGAGCAATTGATAGAGCAGTTGCTCAACTAAATTAAAATTTTATTATGTCAAAAAAGTTACAAAATATAAAAGCTGTTAAGCAAATGCTTGACGGTACCCATAAATTTCAAACTAAAAAAACACACGGATTTACAGACGCAAAACAAAAAGCTGAACAAAATAAAAAACGTGAAATTGGAGATATATGGGAAGAAAAAATAGGAAACACCATTTATACAATAGAACAAATGGATGGGTTTCGTGTAAAAAAACCAAAGAACTCTGTATCTGAAACAGTTCGTCAATATTTAAATTCATATCCAAATTGCCAAGAAGAATGTTGTAAAACTTCATTTAATCATTTAGATAAAAAAATGCAATTAATACATGGAATGTGTTATGATTGTGTCATAGAAATGGAACACAAATTACGAATATCTGGAGAATATGAAGAATATGAAAAAAATAAAATTCGTGAAAATAAAAAAGCTTGGTTAAAACAAGCAGAACAAGACGTGCTAGCTTTAAAACAAGCATTTACAGAATCTCAACAATATGTAACTAATGCAGACGGTCAATTAGAAACATGGGAAGCTCAGATGACAAAAGAAGAGTTTAATGAAAAAGTTGAAAAAGAATTTAAAAAATTTAAAAAAGAATTTTTAAAAAATATATAAATAAAGGAAAAACATGATTAAAAAATATTGGAAATTAATAACAGGCCTAATTGTTGGAATATTTGGATTAATATTTTTATTTGGAAAAAAATCAAATACAAAAAAGGCTGCAGAAGCTAAGAAAAAAATTGATAATAATAATAAATCAATTGATAAATTAGATGGACAATTAGAAGAAGTTAAAAAACAAAAAGTTATAGCAAAAAAGAAAGTTACAACTACTAAAAAGAAAATTGACCAAACTAAAAAAGCAAAAAAACAATCAATGCCAAAAAAAGTAGTTAAATCAAAAGACGAAGCAGTAAAGTCCGCAGCTGCAAATATTAGAAGAAGAACTAGGAAATGAAAAAAATTTTTATTATATTATTTATATGGCCAATTGTATTTTTTGGACAATCGGCTGATACATGTTTTACAACTGAAGAAATTATAAATATTTCAGAAACATTGGATTCATTATATTATTTAGATTCAATTAATAACGAAATTATTTCTCAACAAGAAACATTAGTATCAGAATTAGAAACAGTTATTAAATTAGATTCAATTGAAATGTTATATACAAATAAAAAAATTGAATTATTAAATAGTAATATTGAATTGTATATACAACGTGAAAAATATTTAAAACCAAAATGGTATGATCATAAAGTTATATGGTTTGCATCTGGAATAATAACTGCAGTAATGACAGGAAAAATGATCGTTGAAGTAGTTCAGTGAGTAATGAACAAAATATAAAAAAAATTGTTAAAGAACAATATTTAAAGTGTGCAAATGATCCTGTATACTTTATGAAACAATATTGTTATATTCAACATCCAATTCGTGGAAAAATAAAATTTAATTTATTTCCATTTCAAGAAAAATCATTATCTACATTACAAAATAACAGATATAATGTAATACTTAAATCTAGACAGTTAGGTATATCAACATTGTCTGCAGGATATGCATTATGGTCAATGTTATTCAATGAAGACTTTAACGTATTAGTCATTGCAACTACACAAGATGTAGCAAAAAATCTAGTAAGTAAAGTTCAAATAATGAATGAAAATTTACCAAGTTGGTTAAAAATACAAATTGTAACTAATAATAAATTATCATTAAAATTTGCTAATGGATCAGAAATAAAAGCAATATCAAGTGCATCTACTGGAGCACGTTCTGAAGCATTATCGTTATTAATTGTAGATGAAGCTGCATTTATTAGAAACATTGAAGAAATATGGGTAGCATCTCAAGCAACGTTATCAACTGGTGGAGGAGCTATTGTATTATCTACTCCTAATGGTATTGGTAACTGGTTTCATCAAACGTGGGCAGATGCTGAAAATGGTGTAAATGGATTTGAAACAATTAAGTTAAAATGGAATCTACATCCAGAGCGTGATCAAACTTGGAGAGATGAACAAACTAAACTATTAGGCGAAAGAGGAGCTGCTCAAGAATGTGATTGTGATTTTATATCATCGGGTCATACAGTTGTAGATGGATTAATATTACAAGAATATGAATCAAAATGTGAAGACCCAATTGAAAAACGTGGATTTGATAACGGATATTGGTTATGGGCATATCCAGATTATACAAAAAATTATATAATAGTAGCTGATGTTGCTCGAGGAGATGGAGCTGATTGGTCAACATTTCATGTTATAGATGTAGAAACAATTAATCAAGTTGCAGAATATAAAGGTAAATTACCACCAAAAGATTTTGGTAACATGTTAGTAACAGTTGCAACTGAATGGAATAATGCATTATTAGCTATTGAAAATGCAAATATAGGTTGGGCAGCAGTACAACCAGCATTAGATAGAAACTATGAAAATTTATTTTATACATATAAAGATGATGGATATGTTGATTTAGAAGTACAGCTTTTAAAAGGATATGATATAAAAGACAAAACAAAAATGGTACCGGGTGTTTCTACAACATCAAGAACAAGACCATTAATGATATCAGCATTAGAAATGTATATGCGTGAAGGAACTCCTATTATAAAATCAAAAAGATTAATACAAGAAATGTTTGTATTTGTTTGGTTAAATGGTAAAGCTCAAGCTCAAATTGGATATAATGATGATTTAGTAATGGCTTATGCAATTGGATTGTGGTTAAGAGATACAAGTTTAAAACTTAGACAGCATGGTATTGACTTAAATAAACGAGCATTATCAAAAGTACAAAAAACAGATACAACAATTTATACAGGTAATAATGACAGACCAAATGATGCGTGGAAATGGAATAATGGCGCAAATGATGAAAATTTAACATGGCTTCTGTAGTTAGTTATATTTATAATAAATAAAAAAGAATAAAATATGGCGTCTTTAAGAAAACGTTTACAAAATTTATTTTCTACTAATGTTGTAGTTAGAAAATTTGGAAAAGATCGACTTAAAATAGTTGACACAAATCGACTACAATCTACTGGAAATTTATCGCAAACAAGATTAGCAGATAGATATAGTAGATTACATGGATCTAGAAAACATAGTCAAGGATCATATGGAGGATATGATTCAAATTATTATGCACAACAAAATCGTATGATGTTATATACAGATTACGAAATGATGGATAAAGATCCTATTATTTCTTCTGCATTAGATATATATTCTGATGAATCTACATTAGCTGATCAATTTGGTGAAATACTAACAATAAAAGCAAATAAAACTCCAATACAAAAAATATTACATAACTTATATTATGATATATTAAATATAGATTTTAATATGTGGCCATGGATTCGAAATTTATGTAAATATGGAGATTTTTATTTAAAATTAGATATTTCTGATGGATTAGGTATAATGAATGCTAGACCATTTTCTGTTTATGAAATTGAAAGATTAGAAGAATTTGATGAAGAAAAAGGAGAATATGATATCAAATTTAGACATACATATTCTGAAATGGACGAATATGATGTTTTTGAAATAGCACACTTCAGAATGATTTCTGATTCTAATTTTTTACCATATGGTAGATCTATGTTAGAAGGAGCAAGGCAAGAATTTCAAAAACTAATGATGTTAGAAGACGCAATGTTAATTCATAGAATAATGCGAGCTCCAGAAAAACGTATTTTTAAAGTTGATATTGGTAATATACCGCCAAATGAAGTTGATTCATTTATGGAACAAATTATTAATAAAATGAAAAAAATACCATATGTAGATAAAAATACTGGAAATTATAATTTAAAGTTTAATTTAAATAATATGTTAGAAGACTATTATTTACCTGTTAGAGGAGGAAATAGTCAAACAACAATTGACACATTACCTGGTATGACATTTACTGGTATCGATGATATTGAATATGTTAAAAATAAAATGATGGCTGCTCTTAAGATACCAAAACCATTTTTAGGATATGATGAAGGCGTTGAAGGAAAAACTACATTAGCATCTATGGATATTAGATTTGCTAGAACAATAGAACGAATACAAAAAATAGTAGTTTCTGAATTAGTTAAGATAGGTATTATACATTTATATTCACAAGGGTTTGAAGGAGAAGATTTAATTGGATTTGAATTAGAACTAACAGCACCGTCAATTATTTATGATCAACAAAAAGTTGCATTAATGAATGAAAAAATTCAATTAGCAACTGCTATGAAAGATTCAAAATTAGTTTCAGATAAGTATATATATGAATACATATTTAATATGTCTGAAGATCAATGGCTTGAAGAACGAACAAACGTAGTAGAAGATTTAAAATTAAGATTTAGACAAAATCAAATTGAACAAGAAGGCAATGATCCAACATTAACAGGTGTATCATATGGAACACCACACGATTTGGCTTCAATACATATGAGTAGTGATGAAGTACAAGATAAAGATCAAGGAGGTCGACCTCCCGAAGGAATAAAATATGGTCAACATGCAAATGAATTTGGATGGGATCCAACTGGCGCAAAAACTATGAAAGGAGTTATGAATGGTCCACAAACAACATTTCAGCCAGACTCCAGAGCAAGAGGTAAAACAACAAAAGCTACTGCTATGGAAAATGCTAATATAATAAAGAAGATGACTTCAAAAAAATCAAAAATTTTAAAAGAAGACAAGATAAAATCTAATATATCTTCTTCATTATTAGATGAAGACAATATTTTATAAATTTAGATATATTTATATGAAAAGGACTATGTATTGAAATAATGAAAAACTTAAAACATTCAAAATACAAAAATACAGCAATACTTTTTGAGATATTAGTTAGGAAATTAACTTCTGAATCTTTAACATCTGATAAATCTGTAACTATTAATATTATTAAAAAATATTTTGGTAAAAATACTGAACTATCTAAAGAGTTACAATTATATAATTCTTTAATTAAAGAACAAATTAATTCAGAAGCAAAAGCATTAGAATTTATACGTACATGCAAAACAGCACATGTACAATTAAATAAATCTGTATTGAAAAGACAACGATATAATTTAGTAAAAGAAATTTCAGAAAATTTTAATTTTAATCAAATATCAAAAATTAGAATAAATAATTATAAAACATTAGCATCTGTATATAAAATATTTGAATATGATGAAGCTGATAATCCAAAACAATTATTTGAATGCAAAAATGAAATTGTTAATCATATAGTAATTGAAAAAAGTAATCAACAACCAAATGTAGATAAATTAATGGAAGCATATAAAACGCAACCTACAGATACTAGACTATTAGCATATAAATTAATGATTGATAAATTTAATAAAAAATATTCTGTTTTAAATGAAAATCAAAAAAATTTATTAAACAAATATATTACGCACGTTAATGATACAGAAAGATTGAAAGAATATTTTGGTAAAGTTATTCCATTAATTAAAAAACAACTAAAAGAGCAGGTAACAAAAACAACAGATAAAGCTACTAAAATTAAAGTTGATAATTTATCAAAAATGTTGTGTAACATTGAAACTATTAAATTAGTAAAAGAATCTCATGTTTTATCATTATTAAGATATTATGATTTATTAGATGAACTAGCAAGGGTAAATAAATGAAATCATTTTTAAAAGAAATAGAATCTAAGTTTAAAGAAATACAAGAGCAAGATCAAGATGGAGATAAAGATCAAGATTTTGCAGATGTTCAAATTGCAAGAATGGTAGCATCAGGAATGTCTAAAGAAGATGCAATAAAAAAAGTAAAAGGTAAAAAATACAATGAAGATGCTAAACCTGACTTTTTAGATCTAGACGGAGATGGTGATAAAGAAGAGACAATGAAACAAGCAGCTACCCAAGCTAATGAAGTTATTAAAACTTCCAATCCAGATGATGCTGCAGAAATACAAAAAAAGAATCCAGATATGGATATTGAATTAACAGAAGATGAATTAGCTGAAATGAGTACAACTGCAGGTGTTCCTGGATATCAAACACCATATGCATTTTCAACAAAGGCTCAAGCTAAAAAGAAAAAGAAAATGAAATATGAATCAGTTCAACATGCAATGGATCAAAAATATTCAGCAATGATTGAATCATATTCTAAATTTGCAACTGGTAATCCAAAATTAACACCTTCTCAAACAGTTAATGGTACTATAAAAGAAGTAGCAAAAAAATTACAAGAAATTGAACAATTGGTTAGATATACATCTAGATTAAAAACAGAATCTGGAATTGCTGGATCAACATATGGTAAATCTACTAAAAACGCATTACATAAAATATCTGAAAGATTATTAAAAATATCTGAAAGAGTGAGAAGTTTAGGAGAATAATATGAATAAAGCGTTGTTGGTAGAATATATGCCATTTAAACCATTAGGTCCTGTTAATGAACAAATGGCTAAACAATTTGGAATTCCTGGAGGTTTAGTTGTACAAGGTGTATTACAAAGAGCAGGCGCAAAGAATCAAAATGGTAGAGTATATCCAAAAAATATATTAGATCGTGAAGCTAAAAAATATCAAAAGGATTATATAGATCAAAACAGAGCATTGGGTGAACTTGATCATCCAGAATCATCTGTTGTTAATTTAAATAATGTTTCACATAACGTTTTAAAAATGTGGTGGAATGGAGATGATTTATGCGGAGCTGTACAAATATTAGATACACCAGCTGGCAAAATATTAAAATCATTATTTGGAGCAGGTATTACATTAGGTATATCTAGTAGAGGATTAGGAAGTGTAAAAGAATTGTATAAAGAATCTGCAGTAGAAGTTCAAGAAGATTTTGAATTGATATGTTTTGATTTTGTATCTAACCCATCAACTCATGGAGCGTTTTTAAAACCAACTCATATGAATGAATCTGTTAATAAAACAAAGATTAATAAATATAATAAAGTAAATCAAATTATAACATCGATATTATGCGATGATGGAAAATGTAGGATATAAGATGAATATTAAAGCTTTAATGGAAGCACTTGAACGTGAACCAGTACAAATAACAAAAGAAGAAAAAAAAGCATTTATTGAATCAGTTAAGTCTTTTTCTCAATTAGGAGAAGGCGTATATGGTAGAACTAATTTACAAGAACTTTGTGAAAAAGTAAAGTATATGGTAGAAATGGCTAATCAAGTAACATTGTCTGAAGGAGATTGGTTTGATGGAATTACTGTTAATCGTAATATGAAAGAAATTGCAAATTCATATAAAGTATTTGAAAAAACAGCACAAGAAATGTCTATTTTACAAGAAAGACTTTCTGCAGCATATGAAGATATTGGCCAAGGTTTAGGTAGATATTTTGAAATAAATTAATTGGATTATTGAAATAAAATTATTATAATAAAGGAAATAGATGTCAAATTTTGATAACATGTATCATGATTTTTTTGGTATGAAGCTAAAATTAAATGAAGCTGATTTATTAAATAAATTAACTGATTATAAAGGAGGATTTTTATATAAATTAATAGATCCAGCAACATCAGGTAATGTAAAGGCAGATATTCAAGCTTTTTTAAATAAAAAACAAATGCATGTTATAAAAACAAAATTTGATGATGCTAATGGTAAAGGTTTCTTTTATGTTAGATTAGGAGAAGATCCTGCAAAAGAGTCACAAAGAATTCAAGGATTTATAAGTCAATTACCAGAAGTTGAAAAATTTTCATTTACATTAAAACCAATACAAAAACAAGTTACACCAGATGAGCAAGAAGCACAAGCAACACCAAAGTATAATCCCAGGGCATAACGCAGGAGCAAAAGTAGTTAATAAAGATATTAATTTTGCTTTAAGAACTTGGAAAAGAAAAATTAAATCTTCAAATGTTTTAAATATACTCAAAGATAAAAAAGAATTTATAAAGCCTAGTTTTATAAATCGACAAAAATTAATCTCAGCTTGTTATAAGCAACGATTAAGATCATTAGAAGAAAAAAATTAATATATGGGCCTAACAATAAAAAGTTAGGCCTTTTTTACTGATTTTTTGTACTGCTCTATATTTATTGTAAATACGTTATCAATCTATATAACGTCATAAAACAAAATTAATCTTATTAAGATTCTCAATAATCTTATTTCCAAAACAAATTTAAGGAGAAAAACTATGGCAAAATCTGATTTGCTAAAAGAAGCAATTGCGGATGCTAAAGCTGTTAAAGAAACTGCATTAGCCAACGCTAAAATTGCATTAGAAGAAGCGTTTGCTCCTAGAATTCAAAATATTCTTACAACAAAATTATCAGAAGATTTAATGGACGAAGAAGAATTACCAGAAGAAGAAGGAATGGATATGGATATGGAAGCTCCAGCACCTGCTCCAGAAATGGAAATGGATATGGAAGCACCTGCTCCAGCACCTGCTCCAGAAATGGAAATGGACATGGAAGCACCTGCTCCTGCTCCTGCACCTGCACCTGAAGCTCCTGTCGACGAAGCTCCAATTGAAGATGGTATGATGTATGCTGCAGATGAAAATCCTGCAGATGAAAATCCTGCTCCAACTGATATGACAGAAGAAGATTTAGAATTAGAAGCAATTATACGTGAACTTGAAGAAGATCTAAATGAAGAAGATCTTTATGAAGAAGAATTAACCGAAGATGAAACAATCGATGAAATGCATTGTGGCAAAGGTGGAGAACACGAAGAGCCTAAAGATGATAAAAAAGATGACAAAGAAATGGATGAATCTTTTAATATCGATGAAATTATCGAAGAAATTCTTTCTGAAGATGAAGTCAATGAAGACTTAGATGAAGCACACTGCGGTAAAGGCGGAGAACATGAAGAACCTAAAGGCGATGAAAAAGACGACAAAAAGGTTGATGAAATGGTCGAAGAACTTACTGAAGCGTATGACACTATTGAATCTTTAAGAGGCACAATCAACGAAGTTAATCTTTTAAATGCAAAACTTCTTTACACAAATAAATTATTCAGAAATTTTGAATTATCAGAAAATCAAAAAATGACAGTAATTGAAAATTTTGATAGAGCTGGTAATACAAGAGAAGTAAAATTAGTGTTTAGTACATTAGCTGAAAGCTTTCAACTTCCTGTTAAGAAAAAAGCTGTTGTAAAAGAGTCTTTTGCATCAAAAGCTGCAGGAACAACTGCTCCAAGCGAACCAACTAAACAAATTATTAATGAAGGCAATGAACTAGCTAATAGATGGAAAAAATTAGCTGGATTGCTTTAAAAAAAGGAAAATATAAAAATGGAAATTTCATCTTTATTAGAAGACAATAATCCTTCCCAAAGATCTGCCGCTAAAGGTTTAGTGACAAAATGGGAAAGAACAGGACTTCTTGAAGGATTGAATGGGGAAACAGAAAAAGCTGGTATGTCTCAGCTTCTTGAGAATCAAGCAAGACAATTAGTAAAAGAATCTTCTACTAATGCAAATGCTAACTCTTCAGAAGAATGGGCAGGCGTTGCTTTACCATTAGTAAGAAGAATTTTTGCTGAATTTGCAGCAAAAGAATTCGTTTCTGTACAACCTATGAATCTACCTTCAGGTCTTGTATTTTATCTAGATTTTAAATACGGTACTGCTCAACCAGGCTTTAACACAACTGGTGGTACATCTAATGAGTTTAAATTTGGTTCGCCAAATGCTGATAACTCTATGTTTGGTGTAACATCTACCGGTTCTGATGCTACTGGTGGTTTATATGGTGCTGGAAGATTTGGATATTCAATTAACGAAACATCATCAGCAGCTGGTGCTAATGGTCACGGATTAGACGTAACTATTGCAAATGCAACATCAGCTTCATTAAACTTTGATGGTGATTTAATTGGTTTAGGTAAAAACACTGTTGAATTAAAAACAATAACATTACCTAAAGCATATTTATCAAGTTCTGACAACACAGCTGTTAGATCATTTACATTAGAATCTGCTTCAAGTGCTACTGCAATTAGTATATTCCCAGCATTAACAAGAGTTAGTGGTGACAATATAGTATTCGTAGCAACAGGATCAGGTGCTGCAATTGCTAACGGAACTCATAGAGGGTTTACTGTTAAGTATAGCAAACAACCAACTGATACTACTAGAGGTGATTTTGAAGATCTTAATCCATTCAAAGGTTCAGGTGTTGATTCAGGTATCGATAATGGTACTGATATTGATATTCCAGAAGTAAATCTTGAAATGCAATCAGATCCAATCGTAGCTAAGACAAGAAAGTTAAAGGCTGTTTGGACTCCTGAATTTGCTCAAGATTTAAATGCATATCACTCAATTGACGCTGAAGCTGAATTAACTTCAATGTTAAGTGAA
>Ga0208159_1000996_pt1 | contig 10862 bp, 3 predicted proteins | sample 9_EtaG_FD_184082 | JGI IMG/M metagenome (GOLD analysis project Ga0208159, IMG submission 184082) | Marine viral communities from the Subarctic Pacific Ocean - 9_ETSP_OMZ_AT15188 metaG (SPAdes) (version 2) | ecosystem: Environmental > Aquatic > Marine > Oceanic | place: Pacific Ocean | collected... | reverse complement strand
CGTAAGAATTTCAATTAAGGACTCTTTTTGTTCCTTTGTTCTTGTATCTTTTGGCTTTAGGTGCTTTTTATCTATGCCTCCAACATATGCGATGCCAACTGACCCTTTGTTTTGTCCTTTACAATGAGCGCCCATCCTTTCAACAGGTCTGCCCTCGTGTATTGAACCATCCAAGTAAATTACGTAGTGATAACCTATATCACTCCATCCTCTTGCTTTATGCCATGATCGAATATCTTCGACTGTAGTGTGTCTTCCTTCTGGAGTCGCAGTGCAATGTACAATTGCCTTATTTATTTCTCTCATTATTTTATAGGTTTAGAACGTCCTCTTCCTATAGGTTTAGATGAAGATGCTCCAGATTTATTAATATAAACTTTTGTTTTCTTTTTATCTTGTATTCCCAAATCCCATCTGCTCCAACCACCTATTAAAGCTAGTCTTTGATAAAATTCTAACTCGCTGTCTGTAGCGTCTTTAAGATTTGTTATTTTTTTAACAGCCCTGTCTAAAGGTAAATTTGTTAATGCTTCAATTGTTTTACCTGTTATTTCAATAGCTGGGTTATCTATTGTTAAACCTTCTTCAAATATCTTGTCACCTTTCCAACTCATAAGGTTTGAAGCTCTTTCAATTTTTCTAACTTTAGATGAAATTGGTGGAGACAGTCTGAAAAGCTCCATAGGTATTTCTTTATATTCTTTTTGATATACTCTAATTGCTGCGTTTTTAACTACAGAAAGTATAGCTCCTTGAATACCCATACCTCTTAATAAAGAATCAGCCATACCATTTGCAACTCGTATTTCTTTTTTAAGTTTATCTTCATCATCTACATCGCCAAAGGCAACTGCAAACATAGCGTTTTGAAGTCCATTAAATATTAAATTTTGTGCAAACGTATAATAAAGTATCTTAGATATGTTTTCTTTATCATTCCCTCGGCGATTCTTAAGATCCAGGGCGGCTTTTTTAATTATTCTTGCATACTGAGATGGCGTGTTAGCAAAAGCCAGTATTAGACGTCCTAATTCACTAGCTTGTTGCTGACTAATTTTATCAGGTCTGCTTGACTGTTGAGACTCTTCTGCTGTTTCTCTAAAATCTCTCATAGCTTGAACTTCAGCATCAGCCTTATTCATGCCGCTTTTAACTAAAGCGTTATATCTATTTCTATAAAAAGTAGCACCACCAGCCGCTATAGCAATACTATCAGCCACTTGAGTAGGTGTAAAACCTAGTTTTAACAATTTGTTTATTAAACCTCTAACTCCTTGTTCTCTAGCAACGTCAGCAATATCTGCTTCGTTAACACTCATTTTTAAACCATCTCTTCTGTTTACTAGAAACTCTGAATTAAATAACATACTAACATCAGACCAGTATTGTTTTTGATTTGCAAAAGCTTTACCAGCAGCTATTATATTATTATCTCCAAAGTTTATAAAGTTACCTGCAGAAATTAACTGTAATACAGCAGATCTAGTATTAAAGAACATTATAGCACCAGTAGCACCATTAGTCCAGTCAACAACCCTGTTTACAAGGTTATTTCTTCCAACGTCTCTGTTTCTACCTGTCTTCATTCTTTGTAAAGAATTTTCAACAGCTAACCTGTATGGTTTACCAAAAGCAGCTTCAAGCTTAATGAGATTTTTTTCAGAAAATATTTCATCCACATTGTTTTGCCACTCTTCTAGATACTCTGCTCTACGCGTAGTGTTTAAGCTTTCTAACATGTCAGTTCCTAAATTACCCACTTGCCAAGAGTCAGTTGGTGTTTTAAAATCTACGTTGTTTATTTTTATTATTTTATTTGCAAGCTTTACTAAGTTGCTCTTACCATTAATATAACTAACAAGTTCTTTTTGTTCTTTCTTTAATATACCTGGTATTTTTAAACCTTGCTTTGCCCATATGTAAACCCTTAAAGCATCTTCTTGAGTGAACACACTATTAGGTATTTTCTTTTTTAAATCTTTTTCTGTTATGTTTAAATCCTTTTTTATAGTCTGAAAACTATTTGTTACAATATTTCTTGCTGTTGTAATTTTTTCTATACCTATAGCGTAAGGTCTCATTATGTTTTTGTTAACCCACTCTTTTTGTTTGTCACCTAATTTCCCTTTACCAAATAACTTATACATTAATCCCATGAAGTCTTCAGCTGATGGAGCTATAAAGTAATCTATTTTTCTATTTTCATCCGCCATTTTAGCAGCTCGCACTGCGCTAATTTTCTCTTTAGCAAGTATTCCAGTTTTGTTTTCTATAATTTTACCAAGATCAAGACCTAGACTTTTTGACTCTTGTATTTGTACATTGCTTTCACCAAATGGCACAAGCTTGCCAGTCTCCATGTATGTTAAATCTAAATCATCAAGATTTTCAGCTGCAAAAACAGGAGCCATGTCTTTATATCTTTGAGGATAAGGTGTGTTAGACTTACGCGGTGGCTTATCTACACGACCTCGACCTAACGCGCTGGCGTAGTCTCTTTTACCTTGTTCTGTTTTTAAGTTAAAATCTTCTACATTTCCTTCGTAACCTTGTCTTGATCCTTTTGTTTTAAATAATGAATTTAATAAATCATCATATTTTTTAGGAATAACAGAAACAACAAAGTCATCCATTACTGCATTAAACCTAGAATTTATATCTTTATCAGATGTTATGTTTTTATTAAAAATTATTTTACCAAGTTCTACTATTACATCATAAGCTGTTTTAGAGTGTTCATATCTATAGTCATCATCAGATAAATCTTTTTGTTTAAAAATAAACATAGGCATAGCGGCTGTTCTTACTAAAGCATTAGTATTTGCGTTAAACATTTGAAGCATCATAGCTGTAGCACTAAGGTTTTTTGCTGGGTCGTCTGTATAAAACTTTTTAATAAACTTTACAATTTTTAATAAGCCGTCTCGCTGATCTCTAGCAGACTTTTGTCTTGCTATAAGTTTATCACCTTCAAACTCGCCTTTGGTTACACCCTTTGCGCTTTGGTCATATATTCTTTTTATTACAACCGGCGTACCAAATATGTTTACTTTTTGTTTTCCTTTTACATAATCAGACTTTTTACCTTCTTTTGTTTGGTTAAAACCTTGATCTCTAACGCTTTGTAACTCTTCTATTGCTTCAAAAAACTCTGCTCTACCTGAAAAAACAATTTTTCTATTGTTTACTATTTTAGGTTTACCTGTTTTCTTGTCAGTAGTCCACTTATAAGCTTTAGATATAACTGGAACTAAATAATCTAAAACATCATTAACTGTAAAGTCTTTACTTTCTATTAATGCAAATATTAAACTTTTTAAGTTTTCAACTTTCTCTATACCGTCTTCATCATTGTTAAAGTTTACAATTTTAGCAATTTCTTTATCAGTAAAACCTTCTATCTCTTCACTTATTAAATCACCCATAGATAACATTAGAGCTTTACTAAACTGTTGATCAATTTCAGTATCTGGCTCTACGTACATATTAGAAGTTGCCACATCAGGAAGATCTTTAAACTCTTCAAACTGTAAACCATCAACGTCGTCAGGGTCTTCATAAGCTTGAAGTAGTAGATTTATTCTTTGCTCTTCGTTAGAATTATTCCAAGCTTCTTCATCTACTAAAGTTCTTTTTAAAGACTTACTAAATTTTTGATCTATAGCTCTATCAACTGGAATAGCAATGCTTTGAGGTGTAATACCTGGATTTACAAACTCAGTTTTTTCAACTACTTTAGGTTCTTGTATAGTTTCCATTGTAGCATCAAAACCTAATTCTTGGGCTGCCATTCTAACTATAGCGTCTTTTCTTGTACCTCTAGTAGAAACACCAATGTCTGGACTAAAGAAATAATCTAAAAACTCTTCTTTAGTTATGTTCTTTTTTCTAAATATACGCTCACCCTCAGGTGTCTTTTCTCTTTTTTGCTTTCCGTTTTCATCTAAAACAGGCTCTCTAAAAGTAGCAAAGCTTTGATTTAAAGTCTGTTGAGGGATAGCATCATATAAAGCTTTCCAGTTTTGAGACATAAAAAACTCATAATCTTTTCTTGATTTAAAAACATTAGTTTTTAATTCTTTGAAGAGTTCGGTGTCAAAAGCTTTTCTAAGTGCTTTTTTGAATTGAGGCGAATCAGGTGGAGGTAATTTTGTTCCAAATGTTTTTCTAACTGCTTCCCGTACTTTTTCGACTTGCTCATCTGGTAATTTTATTTTTTTCCTTAAGTTTAACTCTTCTTGTTTTGTTGGCGTTATTGACTCATCAACAGATTCTTCAATACTAATACCATCTTCAGTAGACGCAACAGCTCTTTCTTCTGTTACGTCTTTTGTATAATATTTTTCTAAATTACGCTCAGAAACCTCTTGCATACGGTTGTTTAACTGAGTCATTATATAAGCAGATAAAGGAACTCCTTTCGAAGGATCATATGATTGTATTAAGTCATATATACCTCTTTTACCAGTTTCTATCTCATCCATTAAAAGCTGTCTGTCAAAACCTTGAATACCTCTTCTTCTTTCAACAAGTTTAGATGTAATTGGTTTAAACTCGTTTATTACTTTTACTTCCCAGTCTCTAGGTTTTTCATCAAACAACCTTTGAACCTCATCAGAGGCTTTAGTCATTTTATCTGTCTTAGACTCTTGAGCTATTATTTCGTCGTCTTGTTCTTTTTCAGTTTTATAATCTCTTTTAACTAATTTACCTTTTGCTTTTTCGTCAATAAGCTTTGACTGTGCAGTAGTTAGTTTGCCTTTATCTATGCTTTTATTATAATCTATTATAAAATTAATTACGTCTTCGTCTTTGTTAAATTTAATTTCTTGACCTAGGTGTTGTTGCATTATTCTTCTAAGAGAATTTTTCAATAACCTTATAGGTCCTTGTTTTATTTTAACATGACCTTCTCTTAAAGCGTCAGACAATAACGTGAGTTTTTCTTCTTCTGTTTCTTTTTTAGATTTGTCTTTATATAAAGCAAGTCTTCTTCCAAAAACACTATTTTCATCTATGTTTTTTGGATCAATTTTATCTAAATATCTAGTTATAGCTTGGCCTAAATTAACAGTTGTTCCCTTACTGTTTTTTAAAGTTTTTCTAAGTAAAAAGTGCAAAAACTCATGAGCAGCTACATTAATACCCCCTGCACCTCTTTTAGAAGTGTCATTGTTTATTAGTATAGTGTTTTCTTTAGTAGTTGGATTATAAAGTATAGTTCCATAACCACTAGAGGCTCTAACTATTAAATTTTCTTCTTTTGAGTCTGTTCTTTTTTTAGCATACTTACGCATGTCTTCAGCGTTATCAAACTCTTCAACAACTGTTTTATCATCATTTAAATTAGAAAGTATATTTCTAACACCACCTGTGACTTTTAATAGGTCTAACTCTCTGTTTACAAGAGTCAACTCTGTTTGAATTTTTTCTCTTGTTTTCTTTAGTTTTTCTGAGTCTTCAATAGACAAGTCAGGGTCATTTACTTTTTTAATTTTTTCTTGTAAAGTGTCTCTTTCAACAAGTAAATCTAAAATTCTAGTTCTTTGTTTTTTAGTAACACCTTTTGGTATTTTTAAACTAGCATTTCTAACCCTAGCTAAACCTTCTGAGTCTTCTTGATGTTGTTCTTTTGTGTAAAAATTAGCGTTCTTTAATTTTAAATCTAGCGCGTCTTGAGCTTCTTTAAAAAAAGCATTAGCAGCTTTTACGTTTGTGCTGTAAGCCCCAAGATCAAAGTTTATAGCTACTTTTCTTGCACCAGCTCTTATTTCAGCAACAGACTGACTAGCTATAGAACCAGTAAATGGAAGAACAACACCTACTATTCCTCCAGGTTTACCCGCTTCCCATGATTGAGAAAAATCTAAGTATTTATTAATTCCACTAATTCCGTCTACTTGAAAACCTTTACCTATTTGGCTGTTTGCTTCTTGAAAAAACTCTGTTGTAAACTCTGCCAACCCAGACTCGCCTTTTTTTACTGCTCCTCTTCCTAGATTTATAGCGGTTCTTTTAAAGTTTCTAGCAAATAAAGAACCTGCGGCTTTAGAACCAAGACCAATAGCCTTTAAAGAAGCGTTAACCATTTTACCAGCACCTATTCTTTCCATAGCTGTTCCAATAGCAGCGTTTATTGCAGACGCAGTAGCATCGCCATATTTTTCAGAGGTCAACCCTTCAAGTAAAAGTTTATTTTTTTGATCTTCTGTTAGATCTTTTAAATCGTCGCCATATTCTTCTTCAAGTCCAGCTTGTACAGCATCCATGTAAGCCTGTCCATACATTGTAGTAAACATAGTAGCTGTACCTAAGCTACCTATTACAGGTGCTAAAGCGCCACCGCTACCTATTGTTGCAGCTATAGCGCCAGCTGACGCGGCCGCTCCTACAGCAATTTGAGGTGCTGCTTCAAAAACTGTTTGAACAACATCAGTCAAACTAATGTCTCCATCTTCTAAATCTGCAGAATCAAAAAGATTTATATAATCTTCTTTTTTGCTTAAACTTTCTAAATCTTCTAATAATTCTTTTTTCCAGCCTTTTTCTTTTTTCTTTAAATCTATTAAAGCTTGCTCAGCTGTTTTGTTACCAACTAAAGAACTTATAACGTCGTCTTTTTTTATTTTACCTTCGTCTAAAGCTTTTTGTATAAGTCTTATATCTTGTGAATAGTCGTTAGCTATTATTTGATCTATACTTATTTCTCCAGCTTTTGCATTCTTCATAATTTGCAAAATGCCTTTAGCGCCAGATTCTTTTCCTGCATAAAATAAATCTGGATAAATACCGATTGCTTTATCTGTATCTATGTTTCTTAAAAAATCATCTGAGTATCTTTTGAATTTTCTATTAATACCACTCATGGCTTCTTGGCCAACTCTAGCTATTTCTTTAGCTCTTTTTTTATAGGCTTCATTATCAAAAAGAACATCTTGTGTTATTGATTTAGCAAACTCTTGCACCTCTTCATTTGCTTTAGCGTTACCTTCTGAAGAGTTAACATCATATTTTTTTTGTACTTCTAATATTTTTTTGTTTATCTCAGGTAGAGCGTCTAATTGTATTTCAAATGCAAGTTTTTGTATTACTGGATCTTCGTTTATAGCACTAGATATAGCTAAAGATGTAGCTTTTTCTATTTCTTCTACGTTTTCTATTTGAGATAAATGTTCAGACTTATATTTAGGTAATACATATTTTTCAGTAAAATATTCAATAGCCTCTGGAGATGTGCTAGTGTTTTTTACATCAACGTTGTAAGTCAGCGACTGCGCAAACTCGTCATTTTTCTTTTTTTGGGCTTCGCTGATAGAAAATATAGGAGTTCCTTGTTTTGTGTATGTTACACTTTTATTATAAGCGTCGCTTATTTTTTGACCTCCACCAGTAATGTCTCGCCACTTTACATACTTTTTATACTTTTCCTCATCACCTTTAAAGTCTTCTATTGTTAATTTATCTTTTCTTTTTAACGCTCCTGGAATTTCTGGAACCTTTGTTCTTTTACCTACAAGCCTAGTTTGTTTTTTTAAATTTACTATTTCTACTTCTTCATTAATGTCAAGATTTCTAGTTTTTTCTTTTTCTAGTGAAATAAATTCATCTTCTAAAGATTTAGTTTCAGTAGTTACATCGGTTATAGTTAAAGGTATTGAGTTTGATATTTCTTTATTTAGAGTATCTATTGTTTTTTGATTAGGTTCTGATAATACTTCTTTAGAAACTTCTTCTTGTGATTCCAAAGAAGTATTTTCCGAACTTAAATCCATACTGTCGGATGCTTGCATACTCGGTGCTACAGTCGCATCCCCTGCTACAGCACCTATTGACTTTCCCTCACCTAAAGTTTCCATACCTACGCCAAGCATTTTAGCAAAACCTGTTATGTCATTTCCAGAATAATTTTCTGCTTTAGCTTGATTAAAAGCTTTTTTTAAGTTTTCAGGATCGTTAAGAGATTCTTTATAGTCTTCTAAGCTTCCTTTAAAACCTTCTTCTTCGCTTGGTGTATCTTTAGCAACTGTCCATGACAATTCAAGATAATCTTGTTCATCCATAATAAATTATTTTTTGTTTTATTTATCTTCTACTACCAGAGGCACTAGTTGATCCAAGTCCGCCAAATCTATTACCTTTTGGCTTGTTTTCATTTACTTTTTGTCTCATAAAATCCATACCAGCTTCAGATATGTCTATACCTTCTTCGTTTTTGCCTAATCTTTGTGTGGATATTTGTTTAAATAAATTAGCCATTGAATTACCACTATTAACATTTATCGGCGCAGTTAAAACTTTCTTTTTTGTTTTTTCAAATTTTCCTGTTTCTTTGCCTTTTTCATTTAATACAGGTTCGTCTACGAAAGTTCCATCCCAAAATTCTATATAAATATTTGATGGATCTGAAAAGTCTACATTAGTTATTTCTTCACCATTATATTTAGCTCCAACAAAATAACTCTTGTCTTTTTTATCTACAGCATCATAAACCTCATCAACTAGTTTTTGAGTAGTTTCTTTTTGATACTGTTGTTTAAGTTTTTTATTATTACCACTAGAGTTATCTTTTAGTCCAATTGTGCTTACTATATTAGCTTCAGGTGGTAGGTAAAACTCCATTGCGTAATCAGCGTAAAGATCAGCAAGTTCTAAATTTTGCTCTTCAGTTAATAATTTTCCATGTGGTATTAACTGTGCCTTATCTTTTTTAAGCTTTCTCTCAAACATGTTATACCAACCTACTTTGTTTTGGTTAGTAACAGAAGTATTATTTACATCTGCTAAAACTTGCTCTTTTATGTTTTGCTTTAATAACTCTTTGTTGATTGTTAAACTTTGTCTTTCACCAGTAATTACTCCACCAACTTCTACATCACCTATTTTTTCAGCTTTTTGGTTTTCCCAATACTCTCCTTTTATTTTTCCTTTACCTTCCGCGTTGCCCATCAAAGCTGAATTAATCATACTTTGCATATCTGGCCCTGCATCTCTTAAAATAGCTACGGCAGAAGATTCACCAGCTTCAGCTAGCTTATTGTATTGGTTAGAGTTAATCCACCTAGTTTCTTCTTCACCTTCTTTTTTAAAACCCATCATAACAACCGGACCTTCTGTACCTGAAAGATCCATTTTCCAATAACTTTGTCCAGGAACTGAACCATCACCTGTTAAACCTAAAAAAGTTTCAGTTTGTTTAGAATCATATGTAGGATCAAGACCACCAAAATTACCTTGGTTTTTTAACTGCTTGCTTAAATCTCCTCCAAAAGTACCTGTATCTATAGCAAATTTTTTAATAGTATCTGGAGCTTGTTTAAGGTTAATTATCATTTGTTTTTGCTCTTCAGTAAGGTTAGTTTTACCAATATACTTTGAAGCCTCATCTAAATCACTCATTATTTGTTCCCTCATTTGAAGAGCCATAAAAGGAGATTTACTTTTTACTTCACCAAGAGCAGTTGCTATAGACGCTCTTGTTTGCATATTAAACTCATCTTGCCTTAAAGATAAAGCTTCATTATCTTTTATTTGTTGTTTTAAAGCTTCTTGCTCTTCTTTTCTTTTTTCAGCTAGCCCTTTTGCATATTTATCAACACCCTGCGTTATCTCTTGCTGCATTTGCCTTATATACTGACCGCTTTGACGATCGACATTACCTTGTGGATTTCTGTAACTCATAATTTATGTTTTTTAACCTTTTTTAAAATCATAACCAGCAGCCGCTAAAGAACCAAGACCAGAAGCCGTACCACCAATAGCACCTGTTATTGCTCCGGTTATATCAGCTCCTGCTTGAATTCTTTGAGCTTCTGCGTTTTGCATTTGAGCATCAGCTCTATCTAATTGAGCAACTTCTCTTTGTTCTGTTGCTCTAAACATAAACTCTTTACCTGCCGCGTCAGCATTAGCTAAAGCCTGTTGTAAAGATTGTTCTCCTTGAGCTCTAAGCTTTTCATTTTGAGCCTCTTGCTGCTCTATACTAGCAGACACACCTTTTTTACTTTGTAAAGCTGCTTGAGCCAATGCGGTTGCTCCACCAGCGCTTGCGCCTGTAGCTCTTATAGTATCTAAAGTGTTAGCCAAAGAAATGTCAGCTTGCTCAACTTGCATTTCCGCAGCTTGTGTTGCTACACCTAAATTAGCTGCTGGATTAGAAAGTATACTAGCTACGTTCTCGTAAGGGTTAATTACAGGTTGTCTGTTATTCTCTAAAGCTGTAAGTTTAGCCTCTGCGGCTTCTTGCTTGCCTTTGGCTTTTATTCTTCTAGAATTTGCTGATATTCCTCCTATTAAAGCGCTTGCCGCTTGTAGTCCTATCATTGCTGCTACTACACTCATATATTATTTATTTAATTTATTAAAACCCGTTATTAGAGAAGAAGTCTGTAGCTACCGAAAATAACTGTTTTTCTCCTCCTTGATCTGTATATCTGTCTGTTGAAAAAGTTGCTGTAGCATAAAATCCTTTTATACCACTTATAACTTCTCCAAATATTATTTCTCCTTGTGTTGCCGCACTAGAATTAACTAAGTTAGCAACATAAGCGTTTTCTTTTCTATCAAAACCAGCATGTAGTCTTGGATACGGCGGGTTTGTTGTTCCAAATGTACTAACATAACCTTGACCAACACCAGCGCCTGTAGGTGTTCCACTAACAGCTTGACCGTTTGCTGGATTTATAACATACTCACCCATTACATAACTAAGTATTGAATTAGAAGTATCGTTTGAATTAGAGAACGATGTGTTAAAGTCTTTACCCGTAGGATCAGACGTTAATGTTTTTAATTCCCAACCATTACTTCCTTCGTAACTCATTGTACTAAATGTTTTTGACCTTGTAGGATTAGGGTTAAAGATA
>Ga0208159_1000995_pt1 | contig 10866 bp, 22 predicted proteins | sample 9_EtaG_FD_184082 | JGI IMG/M metagenome (GOLD analysis project Ga0208159, IMG submission 184082) | Marine viral communities from the Subarctic Pacific Ocean - 9_ETSP_OMZ_AT15188 metaG (SPAdes) (version 2) | ecosystem: Environmental > Aquatic > Marine > Oceanic | place: Pacific Ocean | collected... | reverse complement strand
GAAGATTGGAGAAAAAACTATGAAAAAAATAATCAGTAAAATAAATACATGGTCATTGCATTACCGAACAGAGATTGTTTGGTTTATCATTGGCTTTATCGTAGGAGTTATATTATGAAAATAAAAGAAATAGAAAAAAAGATAGGTACACTATCTAATCCTGCTAAGATGCCCTCGTATGCTTGGGGTATACCTATTGAATATTGTGTGACAGGTAGTAAGTTAGCAGAGATAAAAGGTACTATCTGTAACAAATGTTATGCAGGTAAAGGTTGTTATGTGTTTCCTGTTGTAAGGGCTATGTATGAAAAGAGATACCAAGCTATTGAATTGCCAGAGTGGGTAGACTACATGGCAGAACTTATTACACAGAAATATAAAAATAAAAAAGAGGAAGACAGATATCACAGATGGTTTGATTCTGGTGATGTACAATCTTACTCACATCTTATGAAAATATTTGAAGTGTGTGAACTTACACCACACATAAAGTATTGGCTGGCTACAAGAGAGTACCAGATTATTGATAAGATCAAAGAGGAAGATGTACCAAAAAATTTATGCTTACGAGTATCAACTACTAAAGTTGATAGCCCACAACCTAAGTTTTGGAAGTGGACATCTGGTGTTCATAAAGATAAGAAAGCGATAGGTCATGAGTGTCCATCACAAACTCAAGATAATAAGTGTGGTAGTTGTCGTGCCTGTTGGAGTCGTAAAGTTAAACAAGTAAGCTACGAGGAGCATTAATATGAGTAATTGTTATGATCATAGTATAAAAAAAGATATGATGGATAGCTATTGTTGGAATAGTAAAGAAGAAGCAAAAGCAAATGTCTTACAAAATTATAAACAGTTAAGACAATGGTATGAAGATGAATGTAAAAAATATAAAAGACCACTTGGTGGAGACGAATCATTTGATCAATGGTACGAGGAATACACTGGTGGAACATGGGAGGAAAACAATGATACCATATGAAATAGGAAAACAATTGATAGACAAAATAGAAAAAGAATTAGGTGGCAAAGCAAATGGTCATGAGGATTATCTTGAAGGTAAAGGTACACAGTTTTCTTTTGATTTAAATGGCAAGTCTTATAGTGTTGACTTATGGGATGAGGATGTACTAAACGATGTTTGAGTTTAAACACCCAGATTATTATAAAAAATTACGAAAGAACTTGACAAACAGAGACAACTATGATAAGGAGAATCATGATGAAAAAATACAAAGTAAGAATCTTCGGACTAGGAATAGACGCAAAGGCACTGATACCATTCCCATACGAACCAACGATAGAGATGATTGAGAATGCTGTTGCTGAATATCTAAATGAAGGACTAATGAAAATAGAAGCTAGTGATTTCTTTGCAAGAGATAAGTACACAATAACATACGAGGAAATGCCAACTGAATTATAAACAACAGCTAGCAGTAATAGAAGGGCTATTCATTCCACCAGATACATCTGTTAGAATGGACTGCCCTTTTTGTTCTGGTAAAAATACTTTATCAGTAGACACATCAGCCAACAATCTTAGTTGGTATTGTTTTCATGCATCATGTAATGCCAAAGGTAAATATCAAGGAGAAAAGAATATGAGTTATGTAACAGATACATTTAAACAGAAAGAAGAAATACAAAATTCAACATTTGAAATACCAGATAGTTTTACATCTGTATACTCAGATGAAAAAGCAATGAAGTACCTACATAAAAATAATTGTTGGGAAGCATGGAGTTGGGGTAGAGCAACAATAAAGTTTGACATAGCACAGAACAGAGTAGTCTTTTGTGTTAAAGACCCAGAGACAGATGAGATTGTAGGTGCAGTAGGTAGAGGATTAAATTCTAAAGTCTATCCTAAATGGTATATGTATGGTAATAAAAATGTACCATTTACTTGTGGCTTGACAGAACATAAAGAGGCTATACTTGTAGAAGACTGTGCCTCTGCTTGTGCAGTATCTAATGTACTAACTGGCATAGCTTTGATGGGTACATCATTAAAAGAATCTCATAAGAAACACTTGACACAATACAAAAAATTGTATATAGGGTTAGATCGAGATGCAACAACTAAATCATTTGCTATTGCTAATGAACTTAAATCTTATGGTATTAAGAATGTTCATGTTAAAACTTTAGAAGATGATTTAAAATATTATGGAACAGAGGAGATAGAGGAGATGTTTAATGACTGAAGAAATGATGCAAGAAATATTAGAGGATTGGAATAGTTGGAAGTATGACATTCAAGATATGAATAAGAGTGAATGGAATACAAGAGATCAAAGTAAATTAGATATGATAACAGCAATTTTAGAAGAGCAACTACAATTGCAGAAAGCAATTAAAAGAAGATGATAGAAAAACAAATAATAAAACTAATGTTAGATAAAGATTTTTATACAGAATATAAAGGTCAAGTATCTCGCAATGTATTTCAAGGTAGCTTTGGTTCTTTGTATGATACAATACAAAAAGCACACGATAAGTATGATGCTGATATAAGTATTGATGAGTTATATTCTCTGCATACTACTGTATTTAATCCTGCACTAACACGAGCAGCGAAAGAACAATTTAGTGAATTGCTTGAAGATATAAAAGAAACACAAGAGCCATCAAAAGAAATAGCAGATGACATAATTAAAATATTAATTGAAAGAGATGTTGCACAGAAGATAGCAATTGAAGCTACAGAAATATTTAATGGTAAGCCTGCAGATTTTAATATGATTACTAATCTAATTGAAAAACATAAGACAGGATTACCTGCAGAAAAATTAGAAGCAGTAACAAATAATATTACTGAACTACTTGATGAGTTAAATGTTGTAAGTAAATGGAGTTTTAATTTATCCGTACTAAAAAATAATATAGGTGGAATTGGTCCAGGAAATTTAATGATTGCATTTGCTAGACCAGAGACAGGTAAGACTGCGTTCTGGGTAAGTCTTGTATCAGCACCATATGGATTTGCTGAACAAGGTGCAAAGGTACATGCATTTATAAATGAGGAACCTGCAGTTCGTACACAGATGAGAGCCATCAGTTCTTTTACAGGTCTTAATAAAGAGCAGATTGTAGATGATATAGATTCAGCACATGACGAATGGATTAAGATAAAAGATAATATTAAAATGATTGATACAGTTGATTGGTCTATGGATGATATTGATAGTCATTGCGAAAAACATAAACCAGATATTATTGTAATAGATCAGCTAGACAAAGTAAATATGAAAGGTACATATGCACGTACAGATGAAAAGCTACGAGCAATCTATACAAGTGCAAGAGAGATAGCAAAGAGAAGAGAATGTGTAGTCATTGCTATATCACAAGCATCAGCAGATGCACACAACAGAGATCATATATCATTTGATATGATGGAGAACTCTAAAACAGGTAAGGCAGCTGAAGCAGATTTAATTATTGGTATTGGTAATAGAGCATCTAATGACCCTACTAATAACAGTAGAGTATTAAACATAAGTAAAAATAAAATAACAGGTTGGCATGGAGATCCATCTTGCTTGTTAGATAAATACATAAGTAGATTTACAGATTAACGGAAAGGCAAATATGATAACAACAATAGATGTAGAAACATCTTATCAAAAAACAGAGGCAGGTGGGTTTGACCCATCACCATTTAATCCTAACAATATATTAGTTAGTGTAGGTATTAATGATGAATATTATTTTACTAATCATAGTGAAAGAATAGATGAAGGATGTTTTCATAAGATACAAAAGATACTAGATGAAACTAAAATACTTGTAGGTCATAACATTAAGTTTGATTTAAGTTGGTTACTTGAAGCAGGATTCAAATACGATGGCAATGTATATGATACAATGATAGCAGAGTATGTACTTAATCGTGGTGTAAGAAAAAGTTTAACACTTCTTATGTGTTGTCAAAGAAGAAAGCTAGATGCTAAAGATGATGCAGTAAAAGAATATATGGATAGAGGTGTATCATTTGAGAATATACCTGCAGAAATTGTAGAACAGTATGGTAAGATAGATGTAGCTATTACTAGACAATTATTTGATTCACAAATGGCAGACTTAAGAACAGATAAACATAAAGGTTTGTTAAAGACAATAAAAGTTATGAATGAGTTTTTAATTGTGCTTACTGATATGGAACGTAATGGTATTAATGTAAATTTAGATGATCTTAAACAAGTAGAAAAAGAATACAGAGCAGAGTTTGCATATCTAAAACAAAAGATAGATAAGATTGTATATGATAAGATGGGTGATACTAAGATTAATCTAGGTAGTCCAGAACAATTATCATGGTTAATCTATTCTAAGAAACCTAAAGACAAGCATGAGTGGGCTAAGATATTTAATACAGGTGTAGATAAATTTACAAAGAAGAATAAAAAAAGACCTAAGTTTTCTTTTGCACAGTTTAGAACACTAGTAGCTAATAACTCTGAGCCTATACACAAAACAATTGCTAGCCAATGTTTACATTGTGCAGGTAAAGGTGTAATAAAAAAAATTAAAGTAGATGGTACACCATATAAAAAATATAGTAAGTGTGATGAATGCAATGGTGAAGGATTTACATATGCTAAAATGGCTAAACTTGCAGGGTTTAATCAAAGACCTAGAAGTGTATATGATGTATCAGACTCTGGATTTAAAACAGATAGACTTACATTAAATAAAATTGCAGGAGAAGCTGAAGGAGAGTTTAGAGAATTTATTGATGCTATACTTAGACACAATGCTATCTCTACATATCTAAATACTTTTGTAGAAGGATTACAAAACTTTACAAATGATAATGGATTACTACATCCTAAGTTTATGCAAGCTGTAACAGCTACAGGGAGACTATCTAGTCGTGATCCTAACTTTCAAAACCAACCTAGAGGTGGTACGTTCCCAATACGTAAAGTTATACAATCTAGATTTGAAGGTGGGCAGATTATAGAAGTAGATTTTGCACAACTAGAGTTTAGAACTGCAGTATTTCTTGCACAAGATGAGCAAGGTATGGCAGATATAAAAAATAAAATAGATGTACATAAATTTACTGCAGATGTAATTGGTGTATCAAGACAAGATGCAAAGGCACATACATTTAAACCTTTGTATGGTGGTACAACAGGTACAGATGATGAAAAGAAATACTATAAAACATTTGCAGAAAAATATAAAGGCATAACTAAATGGCATGATGAGTTACAAACTCAAGCTATAACTTATAAAAGAATTAAGTTACCTACAGGTAGAGAGTATGCATTCCCATATGCAGAACGTATGCCTTGGGGTGGATCTAGTTATGGTACGCAAATAAAAAATTATCCTGTACAAGGTTTAGCTACTGCTGACATTGTACCATTAGCATGTATAAAAATATATAAACTAATGAATGAGCAAAAGGTAAAGAGTTTACTTATTAACACAGTTCACGATTCTATTGTGGCTGATGTTTATCCTGGAGAAGAAGCTGTAATGAGTAAAATATTTGACGAGGGTACAGCATCTGTAATACCTGCATTGAAAGAGTATTATGGAATAGACTTTAATGTTCCACTTGACACAGAGATCAAAATGGGATATAACTGGTTAGATATGAAGGAGGTACAAACCAATGACTAAACGATATAAAGTAAATTACACAGCCGATATTTGGGAAAGTGTAATAGTTGAAGCTGACTCAGAAGAACATGCTAAAACTCTTTTTGAAACTCATGATGATAAATATTTTGAGGCAAGAGAAGATGAGCCAGAGCAACATGGTATGGAAAATATAGAAGTAGATTTAATAGAGGAGGTATAATGACACAAACAAATCTAATACTTAAGATGGTGAGGTTTAGCCACATTAAACCACTAATAACAATTGAGTTAGTTATGGATAACTATAGCGATGCTTTAGATATATCTGATAAACTTAATGACGTTGCGAAAGCAAAAGATGAAAGCACAACATCTTATTTTGTGCAAACAATTGAGATACCATCATTGACTAAAGAAGTTTACGATGATGATAGTATACCATTTTAATATAGGAGTAATATGTATATAGAAAAAACTAAAATAAAAGTAATAGGTACTAAGTATGAACGTGGTGGTAAAGAGAAAAAGAATGCTACATTATCAGAGTTTAACTTTGATAATGGCATTCAATCTAAAAACTTATCCAAGTTTTTACAAAGTCTACAAGAAGATCAAGGTCACAGATTTTGTGGTGAGACTACTTGTAATATAACAATAGATACATCTAAGGAGTACTAATGAGTATACCTCTACTAGACAAAGAGTTGTGGGAAGACTATGCTGATGATGAGCAAGAAGAAGCTTATGATATGCTACAAGATTTAAAAGCACAGTGTGATGCTAAACCTACAATGTTATATATAAATGAACATGAAGAACTACAAAGTTATTTAATGTGGTTTGCTCGTTTGGAAGATTTAGAATACGAGATTACTGAAGGAGAGACTAAAGTATGCTAGAAACTATACTTGGATGTGCTATTGTGTACGTGTTAGTAGGATTTTTTATTAATGAAATATTCTAAAATAACACTTGACAAATTAGTAAAAATGTGGTATAAGCAAATCAATAATTAAGGAGGTTATTATGGATAATAACATAACAAATATAAATGAAATGTCCCAAGAGCAGATTATGGAAGCGATTGGGCAAGATGATGGTTCAAGTAAAGGAGTAAATATTCCTAGACTTGGCATCAACAGATCACCAGAAGATGATGAAGGTAATCAATTACCTGTTGGTAATTTATTTACTTTTGATTCTAGTGTAGGTCAGAATGTATATGGTAAGCCAGTTACATTTAGACCATTCATAAGTGCAATGCAGTACATGCACTATGATCCAGATAAATCTGAGTATACAAACAGATCTATTATTTTCAAGAATTGGAAAGAAGAAGCTGTAGATATACTTGGAGGTACAAAGTGTGGTAAGGTTCCTTTTAAAGATAGGGATTCTTTAACACCAGAACAACTAGCAGAACAAAGAACAATAAGATGTTATAGATTATTGTATGGTCTGTTATCATTTAAAGGAGTAAAAGCAAATGGCGAAGAACACACTGTTTCTAATTTGCCTGCTCTATGGAGGGTTACAGGTACAGCATTTGCTCCAGTTGGCTCTGCGTTAGATCAGATTACTAAACGTAAAAAACTTATGTTTACTACTACATTATCTGTAGATACTAAGAGACAGAAAAAAGGTGGTAATGTTTATTACACACCAGAGATTTCTGTTAATGCTGATGCTGGCTTAGAGATGTCAAAAGAAGATATGGAAACTCTTGGAGTATTTCAAGAAGTTATCACTAAAGAAAATACAGAAGTGATAGATCTATATAAAGCTGCAAAGAAGAGCAACTATGATTCATCTGATAAAGATATGAAGAAAGTTGTGGATCAAGTTGAAGATCCTGTAGATGTGTTGGCATCATAATGAACGATATACTTCTAAAAGTTCAAACGTATTTAGATAAATGCAATAAAGAATCTATTGATATATCTGATACACTAGTAGAAGAGTTTGGTGAGGCATGTAAAAGTGCCTTACGCAAACAGTTCTCTGAGCAAAGACGAGAGGGCTTTAAACCAAGAATGTCAAGTATAGGTAGACCATTATGTCAATTGCAGATGGAAGCAAAAAATGTAAAGGGTGAAGGTCAACCATACAATGTTAAGATGAGAAATACTTTTGGTGATCTTGTTGAGGCATTGGCTATATTTGTAATGAAATCAGCAGGGGTAAAAGTAAAAGATGAACAGAAAAAAGTTAAACTTAAATTTAAAGAATCAGAAATTGAAGGCAGGCTTGATGTTAAGATTGATGAGAAAGTGTGGGATATTAAAAGTGCATCACCATATTCATTCGATAGAAAGTTTGGAAGTGGGTTTGAAGAAGTTGCAAAAGACGATGCGTTTGGATATGTACCTCAAGGATATCTTTATAGTGAAAGTGAGAAGATGCCTTTTGGTGGATGGATTGTAATTAATAAATCTACAGGTGAGTGGACAGTATGTGAAACTCCTATAGATGATAACGAATATAGAGTTAAAGCATTAGCTAGTGCAGAAGAAAACATTACAGCTATAGAAAACAAGACACCATTTGAAAGATGCTTTAAAGATATTGAAGAGACATTCCGTACTAAGAAAACGGGTAATAGAGTTTTGGGCATGGCTTGTACATTTTGCCCATACAAACTTCCTTGTTGGGGAAGTAAATTGCAATTGTTACCACAACAACAATCGCAAGGCAAGAACCCTAAGTGGGTTTGGTACACTGAAGTAAACAATCCTAAGAAAGAGGAAACTTTTGAATAGAGATTGTAACTTTAACTGGGTGGGGAGTAGTTTTGAGGGGTCTATTTTCCACCCTTGTACTTATGATGCTATATTTTGTATTATATAAAAATAAAAAAGATAAGGACTATAAAATGTTTACAAATGTATTATTTAATAATGAAAAGACTGCAGAAGAGTTTGGTAGAAAGAGTATGAAGAGAGGATTTGAACATAAGGTAGTTGAGTATAATAATGATAACTACGATAGGTATTGGTATACATGAGAAAAAAAAAGTTTGATCCAACAAATGCAATAAAAGTTTTAGTTACACCTTGGGATAAAGGCTTTACCTGTGGAATAGTAATGGATAGTAAAGCCGCAATGACAACAGAACAGTATGAGTTATGTTCTACTATTGCAAGAGGTATGATTAAAATGGCAACATCAGACCCTCAGACTACATTTATGTATGGACTACGTGGGTTTGCAGATGATAAAAAAAGTAACACTAAAGATTTATCTATTAATTCTGTAGCAGAGTTTGATAGTGAAGATAATGTTATTGATTTTATTGAATACTTAAAAAACAAACGTGATAAGGAGTTGAACTAATGTCAACACATTTAGTAATAGGAGACCCTCATTGTACTCCAAAGGCAAGCAATGACAGATTTTTATGGGCAGGTAAATTTGCACATGATCTGAAACCAAATACCATAATATGCATGGGTGACTTTGCAAGTATGGATTCACTTTCAAGTTATGATAAAGGTAAAAAATCATTTGAAGGTAGAAGATATAAGAAAGATATAAACCATGTTCATGATGCATTGGAAAAATTTAACAAAGGTCTTAATGGAAGACGACCAAGAAAAATCATGTTGCTTGGTAATCACGAAGATAGGATAGATAGAACAGTAGATGAAATACCAGAACTTGAAGGCACAATTAGTACAGACGATTTTAAATTTGAAAAGTTTGGTTGGGAGGTACATGAGTACCAGAAGCCCGTTGTTGTGGATGGTGTATATTACTGCCACAATTATCCTACTGGTGTCATGGGTAAGCCTATCAGTGGTGACAATGTTGCTCGTTCTTTATTAATAAAAAATAAAGTATCTTCTACTGTAGGTCATATACATACATTTGATTATGCTATGTGTGCGTTGCCTTCTGGTAAAAAACTTATGGGATTATCTGCAGGATGTTACTTGCATCATAAGGAAAACTATGCTAAAGCTACACAGCAAATGTGGTGGAGTGGGCTTGTAGTTAAACGTAATGTAGATAAAGGAGAGTATGATCTTGAGATGATTGAGTATAATACAGTAAGGAGAAGGTATGGTAAAAGATAAACGTGTTTATCTAAAAAAGATAGATCATAGTAATGATATATCATATGAAAATGAAGTGCAGTTTGATAATGTAAATTCACCTGCACATTACAAGCATGGTAAGAAAGAAACTATAGATGTTATTCGTGATTGTATGGAGAATGATGAGTATCATGGATACTTAAAAGGTAATGTCTTGAAGTATGTATCAAGATATAAATTTAAAGGAGAGCCATTGCAAGATTTAGAAAAAGCACAATGGTATTTAAATAGACTAATAAAGGAGGTCAAAGATGGGTCAAGTTAAACAAGCAATAATAGAAGTAGAAGATTTTGTGGCAGGTTGCCTTAAGCAAGGTCGGACACTTAATCAAACAATAAGGGATGCAAAAGAATCTGTGCAAGCTAAATTTAACCCTTATTTAGATGATGCTGATCTTATTGAAGATAAGTATTATCAATTTAGGGGGCAGGAATGAGGGAGGAGTTTCTAGATGCATTGCACGATAAGTACACAGCAGAAATATCTGATGCTAAAGCTAAAGCTAATGTGTATTTAAATAATCCTGTTGCAATTGGTGAGCACCCACAATTTACAGAAGAGTTAGATAAACTAATAAACATTATATCTACTGCTGAAGAAAATATAAAAACAATACACAAACAATTTGGAGAACATAATGACTAAAGAGAAAGGACAAGAACAAATAGGATCAAGAACTTACTTAGTTGATTCTAAACAATTACAGGAAATAATGAAATATCTTATGACTAGACCATATGGAGAAGTAGCAAATCTTATGGCTATGCTAGCTAGATTAAATCAGTTAGATCCTAAAATAGGTGCAGACTTCGTTAAAAAAGAAGCGGAGAGTACCAATGGAAAAAAATAATATAAACAAACATACAGGTCTTTTGTTTGAACTAAAGATAGGATTAAATAAAGACAATGCTATTGTAATTGATTATGGTGGAAAACCAGTAGGTAAAATAAGAGAAGCACTTAAAGATTTTAAATATCAAGCTAACTTATGTGCTGCTATTATTAATCATGCAAACTCTGCTGGTAAAAAACTAGAAGATGATATTAAACAAATGATACAAAAGATTTAAAGTTTTGGTATAAGTGTCGCCAAAAAAAAAGGCTCCCTAAAAGGAGCCCTTATGTTGCCTACTGGGGGAAGTTAACGCTTCCCCTTTTTTATTT
>Ga0208159_1000992_pt1 | contig 10881 bp, 9 predicted proteins | sample 9_EtaG_FD_184082 | JGI IMG/M metagenome (GOLD analysis project Ga0208159, IMG submission 184082) | Marine viral communities from the Subarctic Pacific Ocean - 9_ETSP_OMZ_AT15188 metaG (SPAdes) (version 2) | ecosystem: Environmental > Aquatic > Marine > Oceanic | place: Pacific Ocean | collected... | reverse complement strand
ATATTTAAGTATTTCATACTATCTTCTTTGCTGTATTTCGTATAATCTTTGATCTATTTTATCAATAGTTTCTTTTATTTCTTCTACATCATCTTGAGTGTCCATAATTGTTTGACGAATTAATTCATCTTTCAAATCATATTCAACTCTATCAATAACTGGCGCAGGTAATTCCATTGCTCTAGCTATATCTGATTGTAATGTAAAATATAATGTAGCTAAAGAAACAGCTCCACCAATTATTAATCCTATTGTTTTTAAATCTAAAGTTACTTTAGTGTCTTCACCTAATTGTTTTGCCATCTTATCTAAGTGTTATATTTAATCCTACAGATCCATTATATATTCTACTGTCCCAGAACTTAGTATATTCACCTTCAAAGAATATTCCTATTGATCTATTTAATTTCCATCCAAAGTTTATACCGGCTTGGAAGTCTTCCCATTGTTCTTTATCAGCATCCTCTCTTAATCCTCCGAGACCCCAGTTGTTTCTATTGAAATAACTAAAAGCTTCATCCCCTTTTACATAATTATGAAATGGTGGTAGATAAGATCCATAAGCATGAAGCCAAAAATTTGACTTAAAATGATAGAAATCAAAACCAACCACAGGTGATACTACACCAAACGCATCTATAGTGTCCCAAACCTCGTGATTATAACGATTCATCAAGTCAGCGAAAACTGTATCACGAAACTGTAAATCCGTATAAGCAACTGTTTCGCCTTCTTCATTTATCCAATACCAATCAGATACTGTTTCTCCAGAGTATTCATCTTCGTATGTGTAATATATATCGTCATATCCATAGTAAAAGCCTAACGAATACCAAGGGTTAACAGCCCAGCCATCTTCATTGGTTTCATTTAACCATATTTCTACAGGATTATAACCATAGGGTCTTTCATGTGTTCGATACATTGCACCCGCCGATAAACTAAATTTTTTACCAATAGGCAACTTAGCTCTTAATTCTGCTGATTTATATTTGAAATCAACTTTTCCTTGAGCCCTACTTTCTAATTTCACCATGTGGTATTTCCCACTGTGTTTTAGAAAATATCTATGATTTTTAAATATCTCATCTCTGGATCTTTCTTTTTCTGTATGAAATACATATTCCAAACCTTTAACGGATGAGTTAGGGGCTGTCATAGCTACGTTAGATTCAGTACCATCATAATAATCTTTAGCTTTTCTTTCATAATCAAATCTAGCAATCTTACGAATACCAAAACCATATCTATAATCGTAATCATAATAATCTGTTCCATCTACAACTATAGGTGGTGCATATAAATTACCGTCTGGATTAGTTCTTACAAAATAATCTTTAGGTTCTTCTTTTGGGTTATCAATATTACCAGCTACATAAAAAGTACCATATTTAAATAATTCATCATAAATAGATTTAAAAAATTTACCTTTTTTGTTTTCATCTTGCGCAGTAATATTAAATGATATTAATATCGCTAAGATAGTTAAAATTTGTTTCATAATGTTAAGTTTGTATAATATATGTAATTACCTGTTATTTACGTCTTTTAACGCTTTTTACTCTTCTTGGTTTACCCGCAGGTTGTCCTAATCTCTTTTTTTCTCTAATTTTTTTTGCTTTTTCTGAAGAGGACATTTCGCCAGAAGTTTTAGGTGTTTCGCTTGATACTCTTTTACTTGGTCTGCAATACGGTGTGCCACGCTTTTCTCCTTTACGTCTACCGCATGGTTTTCCTGTTCTTACATCAACCCACCTTTCTTTAAACCATCGTTTAAGAGCTGCTCCTTTTTTAGTTTTCTTTACTGCCATTTAATATTTTTTTTGCTTTATTTCTAGCACATACCATTTTTTTAGCATAACTAGGATTCTTTTTTCTATTAAAAACATATTGTTGATTCAAACTACCAACAATTTTTTTCATATTGCTTTTTCTAGTCTTTATCATCCATTTAGCTAAATCACCGCAAGATAATTCTTTAAACTTACCGTTAGCATCAGGGGCATCAGAGTCTTTCCACGAGGGTCTTTTACTTTTTGCCATTTTTAGGTTTTTTATGCCCACAACCTTTCTTTTTAAGTTTTAAATGCTCTTGATATGTTTTAGCTTTTTTTGATGAACCATCTTTACAGTACATCATGTGTGGTTTAAAGTTTTCTTTATCTTTACCTTCCATTTTCTTTGCAGGTCTTCCTACCTGTGTTCCGTATGTTCCTTTACCTTGTGGCATAATTTTTAATTTTTAATTGTTTAACTTATTTTTTTGATTTATTTCCCCAGTTTGCTGCTCCAACTTTTCTACACTTAGCGATTGCACCACTAGCATACGCGGACGGGAACACTTTATACCTTGCTTTTACTTTTTTATAACACGCATCTTTTGCCATAATTATTGTATAGTTTTTTGTTTAATTGTTTTTGTTCTTTTCTTTCTTGGTCTAATTGTTTTTATTGTATCAGTATCTTCAATACCAAGTTGCCATTTTGTCCAACCTAATGCAAGAGCTACTTTTTGCCAATATTCTGCATCACTTACTAGTGCATATCTTGTATTATTATATAATCTTAATGCTCTATCAAGCGGAACATTAGTTAATGCCGCTGTTGTTTTACCTATAACTTCTGCAGCTGGATTTTGTAAATTAAATGGTTGTGATTTTATATTGTCCATTTCGTAATCAACTATTTTACCTGCTTGATAAATTTTATCAATTTTAGCGTCTAATGGTGGAGAAATATCTAATAGTTTCCACGCCGCATCTCTATAATTAGGCCGAGGTAATTCTTTTCTTCTAACTAAATCTGCAATATAGTTTTTAATAACTGTTACTCCAGCTCCATAATAACCAGCTCCTCTTAATACAGAATCTAACATTCCATTAATAGTACTTGTATATTTTAATTGTGTTTTTTCATCTTCCTCATCACTAAATCCTAATACAAATAAAGCTTGTTGCATTGCATTAAACATAAAGTTTTGAATAAATCCATAATATGTTAATTTAGAAAGATTAGTTTTCCAGTCACCTCTACCTGCTAATAAATCCTGAGAAGCTCTTTTCATTAATCTAGTGTACTGCATTGGGGTATTAGCAAAAGCCAATATTACACGCCCAGCACCACCGGCTTGTTGTTCTGATATTTTATCGGGTCTAGATGATTGTTGACTTTCTTCAGTTAACTCTCTAAAGTCTAAAAACGCTTTTTCTTCGGCTTCTTTTTCGGATAAACCTTGTTTTTTATAAGAACTAATTCTGTTTCTATAAAAAGTTGCTCCTCCATTTGCAATAGCCCAACTATCTGCCATTCTTGTTAAAACAAAACCTTTATTTAATAAATAACTTATAGCCCCTTTTACACCTTTTTCTTTAGCCATATCTGCTATTTCTGATTCAGATACATTTATTTGTAAGCCACCCCGTCTTTCTTTTAAATAATCAGAATTCCAAAGGTATGTAAAATCTTTCCAATATTGTGGTTGATTAGCATATGCCACACCAGCTTTTAAAGGATTATTATCTGACCAATTTATGTAATTTACAGTAGATATGGTTTGTAGTACTGCTGATCTAGTATTTAAAAACATAATAACACCGACAGAATTATTTAACCAATCTAATAAATTATCTATAGCTTTACTTCCTGAATTAAATCTATTTCTACCAGATTTCATTCTTGCTAATGTTCTTTTTAATACATCAACATATTCAGGACCTTTAGCCGCTTCAATTTTATTAAAATTTTCTTCGCTAAATATTTCATCAACATTATCCTGCCATTTTTGTAAATGCTTAGCTCTTATTCCTTCATTTAAATTTTGCATTAAATCAGTTGTAATAGTTCCCGCGTCCCAGGATGCACCTGGTTTTATATACTTAACATCTCCATTTAATGCTATTAATTCATTAGCAAATTTTAATAAATCTTTATCATTTTTAACTAAATTAACCATTTCTATTCTTTCAGAATTGGTTAATCCAGGTATGTCCATACCTTGAGTGTCCCATATATAAACTCTTATAGCTGTTTCATATGTTTCATTACCACTAGGTATATTTTTAGATATTTTTGCAGGAACAGATTTAATTTCTTTTTTTAATTCCTTAAATCTATTCATCAATTGCATTCTATCTTTATTGATATTTTCTATACCAGAATTGAAAGGGTTGAATAAATTTTGTTCTATCCAAGCCATAGCTTTATTACCTTTTTTTCCTTTTGGTAATAAATTATACATTAAACCTTTGAAATCTTCAGCTTCATAAGGCAATATAATTTTAGGTCCGCCTTTGCCCTTACCTACTCTTCTAGCCTCTATACGTGAATATCTTTTTTTAGAATCAATATCAAACTTATCCTCTAGTATTTCATTAAATTCTAAATCAAGATTACCTGTTTCTTTACTAAATTGAAAATAATGATCTTCAAAATTATCTTCTGAAACTAATACATCTTTAGTTAATTTTTTTCCATTTACTAACGCATTAAAGCCTCTTAATGTTAAGGTTACAAAACCATTTGAATTTGTACCGCTAGATCTTAAAGACATATACGTTTTCATTTTAGATTCCAGTCTTTTAGCGTTTAAATTGTTTTTATTTTTTCCTAAATAAAATAGACCTTTATTTCCAATATATATTGCATATACACCTTTGTCGTTGTAATATTTTTCAATTAAATTAGCATTGTCAAAAATAATCTGTATATTTCTTTCTTTTGCTATAAATTCGTATTTTAATTTATCCCAAGTACTTTTAAGATAACCAGTTTGAGGAAAACGAAATGGTATTTTTTCTCCTTGTATTTCTTCTGCTCTTCTATGTAGTTCTTCGTATATTTCCATTTTTTCAGCTAAAAACGGTATCATGTCCTCCATTAAAGGATTAGTTGTTTCTAAACTACCTTCTTTATTTGTTTTAAAAGTAGCGCTGCCAAATTGGTCTTTTACATTATATTTAATTTCAGTTGGTACAGAAGTTTTTGTATTGTTATCTTTTGTTAATTCAAAAACAATATCAGTGCCTGTCGGTCCCATTAAACCGTCACCAATAGCTTTTAATTTTAAGCTTTTTCTATTATTTTGAATATTTGTTACATATGTTTCAAATGTTACACCTTTAAAAGCATATGGAATACTCAAGCCTAATCCTTTTGCCGCACTAATTATTTCATTATATATATTAGGAAATTTTTCATCTAATACTTCATTCATTATCGCGTCTCTTATTGCATATAAATCAGCTGCATTAGTAGCCTCTTTGCTAAATTGAAAATCTACACCTCTATTTATTTTTTGTGCAACTTGTGCCAAATAATTATCAGCAATATCAATTTCTTGCGCAGCACCTATTTGTTTTACTTTTTCAAATATTTCAGGACTTCTTAATACATCTAATGTAGCATCAAATGCAATTTCATTTGCCAATGCTTCAGCTAAGGCTGTTTTTCTAGTCCCTTGTGTAGATCTTCCTACAGTTTCACCTATAAAATAATCTACAAATTCTTTTCTTGTTATTTGTTTTTTCTTAAATATTTTATTTCCCTCAGGGGTTCTTTCTCTTAATTGCTTACCGTTTTCATCAATTATTGGTTCTGCAAAATCTTTAAACCTTTTGTTTATTGTGGATTGGGGTAGTATATCATATATTAATTTAAAATTTTCATTAAGAAAATCTTTATATGATTCTTGTCTACCTAACATTTTAGCTATAGTAGGTTTTAAAAATGTTTTATAATTATCTGTTAATGCTTTTTTAAACTTTTTAGAAGTAACATCTGGTAATTTAGTTCCAAATGTTTTTATAACAGCATCTTTAACTTTATTAATAACGTCATTAGTTAAGCTTAAAGATATTCTTAAACTATTTCTTTGAGCTTCTTCTTTAGTTTGTGATTCGTCAATTTCCTCTTGTGTTTGCGTATCTGTTACACCTGTAAGCTCAGTTATATCTAATTTAAACTTTGTATCTAATATTCTATTGGCAGCTTCTATCGATCTTGATTTTATAAACTTATTTATATACGCAGCTATTGGTATTCCTGAATTAGGATTATATGATTGTATTAAATCATAAACACCTCTTTTACCAGTTAATATTTCATCAATAAGTATGTCAGATAACGTAGTATATCCTGGAACATTTTGAAATCTAGCAGCAAGTTTTTTAGCCATAGGAGCGTACTTTTCTAATATTTCAAAGGCCCCATCAACACCTTTTTCATCATATATTTTCTGTACTTCTTCAGATTTTTGTATATTTTTGCCAACTACATTAACTTCTTTTATTGCTTCTATATCCAAAGCACCTAAAACATCTTGATTTAATTTACCTTTGTCAGCACTTTGTTTATATGCTTTCATAAAATTATATACACCTCTGCCACTTCTAAAATCAATATTATTAAATCCTTTGCCCTTAAATAATTTAGTAACCCATTCTTTCATTTGTTCACTAAAGTTTAAATCAAAGTTAATTTCATCGTTAATAATACCCTCTGAAAAAACATTTATATATTCTGTATAATATTCTCTAGTTCCTTCTTGTATACCTTTTCTTTTTATTTCTAAATCAGTCCATTTTTTTTGTGCGGACGTCATTGTTTTTTGAAAATCTTTTACTATAGTTTCTTGTGCATTAACATCACCAACCATAGCGTTTAATATAGGGTGTAATATTTCATGACTACCAACTGTTACAGCGCCTTGCTTTAATGCTATTTTTTCATTAATAACCATAACACCGTTACCAATAAACGCACCATTTACACCATTAGAATCTTTTATAACTCTACCTGTTAATTTTTTTATAATATTATTAAAGGACTGATTTGTTTTAGCAATTCTTAATTTTAATCCTAATTGTTTTGCACTAACTTTTGCAAAATCAACATTATTACCATATTTTTCTTTTATTATTTTATCAAATATGTCTGAATTTTGTTTATTAAGATTGTCTATTTCTTTATCTACAGCATTGTCTTGTTTACCATCTTTTAATTGATTAATAGAATCTATATTTCTAGCATATTCTAATAAATCATTACCTTCTAAATTATTTAAAACAAGTCTATTCCTATTGCTAATTTCTCTTATGTTGGCTAAAACTTTTCTGTTTATACCTAATAAAGCCGCTGCTCTTTTATTATTGCCATCTTTTTTAGCTTCTTTTATTAGATTATCTCTTTCTAAATATTCGTTAACTAAGTCTTGTCTTTGTTTTCTTACATGTGAAGGCATCAATAGTTGTTCAACTCTATTTCTTAATTTAGACTTTGTTTGTGTTGCTGCTGCTACAGCAGTTATTTTACCACCACTAAATGCACCAATAATACCTTCGTCAATTATACTATAGGCATCTTTCATTATACCAAAGTCAGCATATATACCTTTTTCTAGTATATCTTCATATTCAAACCAAGCTTTATCATTTATTCTAGTTGAAACAGCTTGTGCAATTTCTGTTAAACCTTCCTTACCGGCAATACTATATATATCTAATATTTTACCGCTAATACCTTTATTCATTTGCTTAACAGCGTCTTGAGTAGCTTTTTTACTCATACCACTACTAAGATAACCACCAGATTTTAAAAATCTTCTTGTTAAATATGCATCAGCAATTTCTATAATACCTGTTGTACCAGCATTAAATCCTAATTGCCAAAGAGCTCTTTCAGGGTCTTCTTCAAGTTCTTCTAAAAATTTATCACCTGCAATACCAACACCCATATAACCAGCCGTATAAGGATTTAAAGACATCATAGTATAAGGCATACTACCTACGGCATCAGAAAATATTCTTGCACCTAACTGTGCAAAATCTGTTTCTTTTCCATTTTTAGCATTTATAAGAGACTCAGTTATTGTGGTGTCATATTCGGTTATATATTTTTTAAAAGGTTCTCTTTTTTCTTCTATTTCTTTTCTTGAAGTTGTTAAAAGCTTAGCTGGCTCAGGTAATAATGCTTCAACAAATTTACCAATACCAGTGTTAAATGCTGCGTCTTTTGCAGCTATTATTGATTTTGCTAAACTATTCGCTGTTTCTTTATTATCGCCGATTTGACCACTCATTAATAAAAAAGATGTTGCTGCTGCCTCTTCTATGTCTTTTGTATTATCAAATGTTATTTCTAAAGATGTATCAATGCCTTTAGCTACCCCTCTTTTTAAACCTTCATTATATAATGTACTTAATACACCAATAGGATCATCTTTAGCTTGCATTACATTTCCACCAACAACCATTGCGTAATTGCCAGCTATTCCTAACGTTTCATTAATTGTTTCTCCACCTACAGCTAACTCAAAAGCCCCTCTTGCAGGCTCAGGTATTACTCCAGACAATACTTTTCTAACAAAAGGCGATTCTGCTAAGTCTTGATATATAGATGAAACACCTCCTGATTGTGTTTCACTATTCTCTTGTTGAGTTCCTTTTGGTGCTTCATATTTTTTCATACCTTTTGTTTCCATAGCTTGCATGAAAACATCGAATTCAACATTTTGCATTTCTGCAAAACGCTCTAATTCAGAAAGATAATAAATATCTCCTGATTCAGTTATATATTTTTGAATATCAGACATGTTTAATATATTATTTTATTCTCATTTCTAATGGCAACGACTCATAATCTATACCTCTAGCAAAACCACCAAAAGCTCCATCTAAAGCGCTTAATATTTGATTTTGTGTCATATTACCTGAAAGTAAGCTTCTTACTCCGTTTCTTTGATTAATTAGTTCTAATTGTAATACATTCTTCTGACTTTGATCTGTTATAGGATTAACAATTATACCATATTGAGATAATTTATTTGAAAGACCTATATATGATTCAAATACACCGTTTTGATTGATTTTTGTTAACTTGCTATAATCTCTCACTATATCTACCCTAGTGCTATCGGTTTTAGCTAGATAATCTAATATAGCTTGTCTATCTCTTTCTGTTTGAGTGCCTCTATAATCATCACTGTTTGCTTTATCATATAAATTATTTTGATGAGTTATAACTCTATTCATAGAAGATGATACAACTTTTTCAATAGCCTCTGTATAATTGCCATTTTTTACCAAATTTTGTAATTCTTCTAAATTATCATCGCCTTGTAATAAATTTAATCCTAATATTTTAGGATTATCAAATACAACTGATTTTAAATTATCTATTCCACTTGCTCCTGTAAAATATTGTTTTAAGCTAGTGCTAAATAGCTGGTCATAACTATCTCCTTTTATTATTTTTTGCCCTCTAACATTTGCTGCTTTATCCATTTGCTGTAATATTGCTTCTGAATAACCAGCATCAGTTACATTCCAATCTAATTTTTTAATATTTTCGCCTGAGCTCCAATCATTTATTTTATATTTACCATTTATTGTAATATTGCCGTTTGCGTCTATCGTGCTACCATAAGTTTTATCTAAATATATATTTTTCATGTCAGCAAACATGTTTAAATTTTCTTTTTTCCAATGCTCCGATATGAAAGTATTTTCATTTATGTAATCCGCGGTATTTGTTTGATGAATTTTTAATTGATTTAATACGTTATTTATAGAGCGTGTTCCAGCCTCAATTTCTCTTGTAATTTTATCATAAGCTTCTGTTCCGGGTGCATATGTTACCGTGTCACCCCTTCTTGTTCTATATAATCCAGCAAGATTCATTCTAGTTTTTGCAAGGAAAGATTCCACAACTGGCTTTAATGATCTATCAAGAAGTTCTATATTGGGGTTAGCAGGTAATCCTTCTAAAAAAGATGCAGTATCTGCGCTTATAGCATCAGCTCTAGCTTGCTTTTCTTTAGCTTCTTTTTCTACTCTAGTTGTAAATTCTTTAACCTCTTTATCAATTATATCTACAAACCCAGTGTTAAATTTTGGCGCAGCCATTGCCGCCCCTAATATCAAATTTTTATCTGATGCCATAATTATTTATTTTATTATCCTCCAAACATATTTTTTAAGCCGCCCTTTGCAAATCCACCGCCTCCTGCAAGCCCTCCTGCAATATCGCCAATACCACTAACTAATGCGTTTGTTGCATCTTTTCTAGCTTGATCGGCTGCTGCTTTTCTTTGTTGTGCCATGCCTAATAATGTACTTTGTTTTTTGTATTCCATTACTTGGCTTTGTCTTTCACCTGTTGCAACGGCTTTTTGTCTTGAAGCTTCGCCTTGTGCACTTAACATTGCATTTCTTTGTTCTTGTTGAGCAATACTTGCAGATGCTTGTTGAGCAGCTTGCGCTTGCGAATTAGCTAATGATTGTGCTAAAGCAGCAATTCCACCACCACCCGCGGCAGCAGCTAAATTACCCATTATATTCGCAGCTCCCTGTGAAGATTGTTGAGCAGCAAAATCGGCTGCTTGTGTATTAACTGTTAAATTTTCGTATGTATTTGTAAGATTTTTATAAGGATTAGATGTGTCTGTTGATTCAAAATCAGCCTTTCTTCTTGCTAATTCTTGTCTAGCTTGTCTTTGCTCACGTCTTCTTTTACCACCACCAAATAAACTACCAACAGCTTTTACAACGCCACCTACAGCTTTTGCTGCCATTGCAGCGGGATTTGCTGCAGTAAGAGCAGCAGTAGCAACTTGTGCCGCACCGCCTATTGCAGCGCTAGCAACGCCTGAACCTGTTTGTCCTTGGCTAACATTACCAGCAAAATTATTTGCGTCATAGTTTAACCCAATTCCTGTCATGTCAACGTTATCGCTAAAATTGCTACCAAATGTGTCCATATTATTAATTTTTTATATATTTATTATTACGTATTAACTACTTATACTAATTTCACTTCCAACAGCATATATTTCTTTAACCGCGTTAGCAGTGTTCTGCATTTTTACAGTTGCAAAATAACCTAACA